>Ga0208297_1001047_pt1 | contig 33416 bp, 28 predicted proteins | sample LMS_cellobiose_e_FD_187367 | JGI IMG/M metagenome (GOLD analysis project Ga0208297, IMG submission 187367) | Rumen-fistulated moose microbial communities from Alaska, USA - LMS_cellobiose_enrichment (SPAdes) (version 2) | ecosystem: Host-associated > Mammals > Digestive system > Stomach > Rumen... | reverse complement strand
GGCCTACGGTCACCCGTTCCGAAAAAATCGTTTTCTCCACAGACGCCTGCGTCGGATGCGGCGTCTGCACTTCTGTATGCCCGCACGGTTCCTGGAAGGTAGTCGACGGCCATTCCGTCGCCGAAGGGGAGTGCGAAAACTGCCTCGCCTGCGTCCACAACTGCCCGCAGAAGGCCATCTCCATCATCCCGACCCCTCCGGAGCCGGAGGAGCCGAACCGGAATGCCCGCTACCGCAATCCGAACGTGAGCTTGGCAGACCTGATTAAAGCCAACAGCCAGATCTGATGAAAAAAGTTGTTGTCATATCCACCAGTCTCCGTCCGGGTTCCAACAGCCATGCCCTGGCGGAGCAGTTCGCCGAAGGTGCGAAAAGCGCTGGAAACGAGGTTGAACTCATCTCCCTGAAATGGAAGGAAATCAAGTTCTGCATCGGCTGCCTGTCCTGCCAGAAAACCGGCGCTTGTGTATTCAAGGATGATGTTCCGGCTATTATGGGCAGTGTCCTGAATGCCGATGTCGTCTGCTGGGCGACACCCATCTATTACTATGAGATGAGCGGCCAGATGAAGACCCTCATCGACCGGATGAACGCGATGTATCCCAAGGACTACCGTTTCCGCGACATCTATCTGCTAACCACGGCCGCCGAAAGCGAGGAGAATACGCCCAAGCGCGCCGAGAGCGGGCTTCAGGGATGGATCGACTGTTATGAAAAATCGACGCTCAAAGTCCATCTTTTCTGCGGCGGTGTCAATGATGCACGGGAAATCAGCGGAAACCCCAAACTTCAAGAGGCGTTTGAACTGGGGAAGAACGTTTAGCCTGGTACATTCGGCATCTTCGGCATAACACAAACCCCGGCAGTCTTGGATATAAAACAGCGTCTTACTATCTAAAACCGAAACTCGCTGGGTTATAAGCTAACTCGCCGAAACCAATCATGGACGGATTAAGTTTCGGCTAGTTTGACCGAGTTTCAGCTATTTCCCGATGCGGAAAAAGTAATATTTTGATAATCAATTAGTTGCGTATTTTGCGGTAGAAATGTGGTACACAGAGTTCGTAAATTACTTCTGCGTCGCCGTGCAAATCTGCATATTAGAAATGCGTCGGTGATGTTTTCGGGCACATTTCTTAACATCGCACATACTTATGAATGAGTATATGCAATGCTAAAAAAGGCAGATTCATCAGCCTACTTCAGGTAAATCTTTGCGATGACAGGATTGTCCCCGGCTGAGACAGTTTGAAGCACTTCCGGATTGGAGATGAATGGCAGGAAAGCATCAAGGTTGGTGCCTGAAGGGTGTCTGACCGCGGCGGCGAGCAGCCCAGCATCGAGCAGGCAGTAGAGCGCATCCTCGTCTATCTGTCTCAAGGAATTGAAGAACGGGGAACTGTCGCTTTTGCCAAGTGAGAACCATTTCCATTCACCTCCGCCCTTGCAGATGCCGTAGTCGGCCGTGACCTCACCCATATCCTGCGTGAACGTCTCCACTATTTGGTATTTTCCGTTCCTGATGTAGCGCTGTACTAGGGTAAACCTCTTCGAGAGCATGTACTCCGCCGCCGCGAAAGAATCGTCGAACTGGAAGTACCTTTCGCCAAGGGCAGTATCCCCGAAATCGAAGATAACTACGGGCGAAACTTCCCCTCCATCATAGCGATAGATGCCGGATCCGTAGGTGTCCGTAAAAAATACAGACCCATTGTACGGGAAGAATATCGGTGCGGACGGGTCCATGGAGATGACTTTCGACTCGTCCGGGAGGAATGTCTCTATCCCACGGTCCTTCAACAGGGCAACCCTGTACGGGTGGCCAGCCCCATAACCGAAATAAGTGAGGATTCCCTCCGGCACGAAAAACGACTGGTAGCCAAGGTCTTCAACCGTGTTTTCCGACAGGATGCGGCCGTCAGCAGAATAATGTACCGCTCTGTTCGTAGCGTAAACGGCTGTCACTTCATCCCTGTCAACCTGAATGTTGCTAATCCTGTCAGGCATCTCGCCGACTGGGCATCCGTCAATGTCAATGATCTCTCCGACTGGCCCTAGACTACAGAGGAACCTGCCTTCAGGCGAGAAACGGAAGATGTTGGAGGACAGCCTGTCGGCAACAATGTAGTCTCTACCGAGCAGACAGACTTCAGTGTTTCGTGCCGGTCCGACAGCGGAGCCGTTTGTCTTTTCGAGCGGTATGATTTCGATACTCTTGATGACATCCGTGAGAGCGGAGGCGTCGGCAGCAGTCTCTAAAACGACATTTCCCTTTTCGGCCTGGGAAGCACAGCACCAAAGCAGCGGGAGCTGTATGGCAAAGATGATAGTGCGGAATTTCATGGCTTCATGATTTGTTTGAAACAAAAATAGAAAAACGAGAAACATCGCGCAACGGGCGTTTCTTTTTAAAATGCCAAAAGTGGCTCCCAATGCAGTGCAAGGCGGTTTTTGTATAGATAATGTTGCTATTTTTTCGGTCGCCCAGAAGAGCGTTTGTCGAAATACTTCAGCATGCGGGATTGAATCCTAGCATCCATTGACTCGATCTGGCGGCGTAGCCGGGAAATCTGCATGTTGACGGCCGGCCTGGTCTTGCCGAAGATTGCGGCAATCAGATATGTCGGCAGGCCGCCGGCGATATACAGCATCAGGCGCCGGTCGCTGTCCTTGAGGTCCGGCAACGATCGAATGAGTCCGGGCAGTCCCGAATCCGAGGTATCGAGGGCCGCCTCCAGTTCCTGCCGGAACACGCGGTCGTCCCGCAGGTCGTCAAGTTGCTGGCGGAACTCGCGCAGGAGAGCGGCATTGTCCCCTTCAGGGGAATAGCGGCTGCAGAGCTGCTCATAAGAACGGAGGGCAAGGGCTAGGGCCGGAGTCACCGGCCGCTCGCGTTCAGCCTGCAGTTCCAGCCTGGCCTGGAGTAGCTCACGCTCGGTCTCCAGGCGGCGCTTGCGCTGCGAGAGCACGAGGATGACGGCGGCAGCGGCTGCCAGGAGAAGCCCTGCAAGTGCCAGCATCCTCGTATGGCGCAACCTCTGCCGCTGAAGCCTCGCCTGCGTCATCAGGTTGGCCCTGGTGGACTCGAAGATATCCTGTTGTGCACGTTCGGTGAGTTTGTCCCACCCGTCAGTCAAATATATGCCGCTCAGTACTTCTGGCCAGGCCTCCTCATGCCCGCTGTCAACATAAGCTACGTATGCCTTGCGGAAATGCTTGATGGCCTTCTCGGTATCACCGGCTTTCATAGCCTCCTCAGCCAGAGCCTGCTCGCTCACGGCTTCGCGGTACAGGTGCTGGCGTTCCACCACAGAACAGGATACAAGCAGCAGTACGGACAGTATGATGGCGAAGCGGAAGGGGCTTCTCATACCGCCACGGATTAGGCTATATGAAAGCACCCAGTGCCACTGTCTAAGGTGCCATACCTGCTTTAATGTGCTGACTTTCATATCACCCGATGTATGCTTCAAACTGAAAAACTAGTCTTTCAGACACCCTATCGGAACCACGTATACTCCATCATCGCGGCGGTATGCAATTTCTCCGATACCCACGAGAACCATCAAGAAGGATGGATTCTTCATCTTCGTAGGATCAATCTTGCCACGTAGCTTTATGAGCGTTTCCGCGCCGTCATTGATAAGGCTCTCACCACCAATCTTGATCTCGATGAGGCCGTAACTCCCGTCACGCAGATGAACGATGGCATCGCATTCAAGCCCTTCAGAATCGCGATAGTGATAAACTTCTCCAAGCATACCGGATGCATAGGTCCGGAGGTCGCGTACGGCCAGTCCCTCAAAGTGAAGACCGAACGTGCTGAAATCCGACAGCAGGTCTCCGGGGCCAATGCCTAGCGCCGCGGTACCGATAGACGGATCTGAGTAGTACCTTGTATTGGTGGTACGGATAGCGCTCTTGGACCGGAGGTTGGGATTCCAGGCCTTGGATTCCTCAATCACAAAGAGTTTCCGAAGCGCCTCAATGTAGGCAGAGACGGTTTCAGCATCCATCCCTTTGGGCTCGTTTGCCTGCATATCTGCCGCGATTGTTTCATATGGGGCCTGGGAAGCCACGTTCCTGGCATACGAGCGCATCAGCTGGCGCACACGTTCCGGATTGCGGCGGACCTTGTCTACCACGCGGTTCATATCCTTCTTGGCCACGGAATCCACATAGTCGAAAGCCTGGTCCAGGGCGATGTCTCTTTCCAAGTCTATCGCTGCCGGCCATCCTCCGCGACAAAGGACGAAGGCAAGCTCTTCACGGGAGAGATTGCTCTTGGCATATATCTTCTCCGGAGCATTGAAGAGTTCCTTCAGACTGATGGAACCGTTGGACTCTCCGGATTCATAAAGCGCCATCGGGCGCATCTTTACCCAGCCGTACCTGCCAGTACCGGAGTGGCGCATCTTCTTGTTCTCTTCCTGCTTCTCTTCGTCTTCCTCCTCTTCAACGGGAACAGAGGAACCTGTCAGGATGTAATGGCCGTTTCCGGTACGATGGTCCACGTCAAAGCGGATGGTATCCCATAGTTGTGGGGCTATTTGCCATTCATCAAGCAGACGCGGATGATCTCCTTCCAGCAGTTCCTGAGGAGCCAGATCCGCTTTGAGAAGGTTTTCTTTCACTTTCTTAGGATCATCCATATAGATGACACTTTTTGCCTGCTGCTCAGCAGTAGTCGTCTTTCCGCACCACTTGGGGCCTTCAATGAGCACAGCGCCTTTACCGGCGAGTTTTCTCGCAAGGACAGAGTCGGCTATTCTTGGTTTGTATGTATCCATATCCTACGCCTTTAGATGCAAAGATATAAAAAATCGGAGATTATGGGAAAATTTTTCCGGAAATTGTGGGTAATAAAAACCGACGATTGTGAAAGAAACGACCCGTGTTCTCAGAACCTCCCTGATGCCATTTACCCCGTCTAATGGGGTTATGTTTGTAAAACTATGTAAAAAACTGTGAAATTACAAACTTTGGCATCGAAGCTCAATATCTTCTACCACGCGTGGTAAAAATGTGGTAGAAAAAAGGTATAAATCCCCCAAAAACAACCCAAAACAACCATCACTATCCAACAAAAGATTTTGCGGTTTTCGACTGATTATCAAAAAGATATAGCGGTTTTTTGATGGATGTATACTGTTTGTATGCAGATTATATTTCCCGATGTAGTCAGTAAGACTATTTGATAATCAATTAGTTACAACTCTTTGGTTCAAATACGGTTCAATTATTTCCAAACTTTTCCGAACTCTGGAAATACAATCAAAAACGGCATAAAGGTTCTCTGGATCATGTCAGAGGCCGATTCTATCGAAATAAAGAATGTTGAGATTTACGGAGAATTACTGTGCGGAGTGAGGATTTAAGAGCCGTTTTTGCAAATTTAGACATATTTTAAATTGAGTTTCATATAATTACTTTATATAGAAGACATTAGAATTACGGAGTCTATTAAAGAAGCTTAGATCTTCCGTTTTTCATTAGAAATATGACTTGCATAGAGGCTTTGACTAGCATTACCAATACTCTTTAAGCTCTGTCTTGTCCTTTCAATTATTGCGGCATCAGGATTTATCCTTATATTTGTATATAATAGAGTGTCGTTTCTCATGTTAGAACTCACCAAATTAGGGACGAGGTCTAACGGAGGTTGGATAGCTGTTGCGTACAATTTCCACGCTCATTATGGGTACGAGGCAATGCTTCGCCTCTTTGACTTATTTATAGCGAAGTATGAGGCTCGTGTCGACAGGATTGCCAAGGCTGAACTCGCCGGGCAGGCTCATTCTGTTGTTTGGTGGAGGTTGTTGTTTAACAGAACTAGGCCTCTATTAGAAATGAAGTCCTTACAAGGTGAGTGTGGAGAAGTCGCTATCGGCTGCACTGTCAAAACATTTAATGGTCTTCAGATGTATTTGACACTGACAAATCAAACCAGTGTTGTAACAATTCAAGTACCTGAAGAGAGTTTTTGCGAAACAGGTTTAAGATCATTTGGATTCTGTGGCTCAATTTTTCCAGCAAGCCTTGATTTTAATTATCTAATATCTAACTTCAAATGATTAAACGTTTATTACTTATATTGAGTAGCTTAATCGCCTACGTTTATCTGTATGCCCAGCCAGCCCAGCTGATTCTGAGCCAGAAAGAAGGTCGCATTACCTTTGCCGTTGACGAGGTGGATATTCCGGATAATCATTGCGGTTTGAAGACGACAGGATCTGAATTATCCCTCGACCTTAACAGGAATATCGATGGCGACTTGTTTTCGGACTGGGAACCGAAAATCCTGGCCAACAGCTTTGCCGATGTGGACAACCTATACGATATCGGAGAAGACGTTGTATTTCAGATGCTGCTGAAGGCTTGGTGCCAGCATCGTCCCGTCGTATTGACGCCAGATGCCATCTGGCTGATTATCTGCCAGCAGTTCAGCCATATCGTGAATGAGAACCCGGAAAAGTACTGTGGTGTGTTGGTGAATCATGAGGGGAAGAAAGAATTGAAGGTCGAGTCGAATGACCTGTTCTCGAATCAGGCCGATTGGGAAGGACTCATCAGCCGCTTTACCGCCGAAATTGATAAGTATACCAATAATGGCCTTGCAACGACGCTGGTCGCTGATTTCTCCACTACCGGAACGGATGAACGCATCGCATCGGAAGTGACCTTGATGGATGTGGTCAAGCCCTATTTCGATTATACTGCCGTCTATGCTATCTGCGGTATCCCTTCCATCACTTTGACCGGGACACCGGACGACTGGCGCAAAGTTTTGGAGAAGACACTTGCCCTGGAGGCTTTCGGTCTGGGTTGGTGGACAACTGAACTGGAGCCTATTCTACAGGAGTTCGTCAAGGCTGCGGAAGGACATCCGGACTACTGGTTCTGGAAAGATATTGTCAATAAGACTCGCCCCAGAACCATTCAAGGTCCTGTCTGTTCAAAGCGTCAGCCAAAGCTTACCAAGTTTGACGGCTGGTTCCTCAAGTTCTTCCCGTATGACAATAAAGGGAAAACTCCTGCAAAAGTGGACATCACGCAGACCATGCTGCCGGAAACGGTGGTGGTTCCTTTCAAGTATCAGGTTGTCAATCTGGACGGCGTTGTGTTGGAAGAGACAACGCTGGAACTGTTTGCCGGTATTGTCGGTGTTTTGGAAGATCCGGATGATTTCGCGATGACGCCGAAGATCGGCTGGTTTGTCAGGACGGTTAAGGTGGATAATCAAAACCGGATCCAGGATGCACCGATCGACCTCGGACAAAGCCACAACCCAGGACTGAAGATGGAAGCCACAGTCCGATATTGGGATGAAGGACCACTAACCTATGCCGACCTGTCTGCGAGGAAGAGCGAATTGCCCAAGATTTCCGAGTTCCAATATAACATCTCCTGGACAACCAAGGAATGGAAGAAAGGCAATACCCGGTTCCGGATACCTTATTCAAGGAGTTATTTGAATCCGTATGCTTCCTGGGTGCATCCGGACTTCCGGACGGATGCGATGCTGCAGTATATCCAGACCGGATTCGATTATGTGGAAATCTGCCGCCGTCGTGCCATGCGGGAACTTATGCAGGGATCGACTTTTGGCCAAGGGAGTGTAATGAAGTTTCATCTCGACGTGGCAGACAGTTTCATGGCAAAGCTGAAGGATGAAACGCAGCAAGGGCAGGATGCAGCGGCTGTGCAGGATTATGCCCGCCGGGTGAAGGCAGAATTGGCGCAGACGGAAGAAGTTCAATATGATGACCTGAGAATCGATCCCCGTGGATTCGGCATGGGTATGCACTGTGGCATAGGGAGTGAGTTTTATACCGGTCCGGTAACGGATTATCTGACTCCGATTGCCGGCCTCGACTTTGGTTTCGATTTCTGTTTCAGCCGGATCAACCTTTATATAGGCGGCCTTCTGGGCCTTGGCGGACGTTACAAGCAGACCATTGCTCGGGACGGATACCAGTGGAATGCGGGGGAGCGTATGAAGGGCGGCAATATCGAAGTATCAATCGGGTACACTGTATTTGATTCCCAATGGTGGAAAGTCGCTCCTTTTGCCGGTATCGGTGTCGGTTTTATCGACTATCCATACCATCCGGGCAATCCGGACAAGAAATCCGATGAGATCTCCGGATTCCGCTATCAGGCAGGCATATCGGCCGATCTCAAGTTCTCCCGTTTAGTGGACTACGTTCAAGCCCTGGAAGGTCTTTCCGAAACCTCCGTCAGGTCTCGGCTCTATGTGGCACATACCGCCTTCCCGACACCCGCTCCCTCCTGGACCGTCAACTTTGGCCTCAGTGTCAATATGCTCGGCTGGATACTGAAATAAAGCCGGTAAAGAGTCAAAATAGAACACACTTTTTACAAAATCAGTGGAAATTTTCTTCAGAACCTTCGCTGCGCAATTTATCCCCAGTGATTGGGGACAATTTTGTAAAAAGACGTAAAATGACGTAAAGTTGTAAACTTTGGCGTATATTTTCCCGGACCTTGAACCACGCGTGGTTCAAATGCGGTTCAAAAACCCCCGAAAAAATCCGTAAAACGCCTAGAATACCGTAAATCTCCAAACACTAAAATTGGCCTAATTAATTGAATATCAAATAGATAAGCCAAATCTATCATTTCCCGATGCAGATTATAATACTGACTGATAATCAATTATCTACAGCCTCATTGGTTCAAATATGGTTCAGAAATAAAGGCGTTTATTTGGTAACAAACCGGACTAATTCTTTCGGTTGATCAGGCTGTCGACCACCTTTACCATCGTGTCCATTTCGTCCGTGTGGCTCTCGGCTATCATTAAGGTTAGAGCTACAAGGGAGGCATCGGAGATGCGCTTTGAGCAACCATCTCCTCAATGCTGGGGTAGAGGTCTTTCCCTTCAGCCTCTTGATGGCGTTCTCATAGGTGGCGTGGAAGCGCTCGGGGCCGTTGTATCAGCGATTTTTAAGCATTGATGATCGTATGCGTCCAGCGTGTCGAGGGCGTAGGTGTAGTCACGGGTGACATCGAACAAATCCGTCGAATGATCGGAAGTGAGGAGCTGTTCCTTACTGAAAACGTTCTCGAGCAGACCAACAGCCTTTTTCAAATCCTCGTTATTTATTCGGATATGGCATCGCGGTTTACGACATAACCCCGGCGGACTGCTGCCTTATGTCGCTGCCGACCTAAAAGAAATCGTGCTCGCACTAATCCCGCTCCGCAGCAGCAAACTCAAGACCCGCCAATACTTCAACTCCCATCTCCTGTTGTTGAATTTTCTGCAAAGATAGGGGCTTTCGGGGATATTTTGCACAAAAATTCCGTTAAATGGTGGTATGTTACCACCTCTTTTGGGGTCACATCAAGCGTATCTGTCGGGGCTGAACAGTTTAGGTTAAGCCGGATAGACCGGGGAGGGCGGGAGGTGTAGAAGGGACAGCCTGTGGTTCTGCCACGACAATCACTTTGTGATACAGGGAACAGAGGATAAGGTTTCGGCATTATCGGCATGGTTCTGGCCTTCCCGGCCGCAAATCGGAGGAACGGATTCGGCTGATGATATAACGAAAGTCAAATAAAGCAAGCATAATCCACAGTTCCCCCTCTGAGATAGCGGATGGTGTCCCTGATGGAATCCTTGATGTCCATGGGGCTGTATCCGAGTTCCATCGTAGCCTTGTCGTGGGAAAACCGACTGTTTGACCCAAGCGCATAAAGGGAATAGCGGGTGAACAGCGGCCTCGTGTGCGTGACTTTTCCTATCCATTCGAAAAGGGGAGCAATCATTTTCACAAGCCTGAGCGGGTAGCAGTGGGGGACTTTCCCTCCCGTTGCCGCCCGCATGCAGGCCATCAGGTCCGATATGGGTACAAAACGGTTGGACAGGATATAGCATTCTCCACTCCTGCCTCTCTCCGCCGCCACGATACACCCTTTCGCCACATCCCTCACATCCACGAAGTCATAGCCTCCTGTCACGACGCCGGGCAGTTTTCCGTCCAGATATTGCCGGATCAGCTGGACGACGTGGTTCCTGCCGTCGTCAAAAGGCCCTACGATGCCGGAAGGGTGCACGATGACGGCATCCAGCCCGTCCTTAGCGGCATCCATTACCGCTTGGGTAGCTTCTGCCTTCGTGATGGCATAGGCTCCCTTTACAGCATCTTTCGGGAAAGAAGTGACCTCCCGGATGACGGAGAGCCCGTCCCCCTCGCTGATTGCGTGGACGGAACTGATATAAAGCAAACGCCGGGCCCGAAATTTACGGCACATGGCGATGACATTGCGCGTACCGTTTACATTTACATCGTACAGGGCGGGCGTAATCTCGTTGCCGATGCTGACCAGTCCGGCTGCATGGATGACGATGATATCATGGCCTTCCAATCCTGAGAAGATGGCTTCCATCGTTTTCGGAACGGTAACATCTCCTTTGTAGTAAGAGACCTTTTCCCGGTCCGTGTTTTCTTCAGACGGGAGCAGCAAGCCGCGTATAAGGCAATCCTTCCGTTCCAGGTAGCGGATGATGGTGCCGGCAAGATGGCCGTTGGCTCCGGTCACGATATAGACTTTCCTGTTCATTGCATTGTATCCGTAATATCGTTTGTAAAGATATGCCGATAAATAGTGACGGGCATTACAGATATGCCGCTTTGAATGTCACATTTTTCGCTTTTTGCGAAATAAAACGGGTTTTTGATTGGATTTCTGTATTTTTGAAGAAAAAATAAAAATCGTATGCCCAGCGACCAGCCCATAGGAAGCCTGTTTCCCAGCCTGTTTCAGAAGATAGCGGACAGTATCGTCATCGAGGAATCCATTTTCATCGATGACAACTTGTCCGGAAACTATACTCTGCAGGATTATGCCTACGAAGGTGCACAAAAGCTGTCTTTCCCGAACATCCTCCGTTTTACGGCTGTTATCATCTGCCTGGAAGGGGCGATGACCGCAACCATCAACGGCAGGACATTTAAGGTCCGGAAAGATGATCTATTGCTCGTAAAGAACGGTTCGATTGTCGAAAGCCTGACTTGCAGCGCGGACCTCAAGACCATTGCCATGGCCTTTGCCGACCGTCTGCAGGGCGAACTGATGGGGAGGCAGATGATGGATGCCGAATCCTTCCTGCTTCACCGGTCCATCCCGGTCCGGATGCATCTGGAGTCATCGCTCAGGGAATCGTACATCCGTCTGTACAAGGAAGTCAAAGTCTTGTACGAGAAGGCGCAAGGACCCTACAAGAAGGCGCTCATCGGCCATTTTCTGTGTATGTCGTCCGACCTTTTCCTCTCTATGCTCGATGACGCCGGAAAAGACGATGAGAGCCGTCCCCGGGAGCAGGAAATATACCTGAAGTTCATGGACGACCTTCAGGTATATGCCAGCCGTGAGCGGAGTGTCTCTTTCTATGCCGACAAGTGCTGCGTGTCTCCAAAGCATTTTTCGAAAATGGTGCGGCTCGCTTCCGGAAAGGTGCCTGCAAGTCTGATCAGAGACAGGGTGATCATCGAGGCCAAGGTGCTGTTGTCTTCAACGCAGATGAGTGTTCGAGAGATTGCCGATACGCTTCATTTCCAGACGGATTCATTCTTCTGCCGCTATTTCAGGCAGAAAACCGGCATGACGCCCACGGCTTTTCGGGAAGGAAACAAATCCGGCCGTTAAAATTTGGCAATACGGCCTTAAATGTGGTCCAGGAAATCGCAAAGAATCGTGGTACAAAAACAAAGCAAGAAAAAAGATGAAAAAACTGCAATTTTCGTGTTTTTTGGCTTTTGTTTGAAGTCGTGAGCGCTCGCCGGAGACCTCGGCGCAGCCGAAAAATGGGGGAGAGTACCACGTTGGGTACCGATGGCTTCGCGGAGGTCCTGGGTTACATCTTTCTCCGACATTACCACCGACAATGTCGGAGAAAATGTCGGAGAAAACAGAGAGAATGTCGGAAATAATAGGACTATCGGTTGGCATCCAGAACTGAGATGCAGAAGTCGATACCTTTCATCTCAGCGCGGAGTTCACGCCGCTTCTGGGGTGGCTCGTCAACGCTGACCAGGCGGAGCTCGATGTTCTTGCGGCGCTCCAGCATTTCCGCTTTGGCTTTGTCGAAGTATTTGTTCGCATCGATAATCAAGCCGCCGATGGGTTTGCCGTTGCAGATCAGGGCTTGCACCTGGGCGAAGAGGGTGTCCTTGAACTGCACGTATGCATCGCGCTCGTGGCAGAACTCCAGCATCAGGTTGTAAACCTGCCGGAAAGCGCTCTCAGGGAGAGTAGTGTATTTCCTTCGAACTCCAGGTCTGTACGTGAAGGAATGAGAGATGCTCATTCTGCAGTCGCACATATCCGCGCTGTGGCTGATGCTAAGCTTGATGTTTATATGAGGCTCCTCAAGGAAAGCCTGAAGTTCGTAATCCTCGGAGTAGTCTTCCGTATCAATATAGTATTCGCCACCACATGTATCCAGTTGGTCCAACTTATACAGAGTCTGGTTAAAGTAGTGCAGGAAGTCAGCTTCCTGGATTCGCTTCACCTTATGATACTTGCTTGACTTGGGAACTTGAATGGACATTTTATCTCCCTTGGCGACAAACACATCTATTGAGGGGTTGAAATCGGTCGAATCAGACACTTCTATCTCGTATTCTTTAGTTGCCTGGTGCACTCCGGAATTCCTCCCGGATGAATAGGACACAAAGTGCTCTATCCAGTAGTTGCTGTCTGTCATATTATTCTGTTGTTGGATTCTCTGCAAAGATAGGAGCTTTCGGGGATATTTTGCACAAAAATTCCGTTAAATGGTGGTATGTTACCACCTTTTTGCTATATTTGCAAAAAAGATCGAGTATGAATTGGGAAGAGACATACGAGGCCTGGCGAGCTTTGCAACCTCTGTCAGAAAGGGACAGGGACCGCTTGAGCCGTAAGTTTACCGTTGAGTTCAACTACAACAGCAACCATATTGAAGGGAACACACTGACCTATGGCCAGACGGAGCTTCTGCTGCTCTTTGGCAAGGTGGTGGGCGAGGCCGAGATGAAGGACTTTGAGGAGATGAAGGCCAGCAATGTGGGGCTTCTGATGATGAAGGAGCAATCCACGCTGAAGAATACACCCCTCACGCAGACCTTTATCCGTCAGCTGCACCAGACGCTGCTCCGGGAGGACTATACCGTTTACCGGACTCTTCCTGATGGAACGGTGACGAGTTATGTCATTCACGCCTGCTGCTACAAGACACGTCCTAACAGTGTGATCACTCGCTATGGTGACCGTTTCGAATACGCAGCACCGGAGGAGACCACTGCGCTGATGACGGACCTCGTGGATTGGTACAACGAGGTTGAGGCCTCCGGAGAGTATAATCCCGTGGAACTGGCAGCGCTTTTCCACTACCGGTATATCCGGATCCATCCTTTCGAGGACGGTAACGGACGTATTGCGCGGCTGTTGGTCAATTTCATCCTGGCACGTCACGATTATCCCATGGTGGTTGTGCGCAGCCGGAATAAGAAGGACTATCTGGAAGCGCTGCACCAGGCTGACCTGTTGGTGGGACCGGTACCCAACGATGGCTCTCACGCCAGCCTGCGGGAAGCCCGCAAGTTCGTGAACTGGTTCAAGAAGATGGTGATGGAAGAGGTTCAGAATGATATTGATTTCATACAGACCCGGGATCCGAACGTCTGGTGGTACGATGGCCAGCGCATCGCGTTCCGCAGCCAGAACTCCGGCCGCATCCTGAATGTGCTGATGACAGAACCCGGAATAACCATCACGGCCCTGGCCAAAACCATCGGAATCAACACCTCCGCTATCCAGAAGCACCTGAAGTCAATGACCGACAAGGGTTTCATCGCCAGGCGCGAGAAGGACGGTCAGTGGGATGTGTTCATCATCCCGTCGGCATAAGGGCATACCACTTTTAAAGGTGGTAACTTACCACCTTTTTGCAGAATAATCAAACAGCCCCGGCAGAGTGTATCTGTCGGGGCTGAACAGTTTAGGTTAAGCCGGATGGACTGGGGAGGACGGGACTAGGGCTCGCCGCCTGCGTCAGCAGCGGCCCACTTGCACTCTGCCAAGCATGGTGCTGGACTTTTCGCCGGTGGAGCTGTTCTTGGCCACGTTGTCGGCGAGGGCCTGGTCGAGCTTGAAGGTGAAGGTGTCACCCTGGCAGACGATGGTGGCGGTGGAGGGGTTCTCTACGCCCAGGAGGGTGGGAGGTATGAGAACCGGCTGACCGCCGCAGGCAACGATCCAGTAGTTCAGGCGAGTGATAGAAGGGCTCCCGGACGATTATGGCCCCTGGGAGCGGTGGGGGACTGACCAGCACGGCGAGCTGGCGGTTGTGGAGCAAGCGCAGCGAACGTAACAACCGACTGCTGGCCGTGACCTTATTCCCTTATATGCGCGAAGCGCGGCGCGGAACGACCGCAAGTCTCTGACCGGAGCGCCCGGCGCGGAGGGAAGAGTCTTGCAGTGGAGCTGCTATAAGTGGAGTTCGAAGGGGCGGATAGTGCCCCGGAGGACGGAACCAAAGCGAGTGAGCGCAGCTTCAGCGGAGCGAACTGGTTTTGACCGCTTTGTTCTTATTTACCGTTTTGAATATCCTCTCTTGATTATATGATAGAAAAAAAGCCTATATTTGCATAAATGTGATTGTATGTTCGTTATGAAAAGACTTTTTCTTGTCACCCTGCTTCTCGTCTGCGCCGTTTTTGTCGTGTCAGCGCAGGACATTATCACAAAAATAGACGGAACGGACATCAGAGCAAAAGTATCCGAGGTGGGTACTACGGACATTAAGTATAAAAATTTCTCTAACCTCGATGGCCACACATATACTATTTCTAAAAAGGATGTATTGATGGTGACCTACGAAAACGGCGAAAGAGATATTTTCGGTTCTCAATCTACATCGACAAATGCGATTCCAGAAGGGATTATGACTCTTGACAGATGGAGTGGGAGATTGTCAATAAACGGAATGAATATCGACAAAAAATCGACCTATCTTTATTTCACCCCTGAGGCTGAAGCGTTATATAAAAGCGGAGACTCTATTTCATCGGTAGGTGATATTTTAATGATAGTGGGGGCAAGTGGTGCCGCAGGTTATTTTGCAGGATCTCTTGCAGCTGGTGGCGGAGCTGGAAGTGGTGCAGTGTATGGTGTTTGTGGCGTTTTGGTCGCTATTGGCCTTCCGTTGCATATCATCGGATTAAATAAGATTAATTCGGCTATAGCAGATTATAATTCAAAACACGGTTTTGCACAAAGGACGCCGGAGTTTAGCATTGGTGCTCAGCAGTATGGCTTTGGTTTAGCTTTAAATTTCTAACTTATGAGAAAACTATTACTCGTTTTTGCTTTCATTTTAGGTTGCGGCATCACTCTTTCCGCACAAGATCTCATCACAAAAAAAGATGGAACTGATATTCAGGCCAAAATTCTTGAAGTCACTTCCACAGAAGTCAAGTACAAAAAATACAGCAATCTTGAGGGGCCCACGTTTACTTTGCTAAAGTCGGACATTCTTATCGTTCGATATGAAAACGGCGAGAATGAAGTATTCAATGCTAGCCCAAAAGCCTCTGCCCTGAATACAAGTAATGATGTGTTCCCGGGAATGCGCTATAGAGATTACAAGGATTTCTATAACACTCGCAACTATGTTAAACAGCCCGGCGATCCCTATACTCCGTTCTGGATTGGTTTTGGTGACTTTTTTATTCCCGGACTCGGCAATGCCATCACCGGCGAATGGGGACGTGCCGCCGGATTCTTTTTTTCCAATCTTGGACTTGGTATTCTCGGGCTCACTCAAATTAACGTCGTCACTACGTCATATGGTTCATATTATGAGTATACCGGATTATACTGGGCAATTATGGCTGCACGAATCGGTCTGAATGTTTGGAGTATTTGTGATGCCGTTCATGTTGCTAAAGCGAAGAATATGTATAACCAAGATCTTCGCGCTCAGCGAACTGCTTTGGATTTCAAGATAGAGCCGTTCTTTGCATATACACCTACGGGTATTTCGACCAACAACTTCACACCGACTGCCGGTCTGACAATGAAACTTAGCTTTTGATTTTAATCGCTCGCATAGGCGGGCGATTTTCTTAGAGACCAGGCAGACATTGCGCTTGCCGAGCTGCCGGCACCAGTCGTTCACACGTTCGGTGCGCGCCCGGAGTGAGACGTCGTATTCTTCCGGCGTGACCAGGGCTGCATCGAAGCCCTGGTAGCCGAGGTGCTTGACTACTGCAGCCGCGATTTCACGGGTGTATTTGTACTCCCGGAAGACGCCGTCCGGAGAGCATTTGCCGGGGGTGATCCGAGTCAATTATTTCCCGATGCAGCAAGACATGAACTTTCCAAAGTTATTTCTGCACACGATAACCATCATTGATTATCAATTAGTTACAAGGTTGATTTGTCGCAGCTGTGACAAAATCGAGCTTTCTGTGACAAATTCTGTGACAGAAATGAAACTCAGAATTGCACTAACTGTGACAAGGACCTCAATTTCTCGGGTTGAAGGAAAAAAAACGGCTTTGTCGCAGTCTTCGGAAATGTGTCGCGAAAAGGAGATTTTTTCACCCTCGAAAACCAGTCTTCTTTATCTTGAAATTTTCCAAGTTAACACGCTTTTTCCAGCCTTCATCAGCTTCTCGATTTTTGGCTCTGCAGATAGATGTTTAGTTTGATTGGTATATCTAATACATGAACCAGACCGGACAAGCAATTGTTCTTTTTTCTTCAACCAGAAAACTTCTTTACACTCAATAGTGAGATTCCGAATAGAGTTGACTCTCAGTCGAGGAAGTTTGAAAACTATGAAAGATTGATGCGGAAACCCTGTTTTACGAGGTTATTTTTTGTTTTTACAGGTAACTACGAACTCATAAGTTCTTGTTTTCAGATTCTTTTTGAAAAGAAGTATTGTTTTGCCACAAATTTGTCATATATTTGTGGCAAAACTTATGGGCATGGCAGACCAGAGTACATATAACTTAATTAAAAAACGCATCGCAGAATCGGAGCGGGGAACTGTGTTTTTCCCGGACTCTTTCGCTGACACGGGCACATCTGACGCGGTGCGCTCGGCGCTGGTGCGCCTGTGCGAGAACGGCGTGCTCACGCGCATCGCTCAAGGAATCTATTGTTATCCTCGCATAGATACGCGATGGGGGAGCGGAGCCATTCTCCCTTCCATCGAAGAGATTGCTGATGCAATTGCCGATCGTGACAAGGTGCGAATCGCACCTACGGGATCCTATGCCCTGTATCGGCTTGGCCTGACAACGCAGATTCCAGCCAATGTGGTGTTCATTACGGACGGGTCACCCCGGCGGGTAACTATCGGTAAAGGGCGAGGCATCCTGTTCAAACATACCTCGGAAATGCGCACCTTCGCGTACCGTTCGCAACTGATGTCGCTGATCGTCACCGCTCTTCGCGAAATCGGGGAAGGAAACGTGACAGAGGAACAAATGGCCATTGTTAGGGAGCACCTGCAGAACGTTTCAGGAGAAGAGTTCTCCCATGACATATCACTTGCACCTCTGTGGGTGCGTAAGCAATTGAGCGCGCAATGAAATACATTAATCTGAACTTACAGGAACGACAGGATATCCTGCGCCGAGTCCAGTCCGAGACTGGGATGGACCTACAGATAATTGAGAAGGACTGGTGGGTCACTGCTATCCTGCGGGCACTGTTTACCCTTCCTTATGCCCAGCATATGTCATTCAAGGGAGGCACCAATCTCAGCAAGTGCTGGAACTTGATACGGCGTATGTCGGAGGATGTCGACATCGCCATCGACAGGGAATACCTGGGTTTCGGAGGAAAACTCTCCAAGACGCAGATCTGCGACAAGCTCCGCCGCGCCGCTTGCTCATTTGTCCGGGAGAAACTGCAGTTTGACCTCGCGGCCCAGTTGGAAAAGGATGGGATCAACCGAGATGCCTTCAGGGTGAGTGTCAATATCACCCCGGTCACGACAACAGATCCCGAGACCATCGAGGTGGAATATGCACCTGCTTTTGACGGCAATCCATACATCCGCTCCAGAGTGCTCATAGAAGTTAGCGGCCGGTCCATGAGCGAGCCTGTGGAGATCGTTCCGCTTCAATCCTATATAGATGAGGTGTACACGAATACACCGTTCCGGGAGCCTGCCTTCGAGGTCCGTGCCGTCGTGCCCCAACGGACATTCCTGGAGAAACTCTTCCTGCTGCACGAAGAGTTTTCCAAACCACAGGATGCGATTCGTGTCAAAAGGATGTCTCGGCATCTATACGATATCTGCCAGATGGCTGACACGCCCATTGCTGAGGAGGCAATTGCCGATAAAGACCTGTACCTTTCTGTTATCGAGCATCGCCGCACTTTCATTGGCCTCCGCGATTTCAACTACGACACCCTCCGTCCACAGACGCTCAACATCATACCTCCGGAAGGGATCCGGGAGAACTGGAAGCAAGATTACCGTGCCATGCAGGAATCAATGATTTACGAATCCTCGCCATCCTTCGAGCAGTTGATTGAAAAGCTGGCCGCATTGAACCGTCGCATTAACGACATCCGATACTAGACAGCTAAAATCCAGCATCGTCAGCAGGTAGGGGAGATGCGTATTGGGTTAAGAGTAGGGAAGTGTCTCCCTGCTCTGTTTTCCCCCTGTCTTTGCCCATATTGCACGATTTCGAGGTGGAAAAAGAGCAAAAAAGTGCCAAAACCCCCATAAACGTGGGGTTTTTGGGTTGGAAAATAGTGGCGAACTTTGTGGTTGTAAAACAATGACTTAATGGATAACGTGAACGATTCCAAAACAGTCACCCTCACTCGAAGGGAAAAGGATGTCCTTCGACTGATTGCAAAAGGGTACACCACTGACCAGATTGCCGAGTCTCTCGGAATCTGTCCTGAAACCGTGCGTGGCTATCGTAAACAACTCCATAAGAAATTCAAGGTTAACAAAGCGACCGAACTAACATACAAAGCGACCGAACTTCATATTATTTAAGAAATCACAAATCATATCGATATGAAAAAGACTACTGTGTTCTTCCTCTGCGCGGCTCTGCTTGTGGCAGTGTCCTGCGGCAACAACTCTGGTAATAAGAAAAGCGGCAAAAGCGGTGAAGCCAAGACTGCCGCTGCTGCGACCAAATCCCCCAAGGCTTCCGTTGAAGCCGTGGATCTGGGTCTGAGCGTCAAGTGGGCCAACTGTAACCTGGGTGCAAAATCCGAATGGGAAATAGGTGACTATTTCGCATGGGGAGAGGTCCAGCCTAAGGCAAACTACAGCGCCGACAGTTACAAGCACCGTGACGCAAACGGTAATTGGATCAAGTATGCCTTCTACGCTGATGCTATTGTTGATGCTGATGTAGCTAAGGCAGACAACCAGGCTACCCTTCTTCCCGAAGATGATGCAGCAACCGCAATCCTCGGCGATGGCTGGAGTATTCCAACCCCTGAACAAGTCCAGGAACTGATGGACAAGTGCGAGATTAAGTATTGGGAGCAGGGCATCCAGTTGGTCGGCCCCAACGGCAACAACATTTGCATCCCCTACGGCGGATCTAAGCAAGGCGACAAGGTACGTGGCGCAAACCAGACATCCTATTGGACCAATCAGTTGTATTCCCAGAAGGGAAAGAATGTCCTGGGTGGCGAAGAAATCGTCTATGTGGAGCAGTACGCCAGAAGATTTGATGTAAAGGGCAAGACAATCGGCATGGAGTACCGGTATAACGGCCTCCCCATCCGTGCCGTCAAAAAGTAATCCGTAATGAGGAAACTCTTTTTCGCTTTATCCCTGGTGTTCCTCCTCTCCTCTTGCAAGTGGACGGGAGGAACACGTGGGAATAATGGCGAGGCACCGGACTCCGACCTAGCCGAAACAACGGTATCGACATCCAAGACTCCTGCGACCAAGGCCGGAAAGCCGGAGTCTCAAACCCCTGAAGATGAATTGCAGGCGACTATCTCCGCTATGGACGAATTCTTCAGCAAACTGGCAGACGCCGTGGATGAGGCCATCAATACCGGCAAACTGGACACAACCGGATTAAACAAGCCCAACGAGACGGTTACTCACGAGGAGGAAGAGTCGGACATTCAGGAACCGGATGCCTGGTATTCCAAAGATTTCTCCTTCAGGGTGGTAAAGCACGTGTATATCACCGCGAATGTGACCAAGTCGGAAGGAGACGCCACCTATATTGTCACGAGGATCGGCAACAAGGCTTGGATACAGCAGACGGTTCTCGGCCGTGTCCAGTATACCGATGTGTATGAGTATTCTGACCGCTGCACCACCAAACAACGCTTCAAGAACGGACGGGCAGTCTCTACGAGCCTGTATAAAGAGACTTCCCTCGGACAATGCCTGGCATACCAGCTGGTTTCCGGAAAGGACATTCCCATTGCGAAGCCGCGCTCTGCAGCCAACGTCCAGAAGACCACGGACGGAGCCATCTGCGGCCGTCCATGCTGGATCATCCAGGAGAAAGTGGAAGAAAAGGCCGGAGGCTCCCGGATTACCTTCGACAGGACGGTATGGGTGGACAAGGAGTACGGCTTCATCTACAAGATGCACTCCAAGGGCGACACCGCCGCCGGAAAGGTGGATACCACGCCGTATGAGGTCCTTTCCTTCTCGGATAAGCCTACAGCCAAAGACATTCCCAGCTATAAGTAAAAAATCGCCCCACTTGCCGGTATGAAGCAGATAGCAAGTGATCAGGCCGGAATCGTCATAGAATGATTATCTTTGCAGGTATGAAAAGGATTCTTTTGCTTGCACTGATGCTGCTCCCCGTAGCCGCCTGGGGATACAGAGACCACCGGGGCCGTGACTTGGACTCTTTGGAGCGCAGCATCAGTCTCTGGACACCCGATGCCCTAAAGGTTGCTCCCCGTGAGCAGCAGGATGCCTATTGCCAGACGTGTTACGACATCGCCTACGGCTATCTCCAGGTGGATAGTCCGCGCACCATCTATTATGCACAGCGGGCCATCCAGACAGCAGAAGTATCCGGTGACAGCAAAAACATCTACAGGAATTCCATCCTAATCGGACAAATCTATTGGGCCAAGGAGCAGCTTGACAGCGCCCGGTTCTACTACAACAAGGCATCCAATGCTCTGGCCATAATGGAAGCAGAATGGACTAATCCTGACAAACACGACCTGGAGGCTATGCAATCCCGTTTATGGGGTACTATGGGCAACTTCTATGCCGTCCAGGACTCACTGGAGCAGTTTGCTTACTATTACGCTAAAGCCGGTGAGATCTTTGAAAAATGGGAATGGTGGGAGGATTGTTCCACGTTGCATCGGAACATTGGCGAAGTTTATACCGATGCTGGAGACTTAAAGAAAGCTAAACCGGAATATGAGTTGGGCCTGAAATATGCCAAGCAGTCTGGTGACTCTCTCATCATCGCCCACGCACTCTACGGTCTCGGCCGCTGGTACCAGGAATCCGGCAAGACCACCAAGGCTCTGGAGTATCTGACGCGGGCGGATGAGTACTTTGGCGAGCATAAGAATGAAGAACCGCAGGCCCGTGCCAACACCCTGGCCGTAATGAACGCCGCCCACGAGGAACTTTACCGCAGCGCCCGGATGCTTGCCATCGTTTCATTCCTGGTCCTGCTTCTCTCTATAGGTGGCACGCTTCTGGTCCGTCGTCTCAGACTAACAAAGCAAGAACTTACGGAGACATCGGCCGTGCTGGAAGAGACCATTGAGGAGATGAGGACTGAAGAAGGCATGGAGAAGCCTGAGACCATCCATCTGACAAAGCGGGAGAAGGATGTGGCCAAACTGCTTATGGACGGAAAGACCACCCAGGAGATAGCCTATGCACTGGGAGTCGGGGACCAGACGGTCCTCTGGTACCGCAAACGTCTTTACGCCAAACTGAATGTACATTCCGCGGCACAGTTCACATCCGAGATGATCAGGCAGGGACTGAACAAGTAAAATCTGAGACCTACATAACCACAATCTTTCGAATAACCCTCTTCTCGTTTGAGTTGACGGCGGTTTCCTTTTGGATGTTCGGTTTGACTCCATCATATCTCATATCTCACTTTGGGAAATAGAAATATTCTAAATATAGATTTTCAGGAGCCGTTTTCGGCCAGGATCTATGAATCGAACAAAAACTACTTAATGATTAACTACTTGATTACAAGAGATATATGAGAAAGCCCTTGCTTCCTTACGCTTTTCAAGGTGATTTCCACGCACGAAAAATATATTTGAATATCAATGTGTTACAAGGTCGATTTGTCGCGATTGTGACAAAAATCACGTTTTTTGTGCCAAACTTCGTGACAAATAAGGAATCGAGCACTTCGTCAATCCTAATGGGTATACATATTTTCGGGTTAAAGGAAAAAGAATGGCGTTTTCGAAGTATCCAGAAATCTGTCACGAAAAGGTGATGTTTCAATCCCTGAAAAGCATCCTTTCTTATCTTTAATCATTCCAAAATCAAATCGCTACCCAAGGATTCACTTTTCCTTTGTTTCCCGACTTTGTAGATGATTGTTTAGTTCGTTTGGTATATCTAATACATGAACCAAACAGGACAAGCGATGAATCCTTTTCCTTCAACCCGAGAGATTATTGGGGACAGATTATAGATAGCACCATAATCTGAATCTCTGATGAGACAGGTCTAAAACTGATACTTATTCGTGCGGAAACCCTATTTCAGATGTTATTATTTACTTTTCGCTGATTCAAATTAGCAGCAGCCAAGTTCGGGAATAAAAATTGGCCAAATGGGTGAATAATTTTTGGCCAAATGGGTGAACGAGAAAGATTATTTGTATCTTTGTTGTAGCTATAAAGAAGATTCTATATGGAAAAAGTATATAAGAAAAGGATAGCCGATGGTCTGCTACAGCGCAAGTTAGCCGGGAAAGGTGCTGTGCTCATAGAAGGTGCCAAGTGGTGCGGGAAGACAACCACAGCAGAACAGATTGCCAAGAGCATACTCTATATGTCGGAGACAGGGATGGTAGAGCAGAATATTAGGCTGGCATCGTTGAACCCGAAATTGCTCTTGAGAGGGGAGAATCCGCGTCTTATTGATGAGTGGCAAATCGCTCCCCAATTGTGGGATAGTGTGCGCTTTGAATCAGATCATGGTCCATTGGGTCAGTTTATTTTGACCGGATCTTCTGTCCCGGCAGATATGAGCAAAGTAATACATTCCGGGACCGGACGTATTGGTTGGATCAAGATGCGCCCTATGAGTCTCTGGGAGTCGCACGAATCGACTGGTGAGGTTTCGCTTGCCGAGTTGTTTACAGCACCTGATCAAGTTGGTGGCATAAACAAGATGGATATCGAACAGGTAGCATTCTTGACTTGTCGTGGTGGATGGCCTCTTGCAGTTGATATGGATCGAGATATTGCCCTGGACCAAGCATTTGACTACATCGAAGCAGTGGAGAAGCGTGATATATCGAAGGTGGACGGTGTGGAACGGGACCCGGTACGTGTTCATCGTCTGCTACGCTCTCTGGCAAGAAATCAGGGGAGCCAGGCTTCATTCGGAACGATTCGAGCTGACCTAGAAGCTAATGAGTCTGATTCGTTGTCTGAAGATACAATATCCTCATACATCAAAGCATTGAAGGAGATTTTTGTGGTTGAAGATAGTGAGGCTTGGAATCCAAATCTTAGGAGCAAAACTGCGATTAGGACGAGTGATACACGTTATTTCACCGATCCATCAATAGCTACAGCAGCTCTTGGTATTGGCCCTCAGGATCTAGTAAATGATCTGAATACCTTTGGACTGGTTTTCGAAACCTTAGCAGTACGTGATTTGAGAGTATATGCGGAAGCGTTGAACGGGAAAGTGTATCATTTCCGAGATAAAAACGGCCTGGAGTGTGACGCTGTCATACACTTGAGGGATGGTCGCTATGGATTAGTGGAAATCAAGCTGGGTGGTGATGAACTGGTTGATGAGGGTTCGGAATCGCTCCTAAGGCTGGCCGGGAAAATTGACACAGAACGAATGAAGGCGCCGTCGTTTATGATGGTGTTGGTTGGAGTAGGGACTTACGCATACAGACGAGATGATGGAGTGTACGTGGTGCCAGTAGGATGTCTTAAGGACTAATGACAATGTGCGGCAGGCTGATCAAGAAATAATAATGAATCGAATGATAAACGAAATAGACTATTATGCCAAAGATACTCTTCATTTCATATTCGCATGATAGCGAACATCACAAGACGTGGGTGAAAAAATTTACCGATGATCTCGTTGCTCTTGGCGATTTCGAGATTCTATTGGATCAAAACCTACCTAAAGGCTTTCCGCTCACACGGTTCATGGAACAAGGTCTGGCGAATGCGGATAAGGTTTTAGTCATTGGCACGCCTCAATACAAACAGAAATCTGAAGCAGGCAAGGGCGTTGCATTTGAGGGTAGCATTATCAGTACAGAACTCATGCAGGATATCGACACATGTAAGTATTATCCAATTTTGCGTTCAGGTACGTTTGAAACCTCATTCCCCATCTCTCTACAGGCCCGGGGTGGGGATGACTTATCCGATGATTCAAAGTATGATGAAATGGTACGGATTGTTGCCGACTCTATTACCAATGAGAAACCAATCCCTGCTGCATTGTTGAAATCAAATACTTATGTTTATCAAAACCGAGAAACTGTTGCGAAAGTATATCTTAGCCAGAACATCCTGTTTGAAACCATTTGGGGCAGACCGAATGGGAATATTAATGGAATAGCCATTGGTGTTCAAATCACAAATATCAACAAAGAAGTACGGTATTTCAATCAGCCGACCTTCAATGTATCCGTACCCATCGAAGGAAAATCTGACAGTTTCTCAATGTTGAATTCAGTTGTTCCGGTACATTTCCCCGTGAAACTTACATTTGGCCAGCAGGTATCCGTGTCATATAAGTTAGTTCCAGGCAACATTGAAATGTTTGCCAGAATGGTTGATAATGATCCTGATGCTTCCATCAAAGCAATCGTAACTACCTCTTTAGGGGAAAGAATCGAATCAGAAGATTATAAATTGTCAGAGATTGTGAAGAATCGTGAATATGTGAGGTAGTATGGCCAAAATGAAAAAACGATTCTGTCAATTATAATTTCTTCAGAAATCGAGAGAAGTAATGTTATTTCAGTGCGGGTATTTAATAGTGAATACTCCTCCTTCGGATACTATTTCTGCATTTCTGACTCAAGGATGTAGTAGTCCCGTCCTTCTTCGCAGTCTGGAGATATTTCAAACGACAAGCGGATTCTTGTTTTAACGGGGGTTATGCCGCTCATATCTCTTGGTTGGAATTGGACGTTTTGCATCATGTTCTTGATGCCGTTCATAAAGAAGTCTTGCCGCGTCTTCCCCACAAACTTATACTTGTCCTGCGAGCAGAATGGGATGATGAAGATGTAGGGTTCTCCGGCAATTATCAGGATAGCCCAGCAATACGGAAGATCTTTCCTAGCATGCTTCCTTCGCATGATAATCATCGATGTGGCCTGCTCCCATGTTTTTCCTTCCGTGTTCACAGAGTAGTGCCATATGGGTGGCAATCTGTGCTTGGTGATAGGCTCATTGATCCAGGCAATCGTGTCCTGAAAACACTTCAATTCCAAAGAATCCATCAGACTCAGAGCGTATTTGCAGAAGCATTTGTATATATTCTGAGGCTTATATTGCAGGAACGGTTCGTAATCTTTGTTTATGCCAGCAAGAATTTTTTGTAGATCCTTGCTGTTAGGCATGTCCCGAAAGATGTATTTAATGGTGTCCCGACCTAGGGTGGCTCTGGTGCTTGTGTCGAGTTTCATCGTAAAACCATCTCCCTTAATTACCGGTATGCCGTTTTTCCCGGAAATGCCGTGCAAAAGCAGATGTGGCAGCATCATTTGGATCATATCCTGCTCGATGGATTCATTGAAACGCTTGTTGCATTCGTCGCATTCTTCCAAACAGACCAATCCTTTGTTTCCCAGGGCTTCCGAGATGGCATGAGCCTTATGCTTAAAAATGACTTCCGGCATTTTCTTTCCGCAGAATCGACAGACCCTCAATCTTTTGTTATCGACGCCGATGCGACGCCTGTCATCGCCCTTGTAAATCCGCACCTCATAATGCTCCCAAAGATAACTACTGATACGATCCATGGTAGAGGGCTCCGGCATGACTCCATTTATCTTGGCAAGCTGCGTGAGATAGAGGTGGAACTCAAGCTCGTCTTCGATGTGCCCGGCAACAATCAAGAACATCTGCCCATTGGGAATCTCCTCAAGAAAGTGCTTGGCGCTATAACTCCTATCTCCAACAACATCCAAGAGCTTAAGACGTTCCTTGAAGGTCTCCGTCATGACTTGGACTCTTTTGATCTCCCGGTTGTTGGCATCCCCATTTATTAAAGAAGCAAAGAGATTTATCTCTTTCTGCCTTCGGGCAAAGTCCATATGCAGGACGGGCTGGTGGTTGGAGAGTCTGAAAATAGTAAACCTAATCATATACAAATGCGGATTAGACCCATCTGCAAAGATAGATGGATCTGATGAATTGGGAAAAAGATATCGTTAATTATTGTTTGCCTGTGGCGTTATCCCGGGATTTGTGGTAAGCACGGGATGAAAAAGCACGCGTAATCATAGAGCGTCATGGCAATCTGAATGAGTTCCGGAAGCTCCTGGTTGAGTGCAATCCGGATTATGTTAATCTTCGCGGATTCGAAGCACCGACGGTCGCGCTAGCACTGCGGCTCCAGGGCGATTATGGCCCCTGGGGGCGGTGGGGAATAAACCAGCAAGAGTCTGTGGCCGGCTTGTCCGGTCACAGTCTCTTGACCTTATTCCCTTTATGTGCGAAGCGCGGCGCGGAACGGCCGCGAGTCTCTGACCAGAGCGCCCTGGTGCGGCGGGAAGAGTCTCGCAGTGGAGCTGCAATAAGTGGAGTTCGGAGGGGCGTTTTGTGCCCCGGAGGACGGAGCCAAGCCTTCTGAACGGAGCTTTAGCGTAGTGAAGAGGGCTTGACCGCTTTTTTAATTTATTTCCGCCTCCTACACATAAGTAGTGAGGAGATGACTTGATGTGATACTATTTCGTCGTGTTAAAATCGAAGATTTGTACAGCTAAATAGATTTCGCGATCAGAGTCGTTTGGCAAAGTAAATTTGAAGTTGAACCACGTTTCTCCTTTAGGCGCAGATGTGCTCTTATAGTTTTCATGGGAAGCTACGTTTTCCTTTACTCCATTGATTGCTGTAGTCATCGTTGTATCACGGACAAATACCAGAAGAGCGGCCTTAGTATCCCTCCAGGTTAAGTAACTGAGAAGTTGCGAGATTGCATCATGAAGTACCTGCTTACCCTTCCAAAACTTACATTCTGCCACAAACAGGACGCCCTCACCGTGTTTAACCATGATATCTGTCTTTCCGTTTTTATTGAAGGCTTCTGCTGTGGCTGAATCGCTTTTGAAAGACGTTTGAATCTGCGCTAGAAATAGATCTCGTAAAGTCTCTTCGTCCATTCCCCGCGTTACATTTGGTAGCTTCTCGTACATTTGACCAACGGTCTGCAGCGCTTCAAGAATTTGCCCATACTTGGCCATGTCCATAACCGGGGTAATGGCCTCAACCTCTTTGGTCGTACTCTTCGCTTTCGGGGGAACAAAACGATGAGAAACCGTCGGAATAGCATATGTTTTAGGATTCTTCACCTGCGATGATGTCGGCACACCAAGGTTGACAATAAAGGAATTCTCTCTTTTGATTTTTTCTTTGCGTGATACAAAATAGTCTCTAGCTGTTTGAGGCAAGCCGTTGTTATATGCACGCACATCTTTCTCCAGAAAGCCAAGCATTATCATACAGCTGTCTTTCGCTGATTCATAATCCCGCTTGATTTGCTCTGCATCATCATTGATAGCCAGAATGTCTGTGTAGATTTCATTGGATCTAACGTGGAAATTGCCGGAGCCAGAAATAAGAAATGATGATGGACAGAAATACAGTAGATTGCTGTCTCCACTGATAGGGATAATATACCGAACCATTGTTCGTTCAATAGCCTTCTGTGCGCCCCAATACCTAGGGAGGTACTCAGGATCAACCAACAACTTTCTGGTCTCAATTCTGACATCGTCAAAATGAATGACGGGCATGTAAAGTGTATATTCGTCTATCAAGTACTGTATATAATCCTCTTCATTCACGTTCAGAACATAATCATCCGAGAGTCTGGCAATAGCATCAGATACTTGTTTGTCCCTGGAACGGGACAGACTTCCAGAGTCATATTTTGAAAACATATCTCCGTGGACAAATCTAAAGCGTTCCATAATGTCTTTATCGTTCTTTAAGAATAACTGTGGCTGCTTCTGCAAATTTACGAAAATCTCCTTACCGTTCCATGGACGCGTTGTGGAAGAAAAAGATCGGTATTTGTCGGTATTGCGCTGTAAGAATCCGGCCGGGGTTTCGTGAGAGGAGGTGGAAACGATAAAAACAAACGACTATGACAGATTTCGAAAAGTTCGCAAACCGTGACAGAAACATCAGTTCGATGACCCGTCACCGCTATGGATCGGCGCTAGACGCCTATATCAATCCTTCCATTATCGAGGAGCGCAAGCTCAATATCGCTGCAATGGATGTATTCTCGCGCCTGATGATGGACCGCATCATCTTTCTGGGTGTGGAGATCGATCCTGACGTTGCGAATATCGTCCAGGCGCAGCTTCTTTACCTGGCCTCCGTTGACGACAAAGCGGACATCTCGCTTTACCTCAACACGCCCGCCGGCCTGGGCATCTACGACACGATGCAGCTTGTCAAGCCTGATATCGCCACCATCTGCACGGGTATGGCCGCCTCCATGGGCGCAGTCCTTCTTTGTGCCGGCGCTGAAGGGAAGAGGTCCTGCCTGCCGCATTCCCGGGTACTGATCCATCAGCCGCTCGGCGGTGTGCAGGGACAGGCCACCGACATTCTCATTGCTGCAAAGGAGATTGAGAAGACCAGGGAAGAGCTCTGTCCGCTCATTGCCGAGCATACCAAGCAGGAACACGCACGCGTGTTCTCTGATATGGACAGGGACTACTTGGAAATTCCGCTGCAAAGTGAGCCCCCTGCGTCCCTTCGCAAACTGACCCCACTCGTCCACTTGAAAATAACCTCCTGGTCTAAATGACGAAATCCTAAATAGAATGCAGTCTAGAGCAGTTTTTCATCCCTACAGCCTGCATTTTAGTTTTTGATGAAGAAAAAGATAAAGGAGGTCAATTTAGTGCGGATTCTCCAGTTAAACATCAAATACCATAAGATAACATCCTATTCATTGGCAGATAAGTCCTATTTTTATCATAAGATAAGGTCGGGGTCAGCATTATTTGCTGACATTGTTGTGGCTTGTCTCCTCGTGGATAGGTTCACGGCACGAAGATTGTTTATTTCTTTGTTGATAAAATAAAAGAAGTTTGTAACTTTACGATATTAAACAGTTAATTATCATTAATGATTATGCTGAATCCAAATGTAATACAACTTAGAGGAACTATATTTCTCCCTGTCGTTATTGGTTATTCTTCAGCTAATGCAGATAGGTTCAGGTCGCTTCTTAACGGGGCCTCGATACAACCTGTTCAGCCCACAGCAATAATTCCGATTGCGCCTATTGGCCTTCAAATAAGCCAAGAAGTATCTCTGCAGGATAATGGGCCTTGGCAAATGGTAAGTGGCAATACTAGAATTGTTTTCTTTCAAAACAAAATAGATATTATTCAAGATATCATTACGCCTAAGGATACAGCAGAAAATGGTTTTTGTGTTTTTTGTGCAAAAACTTTTTCTCGTATTCTGGAAATGGAAGCTACGACATCCAATCGAATTGCCTTCGCACCAACATATGCGAAGGATCCTGATAACTCATTTAAGTCATCCGATTTTTGGAATGTAGTGCTTAAGCATGCCTCTTTTAATGGAAGTAATATAGAAGAGGTGAATATTACATGTAATCGAAAGGTTGAAAAATCAATCAATGGTAATCTATATACAGTTAATTTCAGAAGTGTCCTCAGTGATGCTAAAAGAAATTTGCCATCTGGACTTGTTTTGAACGGTAGTATTATGATTAGCTTTGATATTAATACGGCAATTATTCCTGGCCAAGCTTTCACATTCCGGACAGCTGAAATAAATGATTTCTTTACAAATGCTGTTCTCTGGAGCAATGAATTCTTTGAAAATACTCTTGCTTAAATATGATATCAGCAGTTCCTGCATATATTAACGTTGATTATTCTGATAATAGACATTCTTCAAGTAGTGCCTACTATTTTGTGTATACTGGTGTATCATCTGATAATCAAGACACATCGACTGCTGATCTGAATGATTTATGGCAAGATGAGGCATTCATGCAATCTGTTAGACAACATAAGTTAGAAGAAGATCGTCAGGTTGTACGCCAACGTATCCACCAATTATGTTCGTCTTTTATTAATAACGGAGGCGAAACATTAGGAATGGTTGCTGGTAAAGTATTTGTTGAAATAGCCGCTGAGATAGTTGCACTTCCTTTTAATGAAATATTGGCACAGTATAGTCCATCTAATAACTTGATTCTCTTTGACCTTTCTTTCAATAAAGGCATTGAGGTTTCCATCGGCAAAAATCTTGATTTGTCAGGAGATGACAATGTAATGTTCTCTCTTTCTATAGATGATGAACCTTACGCTATTAACATGAAAAACATACATGAACTGAAGAATGTGCTGTTGGAAACTCTTTCATGCTAGAGGAAAGGAAGATTCTTCTTATCCAAAGGAAATATTACCGACATCCAAATATGTTATCAAGATTGACATTGATGACTTACTTGGTAAAGTGAGTGATTTTATAATATGCAGACGCATAGACGGTTCATTGGAAGAAAACACAGTTGCATTTAATGGGAAAGTACGCTTAAAAGTTGAAGCGTTAGGGAAAATTCCTAACCTTTCCACAAATCTCCTCGGCGCAAAGTTCAATGCTGATAAGCATATTGCTTTTTCTCCAACCGGCGATGCCCGTTGTGATTGGGATGGAAAAAACATAGACTTTGAAAAGTTCAAAGATTCCTTCCAAATCATCGAGAACTGCACATGTATAGCCTATCACGGGAATATTCTACACAACATACCCGTTCCATATAGGAAGAATCTTAATAAGGAGGACAAGAATAAACTTGCTAGCCGTGGGATCAATTTAGACAACTTTATCACGAAAGGTGAAGCTGAACTGACAGGAACTATTAAGTTAGAGCACAAGCCAACAATGCTTAATTATTGGCATATCGTCATGGATTTATATCCATATGCAAGTTCAAAACCAATTAAGAAGGACGAGGCTGCGTGGCAAAAAAATATGGTGGATTTTGTTATCCAGAAAATCTTGGCAGTCAAATTTGAACCTGTATCCGAATCCATTCCATCGATTCCGAAGAGTATTTATAAGAAATCCACTCATTAAATATCGGAATTGGCTTTCCTTATCTTGACTGGTATATGGAACTGTTCCTGCAGTTCTCGTTCGACCTCTTCACGGATCTGACGCTTCGCCTTGCTTCGGCCCTGGCGAATTTGCGGTCCGAGCGGCGGCACAGGCAGTATTGACCGGATGCGATATCGAAGCGAACCGCCTTCTTGACCTCACCATCTTTGAAAGGGGCAAGCTTGATCGCCTCAATCTCCTTGCTGGTCAGTCTCTCCCGTTTGCACGTATGATCCCACTTGATTCCTTCAATCTCCTCGGTGGGGTCGAAGTCAATCATGTGGTCTGCGTAAGCGATTCGCAATAGCCTCTTGATGTTCTTTAGATAACCGGAGGCCGTATTGGTCGAATAACGGCGGCGGCCATCTGCTTTCGTTGACTTCAGGAGATACTCCCTATATGCCGTCATGAAAGCGACGGAGACGTCTCCGAACCGGCATGAGTTGTTGCAAAACTCTTTGAATGTCTTAACGGCCGCATAGCACTCCTTCCTTTTATAGGCACCGTGACTTTCAAAATAACCGATAACATCAACATCCTTGTTCAGCGAAAGGAAAGAGAAATCCTTCTTAACGGATTGGATGTACCGGAAGCAGCGGATCTCCTCCACCATCAACTCTACAGTCTGATTGAAACGCCGCTCGACATCATTGCAAGGTTTGGTATAAGTGGTGAGATTCAAATGCTCCTCTTTCAAGTATTTGCCATCAGAAATCATGATAGGAGGCATGTATTCGAGCGAATACTCAGTCATACCGTCAGGTATCTCAACTCTCTTGACGATTACTCTGCCATTCTCTTCCATAGCATCTTGATATCTTTACGTGAAACAAGCTGTTCTCTCTGTCCGGGACGGACTTGGACGACTCCATTAGCAATCTGCTGCAGAACTAACCGGATATCTAACCCATAAACTCCTGGAACCTGGAGGAGTGGAATCCATTCGTCCCACATGATAGATTCTTTTCTCCAAGCGCTGTCGACGTCAGTCATGGCGTAGAGATAGTGGACACCCAGACACCAGGTCCGGACACAGTTCCTCTCCAGAAAGACCAACGACCATGAACGGCCTTTCCCCGTTGCGTCCATGACGCCCTTTAGGGTATAAGTCGGTTCGCCGATGATGGGGAAGTGGTAGATGGGATTGGATTGACAGATCCTTTTCAGAAGATTACGCAGCGATATTTCACGCTGGCCGGCATAGTACTTCAACAACTCATCTACTGATATTGACAGCAGATCGGATGCTTCACGGACAGACAGTATCCTGTCCAGTCCGCCAATCAAAGATTGTTTCCGTTTCATAATATTTGGTTTTTATTCGGCCAAATATGGAACGGAATGTTGAAAATAACGCTACAAAAAGAAGAAGAGAAGTCCGCAAAACATGCCTTATAAACCACTGGAAAACATTTTTGGGGAGTTCTGCAAGGACAATTTGATGTTTTAAAATATAAATAACAATAAATCAAGTGATTACAAGCCAAACACTCCAACGATAAATGAATCTTCGTAATCAATCGTGGTTCAAATGTGGTTCAAATATGGCCATAATTCCTATGTCTTGTCCTAGAAATTTATCGCAATTCGCTAAATAATATTTGATAAACGATGTGAAAACCGTGTTAAACTTGTCGCTTGCAGAACTTAGCAAATCGCTGATTATCAATTACTTACGCGCGATTATTTGCCGATGCAGCAAGACCCGAACTTTCCAAGGTGATTTTTGAACACGAAAAAGACATTTGATTATCAATAGGTTATAAGGTCTATTTGTCACAATTGTGACAAAAACTTCTTTTTTTTGTGCGTCGAGC
>Ga0208297_1001046_pt1 | contig 33445 bp, 32 predicted proteins | sample LMS_cellobiose_e_FD_187367 | JGI IMG/M metagenome (GOLD analysis project Ga0208297, IMG submission 187367) | Rumen-fistulated moose microbial communities from Alaska, USA - LMS_cellobiose_enrichment (SPAdes) (version 2) | ecosystem: Host-associated > Mammals > Digestive system > Stomach > Rumen... | reverse complement strand
TTCTTCGCAGGCGTTCCCGGATGGATCGGGGCTCCTCCTCGCCCAGCAGCTCCGCCACTTCCCGCTTTGCGCCAATCATCGTCCAGAAGTCATATTTGTCCCCGTAAGCAGCCTGCACTCGGCTTTCAGCGGAGGCTTCCTTTTGCGGGCGGACGGCAAGCTGCGCCATGGCAAGCTCGTCGGGGTCAAAGTCCGCTGCTTGGGCTTTCAGCTCCTTATACTCCGCAAGGGCGGCATTCAGCTCGTCCGTGTATTTCTGCTCTTGTTGTTCCAGCTTCGCAAGATTGGCTTCCATAGCGGAGATGTCTTTCCTCACTGTGGAAAGCCCGGTATCTTCGACATAATCCAGAGAGGCGAGGAGCTGTTTTTTCTCGGAGCGCAGTTCTTCCAGTTCCTCTGTCAGCTCCGCTATGCGGCGGGTGAGATCACGGTGCTTTAAGATATTGAGTACCGGCGTTGCTTTCTTCTCAGAAAGCAGGGTGTTCCGTTCTTTGCTCTTTTCTTTTATTCTTCCTGCGATCCGGGTATAGCGCTCCAGCTCCGGCCTCATCACATCAAGGCTCTTTGTCAGCCTGTGCTTACCCGTCAAGATATAGCCAAGCTGATACCGGAAAACGATCATCTTTTCCCGCACGGACTCCATGGCCTCCGCAAGCGCCGGGATCGTGTTCTTGACCACCTGCATCAGTTTTTTGACCTGCACTTTGATCTCCCGCAGCAGCGCATTGTCCCGCTTGATCTGTCGGTTCAGTTCACAGCGTTCAGATATGACGCCTTTTGCCTCCAGCGCACGGGCGGTCACGCCTTCGTGTACCGTAGGCTGCTCATCAAGGCCGCGTGCGGCATGGCTCCGGTGATCCACACGCTCATCAAAGCCGTACCGTTCCAGGGAACGGTTGACAGCATTGGCCCAGGTCTCCCGCCAAAGAACAAGCTGTTTGTCGCTGTTCCAACGCTCGGAGATCGGATTCTGCCTGCCGTATTTCGTGCTTTTCGGATATTTGGAGGCGCGTTCATAGCCCTTGGCTTCCGCCTCCGAAGGAGCCAGATATACCTTCTTCCGTCCGACCTTGTATTGATACTGTTTTTCCCAACCTTCGGCCTGTGCCGCCTTGAACTCGGCGGCGGTAAAGCCTCGCTCCTCTCCATCCCGAACGCAGAGATATTCTTTTTCGGTCTTGTATTGCCAGCTCCCGTCCGGATTCAGAGGGCGGACCGTCAGCAGGATATGGGCATGGGGATTGTGGCCGGGCGGATCGGGATCGTGGATCGCCACATCTGCGCACATGCCGTCAGACACCAAGCTGCCTTGAATGAAATCCGAAAGCAGCTCCTTCCATTGCTCTGGGGTCAGTTCAATGGGCAGAGCAGGAACGAACTCACGGGCCAGGCGGCTGTCCTTCGTCTTTTCATTTTCTTCTACGGCGTTCCAGAGTACGCTGCGATCCTGCCATTCAACAGGGGCACAGTCCGGGAGAAAGATATGCTCCCAGACGAGACCCTTTTTCCGGGTGTAGTCGTGCTGTACGCCGTCGTAATCGTTGTAGATGGCGGAACAGCTCAGATAGGCGGAAGCCGCGCAGGCGGAACGGCCTGTACCTCGGCTCACGACCTTAGCTTCCAGATGATAGATCGCCATAATGGATCACGTCCTTTCTGCTCCCCACAGGGGGCGCTTTTGTTTCTTTTGGCGCAAGCAAAAGAAAATGGACGGTGCGGGATGGCATCGTCCATCTCTGCGGCAAAGCTGCCGGTGGCAGGTTTTCGCAGTTGGAGAAACGGAACACAGTTTCTCCGCACAGGCAATGATGACCGGGACCGCAGTCTCGGCAGCATTGGCTGTAGGCTCCCGCAGGAGCCGCATCCGCCTCGCAGAGCGCATGGCTGATGCGAAGCAGCAGTACCACCGCTGCCCTTCGGGCAGTGGTGAGTAAGTGCGCTCTTATAGAGAAAAAAGAAGGGGGCGTCCTGCGTCAAACAGAACGCCCCACCATATTTCAGGCTCCCGGATGAGCCAACTGGTACAGGTATTCCCGTATCTCCTCCAGGGTCATGTCCCTTGTATAAGGCATGGTCGCCTCCAGAATCGCCCCCTCCTGGATGAGCCGATGGTTCCGGGCCTTTCGTTCCCGTTCCCGGTCCCGTGCCTGCGCTTCCTCCAGTCTGTGCTGGGCTTGTATGAGTTTCTTTTCGTTTTCCGTCATGGATAGCACCTCCGTAGTATCAGATTCGCTTTGGTTTGATAGTAGAAAAACCGGAAGCGGTAGCAAGATCGAAGAGATTTGCTACCACTCCCGGTGCAGTTGTTCGGTGTGTGGAAAAAGTGATGGTAAAAGCGGCCCGGTGTGATATTATGGAAATACCAACCTGGACCGCGGTTGGTATCACAGCCCGTTGATGAAGTCCATCGCCGTGTCAAAGGATTCCTCGGACATGACATCTTCCTTTCGCGGCGAGGCCTGGGCAGCTTGCAATAACGCTGCCAGGCTATCGAGGCCAGTCCCGGAACTCTGCATAGCTTCCCGGATCGCATCCTTGACCTCCTGAAGAAAAGCGTCCTGCCGCTCCCGCGTTTCCAGAAACGGGTCAGCAGATAGTTTCGCCTGCCGGGAAAAATGGTCGTTGATGGCGGTGACAACGGCGCTGCTGTAGGACCTGTACCGCTTTCGGTCCATGCTCCGCAGATACTCCCACGCCTGCCGGTCCTCCTCATTGTCCAGGTTCAGCCGAAGGGTGGTCGTGAAGATCCGGCTCATGCTGCGCCTCCGCGCTTGCGGAGCGCAGCCTCGGCCAATCGCTCATAGCCCTTCGCCGTGGCGTTGATGTCGCTGTTGATGGTTACGCGGGCCGGGTCGTACTCCACGAAATTGCGGACCAGGCAGCTACCGCCGCCCATGACGTAGAGGCGCATCAGGTCCGGGTTGTACTCATGCTCCCGGAGCCGCTTCATAATACCGTCCGCGTAATCCCTGGCGCAGTCTTGAATGACGGTCAGATACTTTCCGTCAATGTCAGACTTGCCGTAGCGCAGGACCTCCTCAATGATGCTGTCGTCCATCGTCGCTCCAAACCGCTGCATCAGCTTCTCCCGCACGGAGATCATGCACTGCTGAACCCCGTATTTCTCGGTGTAGCACTGGCTGGGGACGGGCTTTCCGTTGCGGATATACATGACGTTCATGGTACCGTTGCCGATGTCGCAGAACATTGTGACCCCACGGAAGTCTCGCAGCTTGTCCGCAACGGCAGAGAATCCCTGGGGATACACCTCGGCTCCTGCAAAGGTGATGTGATACTCTATGCCCCGGAAGGTGAACTCGGCGCTGGGCTTTTGCAGAAGATATGCCTTAAAGGTCTCCCGCTGCTCGCTGACCCAGGTGAGGGGCAGGCCGGCGGCAAGGAAGACGTTTGCTGTGGTCAGGCCTCGGAACCGCAGCTCCCGTGCAACGGCGGCCAGGGTCAGAATATAATAGTCTTGGTCGCTGGCCTTGTTGGGGAGAAACGCCTTGTGTTCCTCCCCGATGGTGTAGTAACATCCTTCGTAGACAAGGAGATTGCTTTTGAAGGTGGGCTCCTTGTCGTGGAGGGTCACGCCGGTTTTGAAACAAGTGTGTGCTGTTTTGATCTGCCCGAACCCGTGGTCGATCCCAATCACGATCACACGATTGTTATTCATGTTGTTCATATCGTTCCTCCATTCCGTTAGGCCATACCCTGACGATCCAATATCTTTTCATAGAGCGTGCGAATACTGTCCAGCATAAGCCATGCTTGATACTTCAGGGCTTCTATTTCATCGGTATCCAAGTGTTCGGCGCAGGTATCATAGTTTTCTCCGAAATCCTTGGTGCGCTCAACACAATTCTCAGTACACCTTTGAAAATTACTGAGGAACCCAGAGACGAAATCCTGAAACATAGCGCTATCATCAACCACGCTCTCCCCGTCCAATGGTCTTGCTTCAGTCTCTTCCTCGGCCTCTGATTCCGCCTCTATTTTTACTTGAGGTGCACCACTCACCAGCTTTTTGGCGGCTTCCTCCTGCTGCTCCGGCTCAAGTCGGGATAGCCTGTCCAAGCTCTGCTGTGTAACCTTTACGCCGGCTTCTTCTATGATTGCCTGTGCCTCCGGCGTCAGATCCTTTGCGATCTTGACTTGCCGGCGCACGGTGCGCTCATCCACGCCCAGCTTTTCAGCGGTATCCTGGGCGAAGGACTTGGACCTGGCGGACAAATTATCCGTGAGCTGTCCGCCCTCTGCGCTGCGCTTCATGCCGTTGCCTTGTGCTGCCCCGGCCTTGGTTTCAGGATGAAGCGTTTCGTAGATCTCCTTGCGACGAAGCATAAGCCTGCTGGTCTCCAGCGGGGTCAGGTTGACCCGGACATAGTTTTCGTCGATCTCTGCCAGCTCCGCGTGAAGCGAATCCAGATTATTAACGGTACACTCGATCTCCGTCCACTCCAGCAGCTTTGCCGCCTCCAGGCGATGCAGACCGGCAATCAGATTGTGGTCTGCGTCTACGGTGATGGGGTTCATCAGGCCGATTTCCGCGATGCTGTCCGCGAGCTTCCGGATATCGTAGGGCGACGCTTCGCGGCGGTCTGTATTGATTTTGATTTCATTGATATTGATGCGCATTTGTGACCTCCAAATTATTTGTAAAAATGAAATACGGGCTTGGAGACCTTGACAATCTCCAAGCCCGTGATGGGTGTGCTGTTGTGGTTATGCTGTTTTTCTGCCGGTATCCGCAGGGTTCGATGCTTCAGATTCGGTTGACTGACTGCGCTGCCTTTCTCGTTTGTACTTTGCTTTCTCCCTGCATTTGACACAGCAATACTTGACATCCTTCCTTGAAGTTGTAAAAGCTGTTCCGCAGTTCGCACAAATGCAATCCCTGCGCCTGATTTCCTCCGCTTCCTGCTGATGATACTCTCTCAGACATTTACGCCCGCAGAACAAAGCGTTGGAGTTCCTGGCCTCAAAGGTCTTGCCGCAGTGTTTGCAGGTGAGCGCAATGGGCTGGCCAGGAACGCGTTCTCCAGCCTTGATCTGCCGGTAGCGTTCCCGGTATCGGATGCGGCGCCTTTTCAACTGCTCCTGCCGCTTGATCTCCTCCGGTGTGAGTTCCGGGAGAGGAAGCTCGAAATGCCCGATAAAGCTCAGGTAGATGTCTACCTTCTGTACCCGGTCGCCGTCCACTTTCTCCGGGGCGTGAACAACGATTTTGTCAATGAATTCATTGATCATCGGCGTGGTCAGTTCGGAAAAATCGGTGTACTTCTTAGCCAGAGCAAGGAACTGTTCCGCACGGACGGTGTCTTCTTCAAAGGAAGCAAGCTGCGCTTCAGCTTCGGCAACGGAGGTATTAAGGGCTTTCTGTTCCTCCTCGTAATCCATGAGCAGACTGTCGAAGCGTTCCTCGCTGATTCGCCCCAGGGCAAAGGATTCATAAAGCTTTTTGATGATGCCGTCCAGCTCATCCCGACGCCTCCGGTCCTTGTTCAGCTTTCGCTTTGCCTCCTTGGCGGCGTCCTGCTGACGGATCTGCGAGGCAGCCCGTACCTTTTCCAGAAATTCGTCCTGATTGGTCACCGCATAGGTGCTTGCGGCTCGAATCGTTTCGAGAATCAGCGTGTTCAAGGCCTTCGTCGTGATATAGTGCCCGCAGCAGGCTTCGTTTCGCTTTTGCCGGGACAGCGTATAGGTGGAGCAGTTGAAGAAATCCGATGGATATTTCCCTTTGTCCGGATTCCCTCTGGAACGGTGGTTATACATCTTTTCTCCGCAATCGGCGCAGTAGAGCAAACCGGTCAGAGGATTGGCCACACCAAGCGTATCGGTTCGTTTCGGTGTTTTCCGCAGCTTTTGCGCCAGCGCCCAGGTCTCACGATCCACGATTGCATCATGGGTATCCTGAAATATGAGCCAATCCTCTTTGGGGCTTGCGATACTGTGCTTATCCTTGTAGGATTCCTTATGGGTACGAAAATTGACGGTATCGCCCATATATTCCGGTTTAGAGAGGATCATGCTGACAACATAGCAGCTCCAGTTATACGGGTTGGGGAACTCTGTCTTACTTTTCCAAATCCCGCTTCCTCGCTTTGCTGCGTAAACAGCCGGCGTTTCCACCTGATCTTCAAACAGCATCCTTGCGATTTCATAAGGCCCGAACCCCTCGATCGTCAGGTGAAAGATACGCTTGACGACAGCCGCCGCTTCCTCGTCGATGATCCAGCGGTGCTTGTCATCGGGGTCCTTTTGATACCCGTAAATGACATTATTGGTGACTCGCTTGCCGGATTCACCCTTCACACGGATCGCTGTTTTCTGCTTGCGGCTCAGGTCCCGCAAATACCACTCGTTCATGATATTGAGGAACGGAGCAAACTCGTTGCTGGTCTGGTCGTCACTGTCCACATTGTTGGCGATGGCAATGAAGCGGACCCCATGCTGCCGGAACATGACCTCCGTGTAGAAGCCGGTTTGCAGGTAGTCACGCCCGATACGGGACATATCCTTCGTGATCACTCTGGCTACTTTACCGGCTTCAATATCGGCAACCAGCCGTTTCCAAGCGGGCCGGTCAAAGTTCCCGCCGCTCCAGCCGTCGTCCGTGTAGTGGACGATGTTTTCATAGCCCTGCTGGGCGGCGTAGGCTTCCAGATACTTTTTTTGATTGATGATGGAGTTGCTGTCCCCGGTCAGATCATCGTCGCGGGACAGTCTCTCATACAGAGCCGTAATCTTTCCTTCCGTCTGCTTTGCGCTCATGACGCGCTCCTTTCAGACTGACGGCTCGTTTGTGGTACAGCCATTATACCACATTCCGGATTGATTTCCATAGCTTCGCTGCGAATCAGGCGAACAATTTTATCCTCAAAGCTCTCGGTGGCCGATTCGCTGCAATGGACGTTTACAATAAAACTGGTAGAGCCGATTCTCCGGGCAAGGGAGAAGGCGGCTCTGCTTTCATTTTCCATAGAACTCCTTTCCGCGCCTTCTGCGCTTTGGGCTGATGAAAACATATTGAATATGTCGTTTTCAAAATGATCACTCCTGTCACAAAGCCTGTGTATGGATCACAGGCATAAATATGTCGCCGATCATGCCCGGCGTTGTTCTTTTTCTGGTTTGACTACAGCACATACATCACCATATGCAGACCCTCCTTTCCAAATGTCAAAGGGGCAAAAAGCTTTCACGGTTATTTGTCCCTCTATCTATAGGAGAATGGAGGCCGTTTTTCGGAACCGTTTTTTGAAAAATTTTGGATTTTTCTTGTGGAATATGCTATAATCCCTGTAATCACTCTGGAAGGGAGGCGGCATCGGTGGCTGATTGGAGACGGGAAAGTGATTTCGATTTGGGCTATGAGCGACTGTACGGCAACAAAGAAAAACAACCCGTCGATGCCGCAGAGGACGCCGACGAGCTGAGCGAGGAACTTTATTGGGCAGATGAGGAGGCATACGAGGAGCGCAGATTGGAGGCTATCCGAAAAGAAGAAGCCGAAGATGACTTCCAGGAAGATGAGGACCCCGGTGAAGTTGAGGCCGTCGTATCCATATTAAATGATCTGCCTGCCCCGCCCGGACCTGGAGACCCGGAGAAGGAATCCGAGCGGAAAAAGCTCAAGCGGGAAATGAAAGCAGAGGCCCTGGACCGTCTGGAACGGTCTGCCCGCACTCCGGCAGATTTCAAGAAGGTCACGAAAATGTGGGATATGCTGGACGCCAACCGGGAGCGCAGAGAGCGGTATCACGAGGTTTTGCTGGGTGACACGCCTGCGGACAGTGTGGTGGACTATTCTCAGGCTTCGATCATCCCAAGATGGGAAAACGACCCAATGGAGCGGCAGCTTCAATGCGGGAACATTCTGGACTATCTTTGCGACTGCCCGTATGAAATGCACGATCTGTTGAGCCGGGAATACATAAGGAAAGCCATTCTTTCCATGAAAGACGAGCATAAGGAGGTCCTGTTCTTCCTGTTCCTTCGCCTGTATAGTCCGCAGCGTCTTGCCGCCGTGCGCGGTCAAACAGACCGCAACATCCGCAAGGTCCGTGACGCGGCGCTTCGCAAGGTACGGAAACGAATCTATCGGGAATTGGACCGGCTGAAAAAGAACGGGTATCCCTATTTCACACAAAGAGAGCGTGAGTTTTTGGAAGCCTATGGTCCGAAGGGAAAGGTGTGCAGTAAATGAAAAATCCATTTGAACATACCAGCGCCAGTTGGGTCCGGTACTCAGATTATGAGTGGAAGAAAAACGCGGATGGAGATTGGTATCTCTTGCCGGTCAAAGGCGCTGCACCCATGCCCTATGACCCGATGGAGGACAAAGAAGGGCTTGTCCTGGCAGCGATGGAGATTGGGTGGAAGCTGTTCCGAAAGCTCCCGGAAAAAGAAATCATGGCTGCCATGCGAGAATTCGCTTGTAAGTATGGGCTGCTTGGAATTATGACCGCTCTGCCCACCACAGCCAATTTTATCACCTATGAAAAAGTCTATTTCCCAAAGAATGATCTGATTCGTGTCGAGGTTATGGAGACCTTGGATTATCTCAGCCTGTTCTATCCATTTCATATACCGGATTTCAAGAAACAAGGCATAGAGTCCAGTTGGACGATCGATGGAGATTCTACAGAACAAGCATTGATTTTTACCTACCAATCTGAACCGCAAGCCATGGTCATGAGTTTTATGCGGGATTACGGAGAACCGTATAACTGGCTTGCCGCCGTATTCAAGGATTGGGCCTTCACTCTTTTCACAACGACGTTTTATTATGAAAGAACGGATTCTCCCGATGCGGAGACCCGTACTCTCTATGAAAGGGGCATGGCTGCGTTTGAAGACAATGCGCCAACCTATCATCTGGAACTGCGAGACAAGCCCACGCTGGTCTGGGATTTTCATTCTTTGCTTTTGAATATCAAGCTGCTGATCTTTCTGGCATTGACCGATGCGAACACTCCCTTGAAGGTTTGTCGCAAATGCGGAAGGCCTTTTATCGCGGCAAAGCCCGTCGACAAGTATTGTTCTGAGGATTGCAGAGGAAAGCATAAGAAAGCGCCTTAACGACGAAAAGAGCGGGACGGATCGCTCCGCCCCGCTGCTTGGCCGTGTTATGTTTACTTAATCCACACCGCCGCCGGTCTGAGATCGGATTGCTCAAGGTCCCCGAAGGCCCAGACAGTGCCGAGGTTGTAGGTGCCGTAGGAGAAGAACATCGTGACGGTATAGCCCGGATTGGCTCTCTGTGCTTCAGCGGCAAGGGTCTCGACGCCGGCTTTGATCTCTTTGGCATCTAAGGACTTCCACCATGCCTTGAATTCGGTCATACCAAGGTCGCCGGAGTAGGTGGCGGTGAAAACCTTCTCGCTGCCGTAGTGCGTGACCGGCTTCTCCTTGATCTGCCATTGAGAGGCAAAGTCCCCGAAGGAGGCAGAAGCTGCGACCTGCTTTCCGGGACCGTTCACCGTGGCGGTGTCGGTTATAGCGTCATAGCCCACTTCCAAGCCGTAGGCTTCGGCCAGGGCCCGGACCGGGGCATACGAGGTCCCGTTGATCGAGAAGGTCATGACCTCGTTCCCGTTCACGTCCGTGGGGTGAAACTCCTCTCCGTTGACCATGATCTTGATGGGATGGATCGTAACGGTGAACATCCCCTCTGATGCCAGGGCAGACAAGGAAACGGTCCCAAGGACAAACGCCGTGAGAATACCAGCGAAGAAAACCAAACCTTTGCGCTTCATATCTGTTCCCTCCCTCAGCAGTAAACCAGTTCCGAGAGAATGATCTCCTCGGCCCGGTTTTGGATGTTGTTCATCTTCTGGACCCAGGCAAGCTGGTCAGAGGCTTTCAGGGCTTCGGTCACGCCCTCGCGCCGTGCCATCTGCTCGATGATTCGGTCTGCCTGCTCGGTGCAGGTCCGGTCGATCTCGGCAAGGTGTTCAAAGAGCGTCCCGCGCAGGAACATGGCCGTATAGATCGGGGAACGATGCTCCTTCAGGTATCTCTGCCTCATTCGGCCATACTTGCCGAGGCGATAGTCCGGAGGCACAGGGGGCAGAAGGTTGGGAAGAAGGTAATCTCCCTCTCGGCGGTATGTACCGCCCATTCGTTCAAATGTTGATTGAATTGCAGGCTCCTTTCGTGGCAAACGTGTTGGCAGTTAGCGGAAAGTCTTGATAAGACTGGATTTTCCTCCTTTCCCACAACTGCTTTTCAGTTCCCACAAACGAGCCGCAGTCATGATGTGATGTGCGAAGGATGAATCCTTCCTTTACACAGTACATCTTGCCCGGCGATGCTGTTGCTCTCGATTTTGTCTCCGTCCTCTCTGGAGAGCCGGCAGTAGGCTGCGGCGTTCCAGATGCGGGGCGCAGGCTTGTGGTCAGACGTGTTTCGGCCCATTACCGGTCCTCCTTTCTGAGAAATGGGGCGGGAGACGGACGAGTTCCGTCTCCCGCTATGTAGATTACCGAATGTGGGCAGCCAGCAGACTGCGGACCAGCGCTTCGGCGGAGCGGTCACCCTCAAAGCGGCGGCCTACCGTCCAGTGGGGACGGGTCTCTGACCTGGACGGCGGTCCGGGGGTGCGGGGGGGAGCGGAAACCATATTGGTCACATCCTTTCTGTGTGTCACGGGAGATTGGTGTCTGATTTCTTCTATAATATATTTTTGTCCAGCCGGACTATTACGATCATGTGTAACCCCAATGGCAAACTATCCCGCAGGACGATCAGCGGCAACTTTAAGCAGCTGTCCGTGCTCATCGCGATAGAAAAACTGGCCTCTCTGAAGGGCCGGCAGTTCGGCCAGCAGGTCTTGCTCCAGCTTGCGGTCACCGCGGGCCATGGACTTGGCAAGCTTCCGGATCTGGTTGTCCACGGGGGCAAACTGAATGCGCAGGGCGGCGTTGCCCAAGGCGTCCACCGCGGTGGCTTGGGTCAGGTTCTGCGAGGCGAACCATCCGCTGAGGCCGTATTTCCGTCCCTCACGGAGCAGTCGATCCAGGCCGCCTCCCTCGCGAAAGCGAAAGCGCTGACACTCATCGATCACCAGAACAAGGGGGATCGACCAGTCCTCAGGCGTGGACATCCGGGTCTGGATGATCTCCTGGATGATCAATTCGCTGATGAGGGCCTGCAGGCCTGTCGTTGGGATGTCGCTGAAATCCAGCAGTGTAAGACCAGGAGTGCAGAACTGCCAGTTGGTGTGCTCAACGCCGCAGTTCACAGCATTGCTCAGGTGGATGAGCCGGTGGATCGAGGTCTTGAGGTCCTTCGCCATGATTGCGTCGTGCTCCAAAAAGGTGATGAAACCACCGACAGTATGGGGCGGAGAGGCCGAACACAAATAAGTGGTGACGGCGTTAGCCAGGTACAGCTCCTGGGGCTCCCTGAGGCCATAGGCCTCCCGCAGCGCAGCGGCGACCCGAATGCCAATGTGGAACGGCAGCTCCGCTTCTCCATTGGGCAGACTGTGGGGGTGGAGGGGGTTAAAGCTCAGCTCCATGCTGCTGGCTTGGATGGAACGCACGGCGGTGGTGGTCAATTCTTTGCCTGAGCCCTGCTGGCGGAACCAATCCTGGCCGGCACCGAAAACAATTGCGTGGCAACCCTGGCTGGGTACCTGGGCGAGGCATCGTTGGAGAAGAGTGGTTTTCCCTGTCCCGCTCTTTCCGAAGACGCAGACATGACTGTTGGTGTAATTCCTCAAATCAACCGACCTGAGAACCCCCGAAGGGGAACGTCCGAGCTCAAGTTTCATGCTAGCCTCCCATTCAAAACGTAAACAAAGGGTCAAAGTCCATGTTGAAGTGTTTCAGTTCAAGCGCGTATCCAAATACGGGCTTGCAATTTCCATTTGCCCGATAGATTTTCCAGCGGGTTCCGGTGGCTTCCTTGCTCGCGGTGGAACCGAGAAGGAGCTGGTTATCCCGCATGACCGCGACAAGCTGCCTTTTCTTAATGTTCATGTGGCTGCAGATTCTTCTGAGTGTCGATAACGGGAAGAAGATTCGATGAGCGTTGTACAAAATCTCGCAGTCAGTGTCGTGATAGTCCGCGCAGTTGTTGGTCACTCGAACTCCGATCAGTTCCCCATGAGCAATCATTGCCCTGACCGTTCGGACAAACGAAGAGATGACCTCCGTTTGATCCGCCACGGGATAATTGTGCTCTTCGATTAGATCGATGAGCCACGGGATGACGTTGCAGGACAGGATCCAATCGCAGCGGTCCCGCAGGCCGATTTTGTCCAGATATTCCGCAAGGAAGGACCTGACCCCGATCAGGATGCCGACGGCATCAACCTGCGCCGTTGTGAGAGACAGAGGACACAGGCGGCGAGCCTGGACCTTTCCGTCTGTGATAAGGTCGGTCAGGTGTGCAGCCCGTTCCGCTGTGTAGGGGGCAAAAAACTGCAAATAGGCGTCGCCCGTGGCGACATCCAGAGGACCTGGGAGGTCCGCTCCGCTCCAGAGATCGGAATCGATTGAGACCATGCAAGGGTCCGTTACAAGCTGAAAAACCTGTCTGGAGACAAAAACCGGGAGGGCTTGCAGAAGGTTTTTCTGATCGATTCGTCCGCTCTGAACAGCGCGGGTGAGCAAGCCTGTGTTGGGCCCGCTGGAGCCGCCACCAAAAGAGCTGTTAATGATGGCGACCTGGTCCTTCCGCAGACTGAGCTGCTCCGCAAACTGCCGGGTCGGATCGCTCAGGAAGATCGCCGAGTCATCGTAAAGAGACAGCAAGGCGTTCAAATAGCCCTCGCAAACAGGAGAATCGACCAGGAACGAGAAGCCAAGCTGGAAGGGGTGGTCAACCTGCGCCAGTAAAGAGTACAGGCAGCCAACGTGCCAAACAAGGAAGATCAGGCTGCGCAGCTCCGCGTGATCGACGGGGGCGAGGCTGTCAAGATAGCGATCGGCCTCGATTTTGGCCTGCTGCATCCAGTTATCATGAAGCCGCAGATCATAGGTCATGTCGCTCCCAGGCTGATGGGAGGTTAGCCGGGAAAAAAACCTGGTGAACCGGAAACTTGTGGGATTTCCGACAACAGTCTCCCAACCGGCAAAAAAGGGAATGTCCAGCGTTTCCATCATCGGCTCCATGATCTGATAAAGAAGCTGGGCCACGGTGGAAGCGCGTTTGGCAGAGTTAACATTGCGCCTCGTTTGCATCCGCAGCTCCGAGAGCAGGACACGAGGCTTTTGGAACTGATCTAGAGAAAGCTTAAAGGGCGGAATGGACGGGTCGCTAAAAAACGCAATGATATCATCCTTTCGATGAAACGGCTCATCGTAGCGCAGACGCAAAACGCGCGCAACTTGAAAATCAGCCAGCAGGACCCACTCTCCGCGTTTCCCTCTGGTCCACGTTTTCCCGTCTCCGAAGGAGAAAGTGGACTCGTAGGCATGGTCCTGAGCAAGCGCGGATGCCATCTGTGCCTGCAACTGCTGATTACGGAACTCCGACCGCACTAGCGCGAAGTTGTACGAACGGATGAGCTTACAGAACTCATTCAGGTCGAACTTGATGCTCACCGCATTGTCTACTACAACGGCATTGTCGGGGAGCGCGCTTAACATGTTATCCAAGAAAAACACCTCCAAAAATTTGCTCAGAAAAACAAAAACCGGCCACAACAACATCTCATACAGGCGCAGCTAGCGCTGCACCTCAAAGATGATACTGTGGCCGGACTCTAACCAGCTAGACCGTTCATCGACGGTTCTATGGGATGATGAAAATCACCCGAGAAAACACAAATCAAAGCTATTTAATTTTTGTAGTAACCGTCAGGTTAACTCCGCTCGGTGGCCTATCAACGCACGTGATAGCACAAACGATACTCGAGTCGGAAACTATTTTTTATATATCATACTTTCGCCGGTCCGTCAAGAGGTTTTTTGCTGTTTCAAAAAATATGACGCCATTAGTATTCCCGATGCTTAGTGGCCAGGTCATTGGGTGAAAAGGACATTGCCGGCGTCTATGAATTTGCTGGCGTCACCACTGCCTATCTTTTGGTCAGGTTGCGGATGAACTGATCGAAACCTATCATATTCCTCAGGGGGACTATGATCCGGAGCAGTTTTTTATTGACCGAGTCGCGGAAACTCTGCGGATCAGGTTTTGCGGACAATGGAAAGCGCCTTTGCCTGCGTTCAATTCCCTGACAAAACCACTGTCCGAAGTGATGCCTGTATTCTCCTGCCAGTCATCCGTCCCTTTGAACAAACCATCCGTGAGATACCACCCGTACAGCGGCTGTTCCCGATAAAAGCAACGGCTGGAGCAAGACTTGGACTTCCTCCAGGCTGGGCAATTCCAATGCCGCCATAATCTCGAAAGGCGAAATCAGAGGATGGGCGGCAAGAAGCGTTTTCACGGCTTCCATAGGCGATATGACCTTTTGAGGCAGTACAGCCCCATCGGTGAGATCGCGGATGACGGTCACATAGTCCTCGTAGGAAAAACTTTGCAGCAGGTATCCCCGGTCGCCGTATTGGATCAGATGGGCGGGCAGGGAGCGTATCCCCAGTCTGCGGGTCTCCAGCAGGTCCTTTTCCAGGGCAGCCCGGGCGGAGCCGTCGGTGTAGGCAGCCCAGAACAAGTTGGGGGCAATTCCCGTCTGCTGGACCACCTTCAGAATTTCGTTGATCTTTGTGGTGGGTCTGGTCTCCACAATGGTTGCGTACCGCAGACGATAGAGAAACCGCTCCGCACGGTCCGGGTCCACCAGCCGGACGGCCTCATAGGCCAGACATAGGGGCAGGGAGGAGGGTCGGTCCGGGGCAAAGAGATCGAAACCCTCCATGCAAATGGGCATCCCTCCTATGGTTTCCTCACTCTTATAAATTTGGGCCAGCCGGGCGTTGTACCGGCGGAAGCCCTCCCCGGGTTCTAGAGCGCGTTCCTCCGGGGACATGAAGTCCCGGGCGTCCCGGACCAGGAGGGACATGACCGTCCGAAACTCGATCTGGTCCGGGAAGTGGGTCTCCAGCTTGCGAAACAGAGGCTCGCTCTCGTAAGAAAGACCCATCATGGGGTCGGTGAAGGTAGTGATGACGAGTTTTTTCACGGTCCACCTCACCGGAACTGCCGACTGTCAATATAGATCCCGCCTGCGCCCCAGGCGGTGATGTCATCGAATTTGAGATAGATATTTCCCGGCGGGATGCCCAGCACCTGTTGGAATGCCAGGGTGAGCTCCGCCGTCAAGGCGTCATACCCGGCGTGGCTCTCGTTGCCGAAAATGGCCGCCTCGATGTAGGCGGCGGGGCTGCTGTTGTCCCCCCGGAGCCAGAGGCGGCAGTTGTCCTGAAAGTCCAGGAGAAGATACGCCTCGCTCTTCCCCGGCACCCGTTCGATGGCCTGTCCCATCCGGGTCTTCAACTGGACCTCCTGTTCTTTTGTTATGGGGACGTTGACCCTTGAAATGAGAAAGGGCATGTCATTCCCTCCAATCCTGCACCAGGCGCAGCACGTCGTCGGCCACCTCCTGGTGCTTTCCCTGGTAGGTGTGACCGGTCTTTTCGATGAACACCAGCCTGTTCTCCCTGGCCGTGGAGATGTGATCGTTCAGGTTCCGCAAAAACTCCGACGGGTCGCCGTCGGTGAAATTATCGTAGGTCCCCACCAGCAGGGTCCCGGTGTGGGTGATCTGCTCCGCCTGGGAGAAGTCCCCGTCTTTGGCGGTGTGGACGTTGTTCAGCAGGCCGGAGAACTGCCAGTCCCAGGCGGTGTGGGCAATGCAGGTCACCCAGCCCATGAAGGGGAAGGGCAGCATCCTGTCTCCCCAGCCTTTCTCCTCCATCTCCCGGATAACGGCCTTTTCCTGATTTGTCACCCCGGACATCATGTAGGTCAAGTTCGCGGGACTCATGAAAATGAAATGCTCCACTCTGGGGTCGTGATGGCGGGAGAGGTAGTAAATGACCTTGTTGGCTCCCAGGGAGTGCCCCGCCAGGATGATATGACGGTAGCCCGCCTGCTCCGCCCAGGTGAGGTAGGCGTCGATGTCCTCATCGGTATAGGAGAACCGTTCGTTCCAGGATCCGATGATCTCCTCCTGCCCGGTGTGGACGTTCACCGTCCGGATCTGTCCGAAGGCGTCGTTGGTCTGGGCATAGACAAAATCTACCCCGTCGCCATTGAGGGTGTCCCCGATGTTGTAGTAGAAGGGGTTGGAATAGAAGTTTCCGTGGATGCCAGTGATGGCAATGACCACAGTGTCTGCCTCCCCGGCGGAGAACAGGACCCCGTTGAGGACCACGCCTCGCTTAGTGGCCACGTCCAGCTGTTTCCTGTTCATTTTGCGCCCTCCTTCCGGAAGACGCAGCGGTGAGAGGGGGAGGAATAGCAACGGTTGCAGGAGATACACGTGGCCGCCGCCGTCTCTCCCCCCTTCATTTTCTCCGGCAGGTCCGGTTCCCGCAGAAGGGGGCGGGACAGGGAGAGAAACTCTATTTTCGTCCGGTTCAGCACCGCCTCCATGGTGTCCTGGCTCCGCAGGCCGCCTACCAGGATCACCGGGACGCTGACTTCCTCTGCCAGTCTGGCGGCGAAGGGGAGGAAGTAGCCCTCGTTCCTGTGGGGCTTGATCCCCGCCACGGAGGTGCCGTTGCCGCTGACCTCGATAGAGTCGATGCCCGCCTCCGCCAGCAGCTTGCAGATGGTCAGGCTCTCCTTCTCCGTGAGCCCGCCGGGGGCGAAGTCGCTGGAATTGATCTTCACCGTCACATGGAGGCCGGGAGCGTACTTCCGCATCCGGGCGAGAATATCGAGAAGGATCTGCGCCCTGCCCTCCGTGGACCCGCCGAAGCGGTCCCTCCTGTGGTTGACCAGGGGGCTGATGAACCGGCTCAGAAAGAAGAAATGTGCGGCGTGGATCTGGACCCCGTCAAACCCAGCCTCCTTCGCTCGCCGGGCTGCCTGACCGAACTGCTCGATGACGGTCTCGATCTCCTCAACTTTCATGCCGTCGGGCTCTGCCTGGGCAAAGCGTCCGTTCTCCAGGGGACGGTAATAGGCTCCCAAAGCCAGTTGAGCCATGACCGGGCAGTTCTCCCGGTGGATGATTTCCGTCAGCTTCCGATACTGAGAGATAAGCCGGTCGTCGGACAGGCGCATCATGCCATCAAAGTAGAAGTCGTCTGAGGCTACGCTGGTAAAGCCCGTAATAATGGCGCCCACACCGCCCTTTGCCAGTTCTTCGTAGATTTTGTATGCTTCCTCCGTGATGCCGCCGTCGGGCAAGGCGATCCCCTCCCAGGTGGCGGAGCGGATGAGGCGGTTTTTCAGGGAGAGGCTCCCCAGTTTTACGGTCTCAAAGACTTGCTTCATGTTTGTTCATCCTTTACAAATCGTTTCGACCGTATTATAGTATTCAGCGGAGGAAAAACAAGTATGCAGTTTATTCTGCGTCGCTATAGAAACTATAGTATTGGAGGCTTACGATGTTCAAGGAACCCCTGCCCGTGGATGAAAACATCTATGAGACTCAGTGCCCCATCCTCTACGCCATGGAGATCATCGGCCAGAAGTGGAAGCTGCCCATCCTGTGGTATCTGGCTGACGCGGAGAACCAGACCCTGCGTTATCGGCAGCTGGAGCGGCTGGTGGTGGGCATCACCGCCACCATGCTGACCAAGTGCCTGCGGGAGCTGGAGCGGGATGGCCTGGTTTCCCGGAAGCAGTACCCCACCATCCCGCCTACGGTGGAGTACTCCCTGACGGAGCGGGGCAAGGCCCTGATCCCCGCCTTGGAGTCCATCTATCAGTGGGCGGATGGGCAGATGCAGGAGCATACTAACCAGACATAACAAATCGTGCGTTCCCAGTCGTTTGAACCGCTCCCCGTCAAGCGGACGGTGAAAAGCTATAAAACTTTTCTCGTCTGGCAGCTTCGGTTGCCGGACGCTTTTTATGCAGCCAGATAGAGCTGATGCTTCTCCATCGGCGTCAGCACAGCCGGAACAAACCAGCGCGTGAAGGGGACGTTCGTGTCTTGTCAAATGATCCAAATCACAGGATACTACCTCCAAACTCTGCATTCGCTTACATAAACTGCGGCGCCTGTGCCTCCAAACCCTTGGGGCACAAGCGCCGCATTATAGCATTCCCCTGGGGCAACGAGGACACCCAGACCCTCATCGACATTCTGGATCATTACCACGTGAAGGCCACCTTCTTTGTTGTGGGCCAGTGGGTGGACAAATACCCGGAGTCCGTCCGTGCCCTGGCCGACGCCGGCCACGAGGTCATGTGCCACTCTGACACCCACGCCCACTTCAACACCCTCTCCGTCCAGGAGATCATCGACGACGTGAACGCCTGCTGCGACAAGATCGAGGGCGTCACCGGGGTCCGCCCCACCCTGTTCCGTCCGCCCTTCGGAGAGTATGACGATCACGTGGTGGCCACCCTCCGGGGCATGGGGATGGAGGTCATCCAGTGGGATGTGGACAGCCTGGACTGGAAGGACTACGACGCCCCCACCATCACCAAACGGGTGCTCTCCAAGGCCGCCCCCGGGTCCATTATTCTCTTCCACAACGCCGCCCTCCACACCCCGGAGGCTCTGCCCTCCATTCTGGAAGGCCTTCTCCAGGAGGGCTACCAGCCGGTGCCCGTGAGCCAGCTGCTGCTGCCGGGGACCTGCGGAGAGGACTTCACCATCGACCACACCGGCCGTCAGCTGCCCAAATAACCGCCGCCCGGCTCCCTGGAGAACACCGGCCGCATCTTCAACAAGGGCGCCTTCACCAACAGGGGCGCCCTCACCGACAGCGGCCGGGTCCTGGGCGCCCCGGTGGTAAACCAGCAGCCATAACCGCTGGACAAAACAAACACGCCCCGCGTTCCGATCTGTCCGGAACGCGGGGCATATCGTTGTATTGGGATGTCTTTTTACAAAACTTTTGACAAAAAGCTCTGGGTCCTGGCCTCTCTGGGGTTGGAGAAGAGCTCGGCGGGGGTGTTCTGCTCCACGATCTTGCCGTCGGCCATGAACAGCACCCGGTCTCCCACCTCCCGGGCAAAGCCCATCTCGTGGGTGACCACCACCATGGTCATGCCCTCCTCGGCCAGCTGCTTCATCACGTCCAGCACCTCCCCCACCATCTCGGGGTCCAGGGCGGAGGTGGGCTCGTCGAAGAGCATGACCTTGGGCTTCATGGCCAGGGCGCGGACGATGGCCACCCGCTGCTTCTGGCCGCCGGAGAGCTGGCTGGGGTAGGCGTCAGCCTTCTCCTCCAGGCCCACCCGCTTCAGCAGCCGCATGGCCTCCTCGTCGGCCTCGGCCTGCTTCATGAAGCCGGTCTGCACCGGGGCCAGGGTGATGTTCTTCCGGATGGTCATGTTGTTGAAGAGGTTGAAGTGCTGGAAGACCATGCCCATGTGCTGGCGGATCTTGTCGATGTCCGCCTTGGGGTCGGTGATCACGTTCCCGTCGAAGGTGATCTCCCCGGCGGAGGGGTTCTCCAGCAGGTTCAGGCACCGGAGGAAGGTGGACTTGCCGGAGCCAGAGGGCCCGATGACCACCACTTTTTCTCCGGGGTGGATGTGCTCGGAAATATCGTCCAGGACCAGGTGGTCCCCGAAGGACTTGGAGAGGTGTTTAACGTCGATCACTTTGCCGCAGCCTCCTTTCCAGTTTGCCCAGCAGCCAGCTGAAGATGATGACCAGCACCAGGTAGATGGCCGCCGTGCCCAGCAGGGGGAACATCTGCTCATAGGTCCGGTTCATGACCCCCCGGGCGGCGTACAGCAGCTCCTTGCCGCCGATGACGGTGATGAGGGAGGTGTCCTTCAGCAGGATGATGAACTCGTTGCCCAGGGCGGGCAGGATGGCCTTGAAGGCCTGGGGCACCACGATAAAGCGCATGGTCTGGAAGTAGTTCAGGCCCAGGGACCGGCCCGCCTCGGCCTGGCCGGGGTCCAGGGACATGAGGCCGCCCCGGATGATCTCCGAGACGTAGGCCCCCGAGTTGATGCCCAGGGTCAGGGCGCCCACCATGGTGAAGTTGCGGCTGTTGGCGAAGATGACCAGGCCCATGATGAGCAGCTGGACCATCATCGGCGTGCCGCGGATGACGGTGATGTAGATCTTGCAGATGACGTTGAGCACCGCCAGCACGGGATTGTGGTGGCCGGGCCGCTGCTGGTCGTGGGCGGTGCGGATGAGGGAGACCACCACACCCAGGCAGATGCCGATGACCAGGGCCATGGCGGTGACCAGCAGGGTGGTGCCCACGCCCTTAAGGTACTGGGTCCAGCGGCTGCTCTCGAGGAAGGCCTGATAGAACTTGAAGAAGAAGGTCTGGAAGAAGGTCAGTTGTTCGCCGCTCTTCATCAGCTCTCCCAGGGCTTGGTAGGTGGAAGACAGGTCCATGAACGGTTCACCTCTCGATGTTCAGAAAAGTCAGAAAAGCCAGTTTGCCGGCTATCGAAGCAAGGCGCGCCACCCCGTTTCGATAACCGGTAAAAAGGCCGAAAAGGAGCGGCGTGACCGCCGCTCCTTCGCGGGTTGTATTGAGAATTACTCAGCCTCGGCGCTGATGTACTTGTCCACGATGGACTGGACGGTGCCGTCGGCAATGAGCTCGGCCAGGGCCTCGTTGACAGCGGGCAGCAGGTCGCTGTTCTTGGGGAAGCCGATGGCGTAGTTCTCGGTGACGTACTCGGTGTCCAGGATGGTCAGGCCGGGGTTGGCCTCCACCAGGGCGTTGGCGGGAGCGGAGTCGATGACCACGCAGTCCACCTGGCCGTTCTGGAGGGCCTGGACGGCGGTGATGCCGTTGTCATAGGCGATGACATGGTCCTCGCCGTAGTCGTCGGTGCAGTAGATGTTGCCGGTGGTGCCCCGCTGGGTGCCGATCTGCTGGTCGCCCAGGTTGTCCAGGGTGATGTCGGAGCCTTCGGGAACGATGACCACCTGGACGCCGGTGGCGTAGGAGTCGGAGAAGTCCATGACAGCCAGGCGCTCGTCGGTGACGGTGACGCCGGCCATGACCATGTCGCTCTTGTTCTGCTGGGCGGCGGTGAGGGCGGCGTCAAAGTCCATGTCGTCCACCACCAGCTCCAGGCCTAGCTTCTCGGCGATGGCGGTGGCCACCTCGACGTCGATGCCCACGAAGGAGCCGTCGTCGGCGGTCATCTCATAGGGAGGGAAGGCGGCGTTGGTGCTCATGTGCAGCTTGCCGGCCTCGACGGTGGTGAAGTCGCCGGTGGAGGCGGTTTCGGTCTCTTCGGCTTCGGTCTCGGCGGCCTCTTCGGTCTCCACAGCCTCGGTCTCTTCGGTCTCTGCGGGCTCCTCGGCGGTGCCGTCGCAGGCGGTGAGGGCGCAGACGGACAGCAGCATGGCGGCTGCCATCAGGATGGTCAGTAACTTTTTCATTTTCAAACCTCGATTCTTAGTTCCGGTGACCCGGAAGGAATATGCGGAAATTATACGCTCCATTGAAAAAAAATGCAACCCTTTCCCAGTCCCCTTTCCACGGAATCGGCAAAACGCAGAGAAAAGGGCAGCACAGCCGGAGCCGTACTGCCCATTTTCACAAGGGAATATTCATTTTTTGATGAATATTGGATACCCTCACACATTCCCCCCGCAAAAAGCCTCGCAGACTTCCGCTCTCCACAGAGAGCGGAAAAGGATCCAATCATTTTTTCGGTGGCTTCGCCATCGAAAAAATACATCTCGCGGAGCGAACGTGCGGACCGCAGGTCCGTGCGCTGAGCGGAGCGTAAGGAGGGGTTCAAAAGGGGAACCATGATCCAGCTCCCCCGCAGGGGGAGTGGGCATGGTGCCCTTTTTACTTAAACGCGGCCTTTCTCTTCTCCAGGAAGGCGCCCAGGCCCTCCTCAGCGTTGGGGTTCATGCGGGCGTCGGCCTGAGCCTCGGTCTCCTCGTCCAGCAGCTGGGCGAAGGTGGTCTCGTGGGCCTTGTTCATCAGGGCCTTGGAGGCGGAGTAGCAGTTCAGGGGGCCCTTGGCGATCTTGTTGGCCAGCTTCATGGCCTCGTCCATCAGCTGATCGGCGGGATAGACATAGTTGGCGATGCCCATCTCCTTCATCTCGTCGGCCTTCACCACACGCTGGGTGAGCATCAGCTCCTTGGCGCGGTTGGGACCGATGACCCGGGGCAGCAGATAGTGGCAGGCGCAGTCAGGCACCAGGCCCACCTGGCCGAAGGCCACGATGAACATGGCGTTGTCGGCCACCAGGGCGATGTCGGCGGCCATGACCAGGGAGGTGCCGGCACCGGCGATGGCGCCATGGGCAGCGGCGATGACGGGCTTGGGGAAGGTGTTGAGCAGGGTGGTGAAGCCGCCGGCCACGGTCATGAAGTCGAAGAAGGCCTCTCTGGTGTTGATGCTCTTCATCTCGGCGATGTCACCGCCGGCGCAGAAGGCCCGGCCCTCGCCGTTCATCACGACGACGCGGACGGCCTCGTCGGCCTTGGCCGCCTCAAAGGCGGTGGTCAGGTCGGCGAAGATCTGCTTGTTGAGAGAGTTCATGGCCTTGGTGCGGTTGAGGCTGATAACGGCGACGCTGCCTTCCACGCGATACAGGACGGTTTCCAGTTCCATAGTGATCGTACTCCTTTTATGTATTCATGGGTTGTTTGGTTCTCGATACGGGAAAAATCCCATACTGTAGGTAGTATAGAGTATAGCACATTTGGCCCCGCTTGAAAAGTGGATTTTCGCAGAAAAAACCGCCCGTTGGGCACCCCCCTCTGCCGGCTGCACGGATTTGTCGAAATTTCCAGAGCGCTTTTCCGTATTTTTGTGCATATTCCACCGCAAAACCCACCGTTTTCCCTGGAAAAACGCCCCTTTGGCCCCGGTTTCGACCCGGCCGGATCCCACAGGGGGTTCCATTTTTCTCCAAACTGTGGTAAAATAACAAATTAGTTACAGTCGGTAACACGCTGTTATCAGCGGGCAACCAGTCTGAGTCGCCGCCGGTAACACCTCAACCACTCGGGCCGCCGGATGTGAAAATCACAGCATCTTGTGCCTGGCCCTCTGGAAAGGATTGTTTGATGCGAACACGAATCATTTCTCTTCTTTTGACCCTTCTGCTCCTGGCCTCCCTGGCCCCTGCCGCTCTGGCCGCCGACCTGCCTGACATCGACGAGACCCAGGTCTTCATCAAGCAGGAGCGCAGCTCGGGCACCTGCACCCTGGCCTCCGCCGCCATGATGCTCCGCCGGGCGGCCATCCTCTCCGGCGACGAGAGCTGGGCGGCCATCGACGAGGCCTCCTGCCGGTCCGCCTTCTGGCGGGGCGGCCTGCCCTACGACTTCTCCTACGAAGACTTCACCGTGGGCCACGGCTGGCTCCCCGGGGGCGCCGCCAACCGGGACTATCTGGCCGGCGTCCTGGCCCAGCATCCCGAGGGCGTGGTGATCCTCTCCTACGGGGCCCACCACGGCATCCTCCTCACCGACTATACCGACGGGGTGTTCTACTGCGCCGACCCCGCCCCCTCGGTGCCCAGCGGCCGGATGTCCATCGACCAGGCCTGGGGCACCCGGGTGGAGAACTCCAGCGCCTACTGGTATCTGACCTCCCCCCTGTCCATCCCTGAGCCGGAGCCCCCCACCCTGGCGGAAGCGGCAGCCCAGCCGGAGGCCGCCTCGGACGCCATCCTCTCGGTGGCCGGGCACCTGGGTCTGCCGGAGGACCTGGGCATTCTCCTGGAAAACGTCCAGTAACCCCGGACCAAAACAACATCTTGTAGCCTCACCGGGCGGAATTTCTCCTATTTGGGGGAAATCCGCCCGGTTTTGTCTTGACAGAACCCGGTTTTTCCCAAATAATAGAATTGATTTTGTATGCCAAGGCAGCGAGACAGGACACAGAACCCGGGAGAGGAGGTGAGGCAGGTGGCACGAAGCGCCGCGCGGCGGCCCGCGGAGGGCTACGACCCCCGGCGGCTGCGCCCCATGGACGGCGGACAGCCCCTGCGCCGCCCCGCCCCGGTCCCCCCTCCGGGACCCGCCCGGCCCCGGCCCCGGGCCGTTCCCCGGCCGCAGCCCCGGCGGTGGTATGAACGGTCCGACCTGCGGGTCCTGCCGCCTCTCACCGCCCTGGGCCTGTTCATCCTGGTGCTCTTCCTCATCCTCATGGGGGTCCGGTGGGAGCGGCTCCACCCGGTGGAGGAGGTCCTGCCCCCTCCGGTGGCCATGGCCGCCGACGGGGAGCATCCCCAGCTCATCGCCCACGCCGGCGGGGCGGTCTTCGGCTACCGGCTCACCTCCTCCCGGGAGGCCATGGACCTGGCCTACGCCAACGGCTTCCGGTTCATGGAGCTGGACTTCTCCATGACCTCGGACTACCAGATCGTCCTCCTCCACGACTGGGAGGGCACCGCCAACCGGCTCCTGGGCAGCCCCGGCGTCCGGACCCTGGACCAGTTTTTGTCGGATCGGGCCATGGCGGGCCTGACCCTGCTGGACCTGGCGGGCCTGGAGGACTGGCTGGAGGCCCACCCTGACGTGTCCATCATCACCGACACCAAGAGCGAGGCCAACTACACCTTCCTGGAATTCCTCTACGGACGGTCCGAGACCATGGCCGACCGGTTCATTCCCCAGGCCTACTCCTATGAGGAGTACACCCAGATCAAGGAGCTGGGCTATGACCGGATCATCCTCACCCTCTACAAGATCCAGACCGATCCGGACACCCTGGCCGCCTTCGCCGCCCAGGAGCACCCCTGGGCCGTCACCATCCCCTGGGAGCGGCTGAACGACCAGCTCATGTCCAAGCTCTCCGCCACGGGAGTGTCCATCTACACCCACTCGGTGAACAGCGTGGACACCTTCGAGGCCTGGAAAGACAAAGGCCTCACCGGGCTCTACACCGACTACTTCACCCCCAACCGCTGGCTGTACAACGAGACCGGCGGCGTGCCCGCGGAGGGGACCGAGACCCCTCTGCCCCAGGTGACCACCGGAGAGAACCAGTCGGACACCTGATCCCATCCCCCAAGGAGGCCATGGCCATGCCCATCCCCATCGAAACCGTCCACACCCCGGACTTCTCCATGGACTACTTCCGCTTCGGCCGGGGGAAGACCCCCCTGGTCATCCTCCCCGGCCTGAGCATCCAGAGCGTCATGACTGCCGCCGACGCCGTGGCGGACAGCTACGCCCTCATGGCGGAGGACTTCACCGTCTACGTGCTGGACCGCCGGGCGGAGCTCCCCCCGGTGTACCCCATCGCCCACATGGCCCGGGACACCGCCCAGGTCCTGAAGGCTTTGGGACTGGAGCAGGTCTGCCTCTTCGGCGCCTCCCAGGGGGGCATGATCGCCCTGGAGCTGGCCATCGACTACCCGGAGCTGGTGGGCCGGATGGTCCTGGGCTCCACCTCCTCCCACGTGAAGCCCTCCCAGTCCGCCCGGCTGGAGCGGTGGCTGGACCTGGCCCGGCAGGGAGACGGGGTGGGCCTGTACCTGGCCTTCGGGGAGGACGTGTATCCCCCGGCGGTCTTTCAGCAGGTTCAGCAGGTGCTGCGGGCCGCGGGGGAGACGGTGACGGACCGGGACCTGGCCCGGTTTCTCATCCTGGCGGAGGGCATCCGGGGCTTCGACGTGTCGGAGCGACTGGACCTGATCCGGTGCCCGGTGCTGGCCATCGGGGTCTATGAGGACCCGGTGCTGGACGTGGACGCCACCATGGAGATCGCGGAAAAGCTGGACGACAACCCGGTCTTTCAGCTGTATCTCTACATCGGCTATGGCCACGCGGCCTTCGACACCGCCCCGGACTACCACCGGCGGATCTACCGGTTTTTTACAGAGTAACGGAAACGAAAAAACAGCAGAGGAGCGACACCGGCTCCTCTGCTGTTTTTTTGTTTGTCCGAAACGATCAATAATTCTCGCTCTTGAGCTCAAAATAGGACTGGGGATGGCTGCACACGGGACAGACCTCGGGGGCCTGGTCGCCATACTCCAGGTGGCCGCAGTTGCGGCAGTACCACACCTTCACGCTGCTCTTCTTGAAGACCTGATCCTCCTCCAGGTTCTCCAGCAGCTTCAGGTACCGCTCGTAGTGGGACTTCTCGATCTCCGCCACACCCAGGAACATGTCAGCGATGCGGTGGAAGCCCTCCTCCCGGGCCTCCTTGGCCATGCGCTGGTACATGTCGGTCCACTCCTCGTGCTCCCCCTCGGCGGCGGCCATGAGGTTCTCGGCGGTGGTGCCGATGCCATTCAGCTCCTTGAACCACAGCTTGGCGTGTTCCTTCTCGTTGCCGGCGGTCTCCTCAAAGAAGGCGGCGATCTGCTCGAAGCCGTCCTTCCGGGCGCGGCTGGCGTAATAGGTGTACTTGTTCCGGGCCATGCTCTCCCCGGCGAAGGCCTCCAGCAGGTTGGCCTCAGTCTTGCTGCCTTTCAGTTCCATAGAAACGCTCCTTTCGCGGCGCAGGCTGGTCTCCCCCGGGCGGGGGAGGCTTTTCTGTCCCTATCTTACCCGGAGGACCCCGGTTTTTTCAGTGACTTGGACACAAAACCCTGAAATTGTGGAAAAACTGCCAGGGATACGGCGGGAAACGCCGGATAAACTACCTGTTGCGGCGTCTGCCGCAAACGAAACAACGGAGGGGAACGAGGATGAAACGAATCTGGACGCTGGCCGTCCTGGTCCTGGCCCTGGGGCTGACCGCCGCCGGGTGCGGCACGGAGAACGCCGGGGCGTCGGCCAGCCGGTGGGACCGGGAGGACAGGGCCACCCAGTATCTCAACGAGGCCCGGGGCCCCCTGTCTGACGGCCTGTACACCGCCGACGAGGAGGGGAAGGTCGAGGGCTTTCGCCAAAGCGACGCCCGGGCGGGCCTGACGGAAGCCGGCCGGGACATGAAGAACGCGGGCCGGGACCTGGTCCGGGGCGCCAGGGACGCGGCCAAAAACGCCGGGGACATGGCGGAGGAGGCCATCGACGACGCCGTGGACAACGCCCAGGCGGACCGGGCCCAGGCCCAACGGGACCGGGCGGCCCACATCGCTTCGCCGGCCACGGAGTAAGAAAAAAGACCTCGGAGCGGGAGCATCCCGCTTCGGGGTCTTTTCTAAAATGTCGGCGCGAACAGCCGGTAGAACACGTTCATGAACCGCTGCCCCAGGGGCATTTTCTCCATATCCCGGGGGAAGATCTCCCGGCACTGCTCCAGGGTGGTCAGCACGTCGTCCCGGATGGCCTCCACCGCCGGGTCCCCCCACAGCCAGGCCCCGTTCTCAAACTGGAGGTAGAAGCTGCGGTAGTCCAGGTTGCAGCTGCCCACCGAGGCGCAGCAGTCGTCGGACACCACGATCTTGCTGTGCATGAACCCCGGGGTGAACTCATACACCCGCACCCCCGCCTCCAGCAGCACCGGGTAGTTGGACCGGGTGACGGCGAAGACCACCTTCTTGTCCGGCACGTGGGGGGTGACGATGCGCACGTCCACCCCGGACCGGGCGGCGGTACACAGGGCGGCGGTCATGGTCTCGTCGATGATCAGGTAGGGGGTGGTGACATAGAGGTACCGCCGGGCCTTGGTGATCATCTGGAGATACAGGTCGGCGCAGATGGTGTCCGAGGGCATGGGGGTGTCGGCGTAGGGGACCACCAGGCCCCCGCCGTCCCGGACCGCGGGCAGGGCCTCCGGCCGGAACAGGTCGTAGTCGGACCGCTCCCCCTCCCGGTCCCACATGTCCAGGAAGAACACCACCAGGCTCCACACCGCCTCCCCCCGGAGGAGAAGGGCGTTGTCCTTCCAGACCCCGAACCGCTCCTTCCTGCCGATGTACTCGTCGGCCAGGTTCATGCCCCCCACCGCCCCGGTGACCCCGTCGATGACCAGCAGCTTCCGGTGGTCCCGGTTGTTCTGGTGGATGGACAGCACCGGCCGGAAGGGCTGGAAGGGGCGGCACCGAATGCCCAGCTCCTCCAGGGTCCGGGGGTATTTTGCGGGGAGGGTGGGTGCGCTGCCCACCCCGTCGTAGATGAGGCGCACATCCACCCCCGCCTGGGCCTTGCGGATGAGCACGTCCAGCACCTGGGACCACAGCTCCCCTCCGGCCACCACGAAGTATTCCAGGAAGATATACCGCTCCGCCTTCTCCAGCTCCTCCAGGAGCACCGGGAAGAAGTCCTCCCCCATGGGGAAGTATTGTGTCTCGGTGTTCCGGTAGGCCGGGCACAGGGCGGCGTTTTTCAGGTACCGGACCTGTTGAGCGCAGCCGGGCTCCAGGGCGGCAAGGTCTTCCTCGGTGAGCCGCCCGGTGAGGTGGCGGCGGTAGTTCCGGGCGGTGGCGGCCTTTTCAAATTTGGGTTTTCGTCCGCCCCCCAGGATGAGGTACATGGCCCCGCCCACGATGGGCAGGACCAGGATGGGGACGATCCAGGCCATTTTATAGGCCAGCTTGGTTTTTTTGGTGGAGATATACAGGGACACCGCCACGCTGACCAGCACGCAGACCCAGTAGAAGTAGGCGAAGTACCGAGAGAAGACGGTGAGCATCACGGCGAAGACGACGACCTGGGCCAGAATGCTCCCCAGGACCAGGGCGAACCGCTGGTGCCGGGGGGAAAAGACGGTCTGGTAGCGCTTGACGTCGGTTTGGTTTTTTTCGTCCATGATGGGTTCACTCCTTTGAGCCCTGCAAACATACAAGGCAGCTTCGCCGGGATTTGATTTTTTGCGGGGTTGCTCTCACCTCTCGGCCCCCCTTATGAAAGGGGGTCGACGTGTCCGGGGGACACTTCGGTCAAATCCAAAGCGCGATAGCGCACCTTCATTCTTCTGGCACGGCGAAGCCGTGACTGGGGGGTGGGAACGTTGAGGGATGGAGTATCGCTGAATACAGGGAGTAGTGCGGTCTGTTTCCTGTTCTTGTCTTCTGTCCCCTGCCCTCTGTCTTCTGTTCCCTATTGTACAAATATCGCTCCCTGCAACGTAGCCACCCTTCCGACCTCGCTTCGCTCGGCCACCTCCCCTTGACAAGGGGAGGCAAGGGGTTGTGCGGCGCTTGCAGGCTTGCGCAATCTTTGGTCAGCCGCACCCGCCTCTTGGCCCCCCTTGCCAAGGGGGGCTGGCACGGCGAAGCCGTGACTGGGGGGTGGGAACGTTGCGGAAAGGAGTATCATTTGTATAAGAGGCAAACCCTCACTTCACCACCACATTCTCCTCCCCCAGCAGCAGCCGCAACTCGTCCAGCAGGGCCTGGTGGAGCAGGCAGGCCGCCCCCACCTTCCGGCCGGTGTCGGCAAAGTAGATCACCGCCCGGCTCCCGCCGGGGAAGAGCTCGAACAGGTTCCGCACCCGGTCGTACAGCCGGTCCTCCCCCGTCAGGCGCAGGTAGAGCTTTCCCCCCCGGACCTCCGGCGGCCGGGGCTCGGAGACAGGCTCCGGCCCGGGCAGGCTCTCCCCCAGGTTGTCTGGGAGGCTCTCCAGGGACCAGGCCTGGTCGCACATGAGCTGGGGAGGCTTGTCCTCCCGGAGGGAGATGCGCCCGGTGACCAGGACGGGGTTGTTCTCCCGCAGGTCCGGGCCGCAGGCCTCCAGGGTCCGGGCAAAGACCAGCAGCTCCATCTCCCCGGTGTCGTCCTCCAGGCCCACGTAGGCCATCATGGAGTTGTTCCGGGTGGTCCGGGTGCGCACCGAGGAGACGATCCCCGCCAGGGCCACCTTCTGGCCGTCCCGGAACCGGCCTCCCGGCTCCAGCTCCTCCAGCAGCACCCCGATGGGCACCGCCCCCTTGGCCTGGGCGGTCTCCCGGTAGTCGTCCATGGGGTGGCCGGAGAGGTACAGGCCGGTGAGCTCCTTCTCCATGGCCATCTTCTCCCGGGCGGAGAACTCCGGCAGGTCCCGAAGGTTCAGCTCCACCACCTCCTGGGGCCGGTCTCCCCCGGCGGAGAACAGGTCGAACTGGCCCTCCAGGTTCTTTCGCTTGTTGCGGACCAGGCCGTCCACCAGCTGCTCGTAGGCGTCCAGCAGCTGAGACCGGCGCAGGCCCATGGAGTCGAAGGCCCCCGCCCGGATGAGGCTCTCCAACACCCGCTTGTTCAGGTCCTCGTCCAGCAGCCGCTGGCAGAAGTCCGGAAAGGAGACGAAGGGGCCGTCGGCCTCCCGCTCCCGCAGCACCGCCCCGGTGAAGCCCCGGCCCACCCCTTTCAGAGCCGCCAGGCCGAAGCGGATGTCCTCCCCGTCCACGGTGAAGTCCGGGCCGGACTGGTTGATGTCCGGGGGCAGCAGCCGGATGCCCAGCTGGCGGCACTCGGAGATATACTCGGCGATCTTCCCCTGGGAGTCCAGCACCGAGGTCAGCAGGGCGGCCATGTACTCCCTGGGGTAGTGGCATTTGAACCAGGCCGTCTGGTAGGCCACGATGGCGTAGCACACGGCGTGGGCCTTGTTGAAGGCGTAGTTGGCGAAATCCGTGATCTCGTCGTAGATGCTCTCGGCCACCGCCTCCGGGATGCCCCGGGCGGCGCAGCCGTCGATGCTTCGGTCCGGGTCCCCGCGGAGGAAGGCCGCCCGCTCCCGCTGGATGTCCTTCAGCTTCTTCTTGGACATGGCCCGGCGGACCATGTCGGCCTGGCCCAGGGAGTACCCCGCCAGGCGGCGGAAGATCTCGATGACCTGCTCCTGGTAGACGATGCACCCGTAGGTGTTGGACAGGATGGGCTCCAGGGCGGGGTCCTTGTAGGAGATGGTGGCCGGGTCGTGCTTGGCGGCGATGAACCGGGGGATGGAGTCCATGGGTCCCGGCCGGTAGAGGGCGATGATGGCGGTGATGTCCTCGATGTCCTGGGGCTTGAGCCCCACGCACACCCCGGTCATCCCGGCGGATTCCATCTGGAACACCCCGCAGGTCTTCCCCTCGGAGAGCATCCGGAAGGTCTCCGGGTCGTCGTCGGGCACCGCCCGGAGGTCGAAGTCCGGGGTGTGCTGCCGCACCAGGGCCACGGCGTCGTCCAGCACTGTCAGGTTCCGCAGGGCCAGAAAGTCCATTTTCAGCAGGCCCAGCTCCTCCAGGGTGGTCATGGGGTACTGGGTCACCACGGACTCGTCGTTTTTGGCCAGGGGCACGTAGGTGTCCACGGGATTTCTCGTGATGACCACCCCCGCCGCGTGGGTGGAGGCGTGGCGGGGCATGCCCTCGATGCCCTTGGCGGTGTCGATGACCTGCTGGACCACCGGGTCGTTCTCATACATCTCCCGCAGGGGCCTGGACACGGTGAGAGCCTGGTCCAGCGTAATATGCAGGGCGTTGGGCACCTGCTTGGCGATGGCGTCGGCCTGGGCGTAGGGCACGTTCAGGGCCCGGGCCACGTCCCGGATGGCCCCCTTGGCGGCCATGGTGCCGAAGGTGACGATCTGGGCCACGTGGTCGGACCCGTATTTCCGGTTGACGTAGTCGATGACCTCTCCCCGTCTCCGGTAGCAGAAGTCCACGTCGATATCCGGCATGGATACCCGCTCGGGGTTCAAAAACCGCTCGAAGTACAGGGAGTATTTCATGGGGTCCACGTCGGTGATGTCCAGGCAGTAGGCCACCATGGACCCGGCGGCGGACCCTCGCCCCGGCCCCACGGGGATGCTTTGGCTCTTGGCGTAGCCGATGAAGTCGGAGACGATGAGGAAGTATTCCACGAACCCCATCCGGCGGATCATGGCCATCTCGTACTCCAGCTGCTTCTCATATTCCTCTCCGCCGTCGGGGTACCGTCTCCGGAACCCCGTCCGGCAGAGCTTCTCGAAGTAGGCGTCCCCGTCGGTCTCCCCCGGAGGCAGCTTGAACTCCGGCAGGTGGTAGACCCCGAACTGGAAGTCCAGATTGCAGGCCTCGGCGATCTTCGCCGTGTTCTCCACCGCCTGGGGCCAGTCGGGGAAGAGGGAGGCCATCTCCTCCTCGGACTTGATAAAAAACTCCGGGGTCTCGAACTTCATCCGGTGGGGGTCCTCCACGGTCTTCCCGGTCTGGATGCACATGAGAACATCCTGGACGGCGGCGTCCTGGCGGGTGAGGTAGTGGGCGTCGTTGGTGACCACCAGGGGGATGCCGGTGTCCCGGTGGAGCCGCAGCAGCTCCCGGGCGGCCTTCTGCTGCTCGGGGATGCCGTGGTCCTGGAGCTCCAGGTAATACCCGTCCTCCCCGAAGAGCGCCCGCATCTCCAGAGCGTGGGCCCTGGCCCCCTGGTAGTCCCCTGCCAGAAGCATCCGGGGCAGCTGCCCCGCCAGGCAGGCGGACAGGGCGATGAGCCCCTGGTGGTGCTGGCGGAGCAGGTCCATGTCCACCCGGGGTTTGCCGTAAAAACCCTCGGTGAAGCCCCGGCTGACCATGGCGGACAGGTTCCGGTAACCGGTCTCGTTGCGGCAGAGGAGCACCAGATGGTAGGGCTTTTCGTCCAGGTCGTGGTCCTTGTCGAACCGGGTCCGGGGGGCCACGTAGACCTCGCAGCCGATGATGGGCTTGATCCCCTGGGCCTTGGCGGCCTTGTAGAAGTCCACCGCCCCGTACATGACCCCGTGGTCGGTGACGGCCACGGCGGTCTGGCCCAGGTCCTTCACTCGCTTCACCAGATCGGTGATGCGGCAGGCCCCGTCCAGCAGGCTGTATTCAGAGTGTACGTGCAGATGGACAAACGCCATTTAAATCACAGTCCTTCCCGGATCATGTCCTCCAGGATCTCCACGGAGGAGGCGATGAGGATGTCGCAGCGCTGGGTGAGCCCCATTTCCTGGGCGGCGGGGGTGTTGTCGGTGGCCTTGATCTCGGTTTTCAGCAGGGGGTGACAGCGCAGCTCCCCGAACTTCTCCCGGAACCTGCGCTGGAACTCCTTGGCCAGTCGGCCGGTGCGCTGCTTGGAGGGCACGGGCTGGTCCGGGTCCACGGGATGGAGGAGCCCCAGGGTCATGACGGCCCCGACGATGGCGCCGCAGGCCTCCCCGGTCTGCATGCCCGCGCCGAAGCCCCCGGCGGCGTCGAAGGAGGCCTGTTCGGACAGGCCGGTGACGTCGGAGAAGGCCGCCAGGACGGACTGGCAGCAGTTGAAGCCTCTGTGGTGGTAGTCGATGGATTTTTCGCAGTGATTCATGGGGAGTCCTCCTTTTTATGGTTACAACATAAGGTGTGATTTTTATGACCGGTGGGTCGTGGTATGTGCCGTACTGCGTACGGTAGGGCGTCGTTGCATATAGCAGATGCTACAGAGCTATCGTTCAGGGCACAGCGACCGTCGCTGGGCGGGTGGGTGCGGACACACTGTGAGGGCTGTACCTCTTATACCTCGGTATAGGGCTCACCGCCCTACCGGGGTCGAACTGTCCGGGGGACAGTTCGGTTCAATCATAAGGCGAAGCACCTTAACTCTTGCCCTCCCGGGCGGGGGCCAAGGCTTTTCTGGAAAAGCCTTGGA
>Ga0208297_1001045_pt1 | contig 33494 bp, 21 predicted proteins | sample LMS_cellobiose_e_FD_187367 | JGI IMG/M metagenome (GOLD analysis project Ga0208297, IMG submission 187367) | Rumen-fistulated moose microbial communities from Alaska, USA - LMS_cellobiose_enrichment (SPAdes) (version 2) | ecosystem: Host-associated > Mammals > Digestive system > Stomach > Rumen... | reverse complement strand
TTTGCCTCAGGCAAAAAAAGAGTGAAAAGCATAAAAAAACGAAAAAAAACGTAAAACCGAGGGTTCAGCCCCTTGACTTTTACATAATAGAAAGGAAACAGGACATGAACAGTTCTACCACCTCATATCTCATATCTCATACCTCAGACATGAATCGTAAAACGGCATATCGTTTTACCCTGATCGAACTCCTCGTGGTGATCGCGATCATCGCCATTCTGGCGGGAATGCTCCTGCCCGCACTGAACAAAGCCAAAGAAGCCGCGCAGGGGGCGTCCTGCCGCAGCCGCATCGGCCAGTTCGGCCGGATCAACCTCATGTATGCGGATACCTACAAGGGCTGGCTGCCTTATGATGTGAATTACAGCTCCTACCCGTGGATGGCCCTGCGCGACACCGTTCCGCAATTCAAAAATTACGGCATCAAAAAGGGTACGCCCGGCAGCAGTTACAAAAAAGCCCCACTGCTCTTCTGCCCCGTCATCAAAATCAATCCGCTCATGACCAACAGGGACGGCACTGCGTATTTTCTCTGGCCGGACTGGGTGACCTTTTTCAAAATCAACCGAGGCAATCTCAGGGAACTGCGTCAGCCGGCGCAGAAATTCCTGCTGACGGAACGCTACAAAGACACCTCCGGCGGCGCATCCGTGTCCCGCTACTATCAAAGCAGCGTGACCGTATGGCATCACGGCGGCAAATCCAATGTGGCGCACTGGGACGGACACGTGAACTCGTATGCTTGCCAGCTGCCGTATTTCGCCCGTTCGACGCCCGGCACCACCGACGGGCTCTCCACCAAGAACAGCGCCCGCGCCAAGTATCATTGGAACTTCACCACTGAAGGCTTCAGCAACTGAGATGAATCTTTACGAATCCGATAAAACGAAAGAAACAAAATGAACAAACTTATCAGCGGAGTTTTCTGCACCATGGCGGCAGTCAGCACGATCCAGGCTTTCGAACTGGGAAAGACCGATATGACGATCTATCATGCCAAAGAAAATCAGGCTCTCGCGGCCGAAGCGGGCAGCTATCTGAACCGAATCTACGGTAAAAAATTTCAGGTCGTGCCGTTCACGCAGGCCGACCGGAGCAAACCCGGCATCTTCATCGGCATCCGGCCCGCGGGCGTGAAACTCACCGTCGACGAGAAGAAGGAATTCTGCGGCAGACATGTCACCGATACGCAGCTGTATCTCTTCGGCAACAGGAGCAAAGCGCTCCGCGGCACTGCGTTTTCGGTATATGATTTTCTGGACAGGGAATGCGGAGTGCGCTGGCTGTGGCCGGGCGAACTCGGCACCGTCGTCGATCCGCAGAAGCCGAAAAAAATCAAAAACGGAACCTCGTTCTATGTCCCCCCGTTCGATCTGCGCATGACCAATTCCTTCACCTACGGCATGGGAAACTTGCCGCCGGAAGACCGGGCCGATCTGAATCTCTGGTTGAATCATCTGAAATCGGGCACCTCGCTGTATGCGATCGGTTCGGGTTTCCAACATGCGTTCGCCAATCTCCTGCCGCGGGAAAAATACGGGCAGGAACATCCGGAATATTATTCGCTGATCACTCCGGGGCGCTGGGTCGGCGACCCCAAGCCGCTCCAGCCGCGGCGGGCCAACAGCGACACCGACACCTGGCAGCTCTGCACCTCGAATCCGGATGTCCGCCGCATCATCGCCGAAAAGATCGCCGCCCCCAAGGACGGCAAAATCCGCTCGATCTCCCCGAACGACGGCTGGGGTTTCTGCGAATGCCCGAACTGTCTGGCGCAGGACGGCAAAGCCCGCGGCACGCTCAATATGTCCAACCGCATGTATGACTTCGCCGAGGACATCGCCAAACAGGTCAAGAAGCTCAATCCCGATGCCAAGGTCGGCATGTTCGCCTATTCGTTCTACTGCGATGTGCCGGACCAGAAGATCGCATTCCCCGGAAACATGTATCTCTCCTTCTGCTACATGGTCGCGTCCATGAACCGCGAACAGGAAAAGGCGCTGGAAAAGAAGCTGACCGGACTGGCCTCCACCGAAGGTCGCGTCATCGGACGCGAATACTGGGGCACCCATTACACGATGAACTATCCGATGTCCCACAGTCGCAAGATCGACCGCAATCTGAAGCTGCTCCACAAGGTCAAGGCCGCGGGTATCTACGGCGAGACCGGCAACGATTTCGCTGCGCGCGCGTCCGATCTCTACATCCTGATGAAACTTTCCTGGGACCCCACTCTCAAACGCGAGGACATCCTGCACGACTTCTGCAATAAGGGCTTCGGTCCGAAAGCGGGCCCGGTCATGTATGAACTCTTCGAGAAGATCGAAGACTGGACCGACCAGTTGATCGAAAAACGCGAAAAATTCGCCCCGCCGTTCGCAAAGGAATATGCCAACGGATACGCGGCGCGAAATTATGCCATGTCGCATTGCTACAACGCCGATTTCCAGAAAATGTGCAACGGTTATCTGAGCAAGGCGCTGAAGCTGGCGGACACTCCGGAACGCAAGGCCCGCATCGAATTCATCCGTCTGGGCGTCAAACGCGCGGAATACACTTCGGCCGTGCTCAAAGCCTTCGCCGACATGGCGGCGATCGGGATCAACATGCCGCTGACCCAGCCCTCCGGCAAGAACATCCGGATGGAAAAGAAGAATCTGCAGAAAATCGCCAATGCCGCCAATGCCGCGACGGGCGTTTACGAACGCTTCCACAGCGCATCCTCGGTCCGGCAGGGATTCGACAGCTATGTGATCTCCACCATGACGAAACTCTCGCTGCGTCCGTGGATCATCCTCACCGAAAAGGCGCTGCTCGATCTTACCGCCGACCGGTTCAACTATCTCGTCAACGGCGCGTTCGAATACACCACCTACAGCTGGAAAACCGAGGGAAAAGCCGGCGCGAAGATGTTTACGACCCGCGACTGCAATCATGACGCGGACGACAATTTCATGGTCCAATGCCACGGTATGCAGGGCATCAGTCTGCAGGTCGAACTGCCCGCGGGCAGCTCCGCCGAATTAATCCAGAAACGCAAGATCAGCCCCGATCAGCCTCAGCTGGTGAATTTCCGTCTGTTCGTCAAATGTGCGAACGATCCGCTCAAGTATATGACGGTCCAGTTCGCCGGACAGACCCTGAAGGGCATTCGGCTCGCCCCCGATGCCGAAGACGGTTCCGGCTGGTATGAAATCCGCTTCAGACAGATCGAAGTCCCGGCCGGCGATCACGAATTCAAGATCAGCTTCAAGAACTCCGGCAAGGAAAAAGTCACGCTGAATCTGGACGATCTCGTGCTGCGGATGAAGGAAACCGCCCGCTGACCCGGACGAAGGAATCCCCCGAAACGAAACAGAATCGAAACGGAAATAACAACAGAGGAGACGCACTCATGAAACCCTGTAAACGCGCATTCATCGTACTGGCCGCATTGACGCTGGCCGCCGGTCTGAACGCGGCGGAAAAAAACGCTGCCGTGAAACCCCAGGCCAAACCGGCCGCAAAAACCGTCCAGTCCGCAAAAGGTACGTTCGTGCTCGGCAGCAAGGACATGGACATCTATTTTGCCAAGGACCGTCAGGCTCTGGCCGCGGAACTGGCCGGTTATCTGCAGCGCATTTACGGGAAGGAATATACGCTGAAGGTTTTTGCTCCGGGCGACGGGGCCAAACCCGGCATCTTCGTCGGCATCCGCCCTGCGGGCGTGAAACTCACCGTCAACGAGAAAAAAGAATTCTGCGGCAAACACGTGAACGGTTCCCAGCTGTATCTCTTCGGCAACAAAGGCAAACAGCTCAACGGCACCGCGTTTTCGGTGTATGATTTTCTGGACAAGGAATGCGGAGTCCGCTGGCTGTGGCCGGGCGAACTCGGCACCGTCGTCGATCCCCGGAAGCCCAAAGCGCTGAAAAACGGCACCTCGATCTTCGTGCCGGCATTCGACATGCGCATGACCAATTCGTTCCATTACGGCATGGCCAGCATGCCGCTCCGGGAACGCCGCGACTTGAACGAATGGCTCGCCCATCAGAAAATGGGCAGCTCGCTGTATGCGGTCGGTTCGGGTTTCCAGCACGCGTTCGCCGCTCTTCTGCCGCGCGAAAAATACGGCAAGGAACATCCGGAATATTATTCGCTGGTGACGCCGGAACAGTGGATCGGCGAACCGAAGCCGACCGTGCCGACCCGCCGCAACGATCCGGGCCGGCTCGGCCCCTGGCAGCTCTGCACCTCGAATCCGGATGTCCGCCGCATCATCGCCGAAAAGATCGCCGCCCCAAAGGACGGCAAAATCCGTTCGATTTCCCCGAACGACGGCTGGGGTTTCTGCGAATGCCCGAACTGTCTCAAGCAAGACGGCAAGCCGCGTCCCCTGATCGCCGGTGCACGGGACACCACCAACCGTATGTATGACTTCGCCGAGGACATCGCCAAACAGGTCAAGAAGCTCAATCCCGACGCCAAAGTCGGCATGTTCGCCTATTCCTTCTATTCCGGCGTGCCCGATCAGAAGATCGCATTCCCCGGAAACACGTATCTCTCCTTCTGCTACTCGGTCAACGGCAGAAATAAAGAAGAGGAAGCGGCTCTGGCCAAGAAACTGACCGGACTGGCCGCCACCGGCGGTCGCGTCATCGGACGCGAATACTGGGGCACCCACTACACGATGAATTATCCGCTCTCCCACAGCCGCAAGATCGACCGCAACCTGAAGCTGCTCCACAAGCTGAACGCAGCCGGCATCTACGGCGAAACCGGCAAGGACTTCGCCGCACGCGCGTCCGATCTCTACATCCTGCTGAAACTCTCCTGGGAACCCACCCTCAAACGCGAAGACATCCTGCATGACTTCTGCAATAAGGGCTTCGGTCCGAAGGCAGGTCCGGTCATGTATGAACTCTTCGAAAAGATCGAAGACTGGACCGACCAGCTGGTCGAAAAGCGCGAAAAATTCGCCGCTCCGTTCCGGAAAGAATATGACAACGGCTATGCCGCCGCCAATTACGCCAAAGCGCAGTGCTACAATGCCAATTTCCAGAAGATGTGCGCGGGCTATCTGAACAAGGCGCTGAAACTGGCGGACACGCCGGAACGCAAGGCCCGCATCGAGTTCATCCGTCTGGGCGTCAAACGCGCGGAACTCACTTCGGCCGCGCTCAATGCCTTCTCCGATCTGGCGGCAGCCGGGATCAACATGCCGCTGACTCAGCCCTCCGGCAAGCAGATACGCATGGAAAAGAGGACTCTGCAGAAACTGGCCGCCTCCGCCCGCGAAGCCTCCGCCGCGATCAGTCGTTTCCACAGTGCCTATTCGGTGCGAAACGCCTTCAGCGGCGGCGTGATCGGCAGCTGGGTCAAACTTTCTCTGCGTCCGTGGATCATCCTCACGGATAAAGCCCGTCTGGACCTCGCCGCCAACCGGTTCAACTACATGGTCAACGGCGCGTTCGAATACACCACCTACAGCTGGAAAACCGAGGAAAAAGCCGGGGCAAAAATCTTCGCCACGCGCGAATGCAATCATGACGCCGACGACAATTTCATGGTTCAGTGCCACGGACGGCAGGGCATCAGTCTGCAGGTCGAGCTGCCCGCGGGAAGCTCCGCCGAACTGATCCAGCAGCGCAAAATCAGTCCGGCCCAGCCGCAGACCGTGACCGTCCGCATGTTCGCCAAATGCGCCGGCGACCCGCTCAAATACATGACGGTCCAGTTCGCAGGTCAGACCCTCAAAGGACTCCGGCTCGACCCCGACGCCGAAGACGGTTCCGGCTGGGTTGAACTCCGGTTCAAACAGATTCAGGTTCCGGCCGGCGATCACGAATTCAAGATCAGCTTCAAAAATACCGGGAAGGAAAAAGTCACGCTGAACCTGGACGACCTGGTGCTGCGGATGAAGGAAGCCGCCCGCTGACCCGGAAGCGAATCGGAAACAAAAACTATATCATAAGGAGATTCAAAACATGAAACACTGGAAAAGCACCATCGCCGCTCTGACTGCGCTGGCACTGGCCGGCTGCACCTCCACGGCGGAGAAGAAGGAACCCGTGAAAAACAACGCAAAACCGGCCGCGAAAACCGTTCAGTCCGCCAAAGCCGCATTCGTGCTCGGCGACAAGAATATGAACATCTATTTTGCCAAGGACCGTCAGGCCCTGGCCGCGGAAATGGCCGGGTATCTGACTCGGATCTACGGCAAGAAATTCACGCTCCGGCCCTATGCCGCGGCGGAGGCCTCCAAACCCGGCATCTTCATCGGCATCCGCCCCGCAGGCGTGAAATTCGCCGTCGACGAGAAAAAGGAATTCTGCGGCAAACACGTGAACGCCACCCAGCTGTATCTCTTCGGCAACAAAGGCAAACAGCTCAACGGCACCGCGTTTTCGGTGTATGATTTCCTGGACAAGGAATGCGGAGTCCGCTGGCTGTGGCCGGGCGAACTCGGCACCGTCGTCGATCCCCAGAAGCCGAAGGCTCTGCAAGCGGGCACCACGGTCTTCGTGCCCGCCTTCGAACGACGCATGACCAGTTCCTTCTCCTACGGCATGGCCGGCATGCCGGCGAAAGAACGCCGCGACCTGAACCTGTGGCTGGACCATCAGAAGATGGGAACGTCCCTCTTCGCGCGCGGTTCCGGCTTCCAGCATGCGTTCAAGGGTCTCATGCCGCGCTCCGTCTACGGCAAGACTCATCCGGAATACTATTCGCTGGTTACGCCCGCACAGTGGATCGGCGAACCCAAGCCCGACAAACCGACCCGCCGCAACGATGACAGCCGGACCGGCCCGTGGCAGCTCTGCACCTCGAATCCGGATGTCCGCCGCATTATCGCCGAAAAGATCGCCGCTCCCAAAGACGGCATGATCCGTTCGATCTCTCCCAACGACGGTTTCGGTTTCTGCGAATGTCCGAACTGTCTGGCGCAGGACGGCAAGCCGCGTCCGCTGCGCAAGAACGGCGTGCGCGACATGACCAACCGCATGTATGATTTCGCCGAGGATATCGCCAAGCAGGTCAAGAAGCTCAATCCGAATGCCAAAGTCGGCATGTTCGCCTATTCGTTCTACGACGGCGTGCCCGACAGGAAAATCGAATTCCCCGGCAACATGTATCTCTCCTTCTGCTACATGGTCATGTTCATGAACGAACAGGAACAGCAGAAACTGGACCGTCATCTGGAAGGTCTGGCCGCCACCGGCGGTCGCGTCATCGGACGCGAATACTGGGGCACCCACTACACGATGAACTATCCGCTCTCCCACAGCCGCAAGATCGACCGCAACCTGAAGCTGCTCCACAAGGTCAAGGCTGCGGGAATCTACGGCGAAACCGGCAAGGACTTCGCCGCCCGCGCCAGCGATCTCTACATCCTGATGAAACTTTCCTGGGACCCCACCCTCAAACGCGAAGACATCCTGCATGACTTCTGCAATAAGGGCTTCGGTCCCAAAGCCGGTCCGGTCATGTATGAACTCTTCGAGAAAATCGAAGACTGGGTGGAAAAGACCACCTGCCACTTTGCCGATCATCTCGGTCCCAACTACAAGTATTACGACAACGGCTATGCCGCCCGCAACCGGGCGATGGCCGACTGCTTCAACGCTGATTTCCAGAAGATGTGCGAAGGCTATTACAAGAAAGCGATGAAGCTGGCGGATACTCCGGAACGCAAGGCGCGCATCGAGTTCATTCAGCGCGGCACCCGAATGGCGAAATACACCACCGGCATCATCAACGCCTATGCCGACCTGGCGGCGATCGGGCTCAACATGGCGCTCACCCAGCCCTCCGGCAAGCAGATCCGCATGGAAAAGAAGAATCTGCAGAAAGTGGTCGGAGCCGCGCTCCGCGCCGGACAGGAAAAAACCCGTTATTTCAGTCAGGTCAAGAATGACAACGCCTTTGGCGGCGGCGCCGGCGGCAGTCATTATGTGCTGAGTCTCCGTCCGTGGAAAATTCTGGCGGAAAAAGCCCGTCTCGACCTCTCCGCCAACCGGTTCAACTACCTGGTCAACGGCGCGTTCGAATACAGCGGCTACAGCTGGACCATGACCGGCGCCAACGGCGGAAAACTCTCGCTGACGCATGAATGCAATCACGACGCGGATGACAATTACATGGTCCAGTGCCATGCCGGTCAGGCGATCAGTCTGCAGGCCGATCTGCCGGCCGGAAGCTCCGCGGAGCTGATTCAGCAGCGCAAGATCAGCCCGGCCCAGCCGCAGCTGGTGAACGTCCGCATGTTCGTCAAATGCGCGGAAAATCCGCTCAAGTACATGACGGTCAAATTTGCCGGACAGACCCTGAAGGGCATCCTGATGCCGGACGGCGCCGAAGACGGTTCCGGCTGGTATGAGCTCCGCTTCAAACAGGTCAAAGTCTCTGCGGGCGATCATGAATTCTCCATCAGCTTCAAAAACAGCGGCAAAAAGGCGGTCCGGCTGAATCTGGACGACCTGGTGCTCCGCATGAAGGAGGCCCGCTGATGAAAAAAGTCCTGTTTGCTCTGCTCGCCGGCATGCTGCTCGCCGGTTCGGCAGGGGATAAACCGGTCGGAGTCTGGCACGGGAATTCCTGGCAGCGGCTCGGCGAACTGTTCTACGCCACCGCGCTGAATCCGCAATGGTCTCCCGACAAACCCGAGAGGAAGGAAATTACGGCGAAAAACCGGGATTTCAACTCCTTTTCCGCGATCGTCTATCTGCACGGCGCGGGCAATCCGCTCCGTTTCCGCGAATGGAAAAAGGAAGACATCGCCGCAATGGAAAAATATGTCGGCAACGGCGGTCTGCTGATTGTGCTGGCGGACGGTGCGCTGAGCCCGAACAACAAAAACGGAGCTTTCACCAAACTGCTCGGCGCCAATAAGATGAGCGAATTCAAAGGCAAAGCCCAGATCAAAGCCGAGGATTGGAAGCAGTGCGGCGAAATCCCGCAGGTGTTCGAGTACATGCTGCTCGGCGACGTGAAGCGCGCCGCACTGACCGAACTGACCACGGCGAAAATGCTGATCGGCAACGAATCCGGCGCGATCGTCGCGGAAAACAAGCTCGGCAAGGGCCGCGTGCTGTTCGTCAACGTGCGGCTGACCGAATCGCTCACGCCGTACAATCAGCCTTACAACCGGCATGCGAACGCCTCGCTGGAACAGCTCTTCCCGTTCATGAAGAAGCTCCACGCGGAACTGATGAGCACCTCCCCCGCGCTCTCGTCCGAGAAACGCGAACTCTGGGATTACAAACCGCTCGGACCCAAAGCGGTCAAACCGGTCTGGAACAAACCGCCGCGCAAGACGCTGGTCTCCCCGCGCAAATACGAAAAACTCGGCGGCGATCCGATTCGGCTGATCGCGGACGGTCAGGCCAAAGGCATCATCATCACGCAGAAAACCGGCGATCTGGGTGCGGCCCAAACTCTGAATGCGCTGCTGAAAAAGATGTCCGGCACGCAACTTCCGATCGCCCCGGGTTCCCGGGTAACAGCCGCCGGCGGCAAATGGAAATGGCGCGGAAAGGTCTGGGATTTCAAGATCGAATTCCCGACCGCGCCGAAAGTCGAGCTGAAAGTCGAAGGCAATCTGCTTTCGCTCGGTGCACCGAGTCAATCGCAGGCTGTTTATTCCTTCATGCGCGAAGCGCTGGGCTACCGGATGCTCTGGCCGGGCGATTCGGGAGAAGTCTACACGAAGACCCCGACGGTCAGCGTGGAACCGTTCAAGCTGACCGACGCCCCGATGATCCGCCAGCGTTCCGTCCGCAATTCGCTGGTCCGCAAAGCGGTGGAATGGAAGGGCCCGGACGGCAAGATCTACAAGCTCGGCTGTCCTGCGATCGTAGTGGAAAAGAACGATCTGTGCGGATTCGATCCGCGTGAAGTGGCCGCGCTGCGCAAAGGCGCGGGCGGAGCCTGGTGGCACGCCCATCGGCTCGGCGGCGGTGTCAACAGCGTCGGCGGCGCCAGTTTCTACAACTGGCAGACCCGTTTCGGCAAAACCCATCCGGAATACATGGCGCTGCAGTTCGACGGCACCCGGAAACAGAAAACGGCTCATATCCGCATCTGCAAAGCCAATCCGGACGTGATCAAACAGGCGGCGGAGGATGCCCGCGCGATCCTGAACAATCCGAAGAATAGAAAGGCGGAAAGCTACAGTCTCTCCCCGAGCGACGGCGGCTATGACATCTTCTGCATGTGCCCGCTCTGCCGGGCGTGGGACCCGACCGATGCGCCGCTCGGAACGAGCCGCGTTTACCTCGGCCGCAACCGTCCCGTATTCCGTGCGCCGGGCAAGACCGACCGCGTGCTGCGTTTCACCAGTGAAGTCGCGCGCGAACTGAAGAAGACTCATCCGAAGGTCAAGGTCAAATATCTGGCCTACGCCGGATATCTTTCCCCGCCGAAATATTACCGCGACGTGCCGGACAACATCATGGTCACGTATGTCGGGATGCAGTATCTGAACGACATTGCGCAGGAACGCGACCGCAGCTGGTGGGATTTCTGGGCCGGAGTCGCCAGCGAACTGATTCTGCGGCCGAACTTCCTCGGCAGCGGCAGCGGCCTTCCGCTGGTCTATGTCCATGAAATGGGCAAGGACCTCAAATACTGCGCCGAAACCGGCATGATCGGCGGCGACTTCGACAGTCTCGGCCACAACTGGGCCACGCTCGGTCTGAATTACTACGTCCTGGCCGAACTGCTTTGGGACCCCTCCAGAAGCGTGGACTCCGTCATCGACGAATACTGCAGCGCCTTCGGGCCCGCTGCCGATGAGATGAAAGCCTATTTCGCACTCTGCGAAAAACTGACGAGGGCCATGGCCAAACGCAAAGCGGAAAATATCCGCGCGATGGAAGACCTGACCAACGATCAGCCCAATGAAGGCTTCTTCACCACCTTCTGCAAAGTCTTCTCGGACGAACAGATGAAGACGCTGGGCGGTCTGCTTGAAAAAGCGAAGCAGAAAACCGTGGAAGATTCGCCCGAACGCAAGCGGGTGGAATTCATCGAAGCCGGCTACCGTTTCACGAAAAACCGCCGCGACTTCCACCAGCGTTATATTGCGACGAAGAACAAACGCGAGCTCAATGGAGCCTGCGCGGAACAGTGGAAACAGTGGCACGACATCTTCGTGAAATATCCGTACGCAGTGTCGATCCCGTCGATGGCGGTCGGCCAGTACTACGGCTACTGGCGCCAGTGCGGCTGGAAGCCCGGTCCGGTCAAATAAGCCGCATCGCCTGAAACGACAGGACAGACGCATCCGCCGGACGGGATAAAATGACGTTCCGGCGGATGCTCATTATCGAAAGGAGACAATATGAAAAAGACCTTTTCCGTTCTGCTGCTCGGCGCACTGACGGCGCTGGCCGACGGAAAACCGGTCGGCGTCTGGCAGGGGAATTCCTGGCAGAGGCTCGGCGAAATCTTCTACGCGACCGCGCTGAACCCGCAATGGACTCACGACAAACCCGTGAGAAAAGTGTTCACGGCCAAAGACCATGATTTCGAATCCTGCGCCGCGGTCGTCTATCTGCACGGGGCGGGCAATCCGCTCCGTTTCCGCGAGTGGAAAAAGAACGACGTGGACGCGGCGGAAAAATATGTGGAGAACGGCGGACTGCTGATCTTCCTGGCGGACGGTGCGCAGAATCCCGGCACCAAGAACGGCGCATTCACCAAGCTGCTCGGTGCAAAGAAGATGGGCGAGTTCAAGGGCAAAGCCGTAATCAAAGCCGAAGACTGGAAACCGTGCGGCGCAATCCCGCAGGTATTCGAACACATGCTGCTCGGCGATGCGAAACGCGCCGCGCTAACCGAACTGACCACGGCGAAAACGCTGATCGGCAACGAATCCGGCGCGATCGTCGCGGAAAACAAGCTCGGCAAGGGCCGCGTACTGTTCATCAACGTGCGGCTGACCGAATCGGTCACCCCTTACCGCCAGCATTATCATCAGGCCGCCAACGTCGCGCTGGAACAGCTCTTCCCGTTCATGAAGAAGATTCACGCGGAGCTGATGACCATGTCGCCGGAACTTTCCAAAGAGAAACGCGAACTGTGGGACAGCACGCCGACCGGACCGAAGATGAACCAGAAGGAATGGGAAAAACCGCCCCTCAAACCGGTGGTCTCCAACCGGAAATACGAAAAACTGCCGGGCAATCCGATCCGGCTGATCGTCGACGGGAAACCCAATGCGGTCATCGTCATCCAGAAGGCCCGGAAAGATTCCGCGGCGGTACTGAACAGAGTGCTGAAGATCATGAGCGGAACGGAACTGCCGGTGGCCGCAGAGGACGCGGTCACCGAGGACGGCGGCAAATGGAAGTTCAAGGGGCAGCTCCTGGATTGCAAGATTGTATTTGCCCCGGGACCGAAAATCGACATCAAAGCCCAGGGCAACACCATCGTGCTGGGCGGGAACAACGACCTCCATGCGACCTACACTTTTCTGCGGGAAGCGCTGGGCTACCGGATGCTGTGGCCGGGCGACTGCGGCGAAGTCTGCAAGGTCGCGAAGACGGTCGAAGTGGAACCGTTCCATCTGACCGACGCTCCGTTCTTCCGTCAGCGCCACATCCGCAATTCGCTCTACCGCAAGGCTGTGAATTGGAAAGGTCCGGACGGCAAAACCTACAAACTCACCTGTCCGGCGGTCGTGGTGGAAAAGAACGATCTGTGCGGCTTCGACCCGCGCGAAGTGGCGGCGCTCCGCAAAGGCGTCGGCAAGTCCTGGTGGGCGGCGCAGCGGCTCGGCGGCGGCATCAACAGCGCCGGCGGCGGCAGTTTCTACAGCTGGCAGAAACGTTTCGGCCAGTCCCATCCGGAATATATGGCGCTGCAGTTCAACGGCACCCGCAGACAGCGGACGGAACATATCCGAATCTGCAAGGCGAATCCGGCCGTAATCCAGCAGGCGGCGGCCGACGCCCGCGCGGTTCTGGCGAAACCGAAACATAAAAATGCGGAAAGTTACAATCTCTCCCCGAGCGACGGCAGTTACGACATCTTCTGCATGTGCCCGCTGTGCCGGGCGTGGGACTGCAGCGACGCCCCGCTGCACACCGCCCGCGTATATCTGGGACGGAACCGTCCGGTGTTCCGCGCGGCGGCGAAGACCGACCGGGTATTCCGTTTCACCTGTGAAGTCGCGCGCGAACTGAAAAAGACCCATCCGAAGATCAAGGTGAAATATCTGGCCTACGCCGGTTACAAGGCGCCGCCGAAGTATTACAACGATGCGCCGGACAATCTGATGGTCACCTTCGTCGGACTGCAGTATCTGAACAACGTCGGGCATGACCGCGACCTCGACCAATGGAATTTCTGGGCCGGCGTCAGCAAAGAACTGGTGCTGCGTCCGAACTTCCTCGGCGGCGGCGGAGCACTGCCGCTGGTCTACGCCCACCGCATGGGCGCCGATCTCAAATACTGTGCCGCAACGGGCATGGTCGGCGGCGATTTCGACAGCCTCGGCCACAACTGGGCCACGCTCGGTCTGAACTACTACGTGCTCGCCCAGATGCTGTGGGACCCCGCCCAGAGCGTCGATGCCATCATCGACGACTACTGCAAGTCCGGATTCGGGCCCGCGGCGGACGAGATGAAGGCCTATTTCGCCCATCTGGAAAAACTCACCGACAAGATGGCCGAACGCAAGGCGGAAAACATCGCGGCGCTGGAAGACCTGACCAACGACTATCACGAAAGCCTGTTCAAGACCTTCACCATCGTTTACAACGACGGGGAAATGGCCAAGCTGGAAGCGATGCTGGAAAAAGCCAAAGAGAAGACCGCGCCGGATTCGATCGAACGCAGGCGCGTGGAATTCATCACGGCCGGTTTCCTGATCACCAAAAACCGTTGCGAAATGAGCAAAAAATACGCAGCGGCGAAAAGCAAGGGTTCGCTGAAAGCCGACTGCGCCGCGCAGTGGAAGTTCTGGCACGACACCTTCGTGAAACATCCGTTTGCCTTGTCGCTTCCGTCGATGGCGGTCAAACAGTATTACGGCATCTGGCGTCATTGCGGCTGGAAGCCTGCCCCGGTCAAATGATCTGACGGAAAAGTCAGTCTTTTCGAGGCCGGTTCCCTTTGCGGGAGCCGGTCTTTTTTTGCGCGGGGAATGGCAGGGAGTTTTGCCTTTACGAAAATGCCGGGCGGGAATGATTCAGGGCTGAATCGGAAAAACGAAGCCCTGCGAAAAACGCGGCATGAAAAAAAGAAAGATATTTCGCGCGAAAGGCGTTGAAATCTTATCGGACCGAGCCTTGCATTTACGGTTTTATCATGTATATTATCAGGCAAAATATTTTACGGCAACTGAACAGGAAAAAGAAAAATGGCCGAAGCAGCAAAAAAGAAATTTCGTGTGGCGCCCGCTCCCGATGAATGCAAGGGATGCGGACGGTGTGTCAGCGCCTGCCCGAAAAAACTCCTGAAACTGGGCAGCAAATTGAATTTCATGGGAGTTCCGTATGCGGAATACGCCGGAGAAGGCTGTCTGGGCTGCGGTGCGTGCTACTACACCTGCCCGGAACCCGGCGCCATCACCATTTACGAGATCACGGAAGACTGAAAGGATCACAAGATGGAATACAGTAACAAACTGCTGCTCAAAGGCAACGAGGCGGTAGTATTCGGGTCTCTGCTGGCCGGATGCGACTGCTTCTTCGGTTATCCGATCACTCCCGCCAGCGAAATCGCGCAGACCGCGGCGGAATACTTCCCGAAACTCGGACGCACTTTCCTGCAGGCGGAATGCGAAACCGCTTCGATCAACATGGTCATGGGCGCCTCCGCCGCCGGCAGACGTGTGATGACCGCCTCCTCCGGACTCGGAATCAGCCTCAAACAGGAAGGCGTCTCCTATATCGCCACGATGGAACTGCCCTGCGTGATCGTCGACGTGATGCGCGGCGGTCCCGGCCTCGGCAATATCGCCCCGGAACAATCCGACTACAATCAGGTGGTCAAAGGCGGCGGACACGGCGGCTACAAAGTCATGGTGCTGGCTCCCTCTTCCGCGCAGGAAATGTGCGATTTCGCCCGTCTGGCCTTCGAGCTCGCGGACAAATACCGCACGCCGGTCTATATCCTGACCGACGGCGTGACCGGGCAGATGCTCGAATCCGTCACGCTCCCCGAACCGCTGGGACGCCGTCCCTCGCCGGAATGGGCGCTGGATTTCAAGGTCAATCCGCATACGAATTACCTCACTTCCATCTATATGGAACCCAATGATCTCGAAGCGCTGAACCACAAGCTCAACGCCAAATACGCCGAAATGGAAGCGAAAGAGGCCCGCGCGGAAGAATACTGCACCGAGGATGCGGAAATCATCGTCTCCGGCTTCGGCATCTGCGGACGGGTCATCCGCACCGCGATCGACCGGCTCCGCGCGGAAGGAATTAAGGCCGGCATGGTCCGCCCGATCACGCTGTTCCCCTTCCCCAAACAGGCGCTGCGGTCGCATCTGGCCACCGCGAAACATTACGTTTCCGTGGAAATGAACAACGGACAGATGATCGACGACATCCGGCTGGCCATCGAATGCGCCCGTCCGGTGTCTCTGGTCAACCGCATGGGCGGCAATCTGCCGACCGTGGACCTGGTGGTTTCGCATTGCCGCAAGCTGGCGCAAGGAGGGAAGTAATCATGAGCGAAAAAATCAAACTGGGCCGGAGCGCGGGATTCTTCGAAACCTTTGAACGGCGTCCCGGCAGCGTCAAGAAAAACATGTCCTACTGCCCCGGCTGCGGCCACGGCATCCTGCATAAACTCATCGCCGAAGCCATCGCCGATTTCGGCATCAAGGACAAGACCACGCTGATCTCCCCGGTCGGCTGCGCCGTGTTCGCCTACTATTATTTCGACTGCTTCGGCATTCAGGTGCCGCACGGACGTTCCTCCGCGGCCGCCACGGGTCTCACCCGTGCCAACCCAGAAAGCATCATCATCGGCTATCAGGGCGACGGCGATCTGGCCGCGATCGGATTCAACAACTTCCTGCAGGCCGCCAACCGCGGCGAAAATTACTGCGTGTTCTTCGTGAACAACGCCATTTACGGCATGACCGGCGGTCAGATGGCCCCGACCTCGCTGATCGGTCAGAAGACCGTGACCAGTCCTTACGGACGCAATCCGCTGTCGGAAGGCTACCCGATCAAGGTCTGCGAAATGGTCTCCCAGCTGCAGGCTCCGGTTTACGTCGAACGTGTGGCGCTGACCGGCACCAAAAACATCATGCGCGCCCGCATGGCGGTCCGCAAGGCCATTCAGAACAACATCGAAAAGAAAGGATTCTCGCTGGTCGAAGTCCTCTCCCCCTGCCCCGTCAATCTCAAGATGAAAACCGATGAGATCAACAAGTTCATCGACGAGAAAATGACCGAATACTTCCCGCTGGGCGTGTTCAAGGACGAATCCGCCACGCGGGAAAAAGTGGTTCGTCCGACCCCGGTCTACGACCGCGATTCCGTAGTCAAGGCGATGTATCGCGAAGTGGAAAGCGCTTCCGGGTCCGCCGCACCGGGCGATTCGGAAATCTTCAACCGCGAACTCCGGCTCAAAATCTGCGGCTTCGGCGGACAGGGTGTGCTCAGCCTCGGTCTGGTCATGGCCGCGATGGGCAAACAGGCCGGATTCAATGTTTCCTGGCTGCCCTCCTACGGTCCGGAAATGCGCGGCGGCACGGCCAACTGCGCGCTGATCGTCAATCGGTCGACCATCGGCAGTCCGATCGTGGACAGCAACTGCGATCTGCTGATCGTGCTCAACCGTCCGTCGATGGAAAAATATCTGCCCGAACTCGGCGACAACGGCATTCTGCTGTATGACAGCTCCACGATCAAGGAAGCGCCGGCCGTGAAACCGGGTCAGAAGGTCTATGCGCTGAACGGTTCCGACATCGCGGAAAAATACGGCAATCTCAAATGCGCCAACGCGGTCATGCTCGGCGCGCTGGCGGCGATCCTCAAGAAACAGTATCTTTCCGCCGGAGATGCCGCCGCATTCGATCAGACGGCCCGCGAAGGGTTCGCCGAATGTTTTGCCGGCAAGGAGAAAATCGTCAAGATGAACTCCGAAGCCTATCTGCTCGGACAGGAGGCCATGTCCGCCAAGCTGTGACCGGCCGGGGCCGGATCGGTGGTCCGGCCCTGCTGTGAACGGCTTTTTCGCAAAGGAATACGACGATGATCTTCCTATACCGACTGTTCTTTCCGCTGGTGTTTCTCTTCTTTCTGCCGGGTCTGGTGATCAAACTCATCCGGCGGCCGGGACGCAAGCGCAATTATGCCGAACGTCTGGGCGTGTTCAGCACGGACCGCCGCGAGGCGTTGTCACGCATGAACGGTGCGGTCTGGATTCATGCGGTGAGCGTCGGCGAGACCAATGTCGCGCTCTCCCTGCTGAAAAAATGGCGCGAAACCGAACCGGAGCGGAAATTCGTCTTCAGCACCACCACGACCACCGCGCAGGAAATCGCATGGAACAAAGTGCCCCAAGGCGTGGAAGTCTTCTTCTGTCCGATCGACTTCACTCCGTTCGTGAGAAAGGCGCTCCGGCTGATCCGTCCCTCGGCGCTGGTCATCATGGAAACGGAAATCTGGCCGAATCTGATTCTGCTGACCCGGAAATCGGGTGCAAAAGTCTTTCTGGCAAACGCACGGATCTCCGATCATTCCGCAGACGGCTATCGCCGCTTCCGGGCATTCTTCGCGCCCGTGCTGCGCGGCTTCACCCGAATCTGCGCTCAAACGGAACTGGACGCCGAACGCTTCAGCGCCATTGCACCGGACCTGCCGGTCACGGTGACCGGCAACATCAAATTCGATCAGACCCCGCCGGCCGATCTGAAGGGGATCGACCTGACGGAATTTTTCGACGGCGACTTCGTTCCCGTGCTGGCCTGCAGCACGCACGCGCCGGAGGAAAAACTGATTCTGAACTCGTTCCTCGAAGCGAAAAAGAAACACCCCGAACTCAAACTGGTCATCGTGCCGCGGCACGCCGAACGCGGCAATGAAATCGAAAATCTGCTTCAGAATGCGGGGATAACGTATTACCGCCGCACCTCCGGCAAACCGCCGGCCGGGAAAGTCGATTGTCTGCTGGCGGACACCACCGGCGAACTGCTCAAATTCATCAAGTCCTCGGAAATCGTCCTGATGGGCAAGACTTTCTGCGGCAACAACGAGGGACAGAATATCATCGAACCGGCCGCGCTGGGAAAAGCCGTCGTGACCGGTCCGGAAATGCGGAATTTCAAACAGGCCTTTTCCACTCTGCGTTCCGGCGGAGGCGTATTGCCGCTGACATCCGATACGGAACTGACCGGCGCGATCGAAAGGCTCTGCGGCGATCCGGCATACCGGAGGGAACTCGGGGCCAATGCGTCCAAAGCGATCGCGGTCCACGCCGGAGCTTTACTGAAAACCATAACCGTTCTGGAGGATACCAAATCATGAAGGTGCTTACGCAGCCGCTGCAGGCGAAACAGGGAATCATCACGCCTCAAATGAAGACCGTGGCGGAAAAAGAACGCCGCGATCCCGAATGGGTCCGGGCCAAAGTCGCCGACGGAACCATCGTCATCCCCGCCAACGTCATGCACAAAAATCTTTCCCCGATGGGCATCGGACGCGAACTTTACACCAAGATCAACGCCAATATCGGCAACTCCTCGCTTTCGAGCTGCCCGCGCGAAGAACAGACCAAACTCGGCACGGCGCTGAAATACGGCGCCGACACGGTGATGGACCTGAGCACCGGCGGCAACATCATGCAGATCCGCGCCAACCTGATCGCGAAATCGACCATTCCCGTGGGCACGGTGCCCGTTTATGAAATGGTCGCCCGTGCCGGAGCCGACGGAATCTGCCGCGAACTTCTGCTCCAGGTCATCGAGGAACAGGCCGCGCAGGGCGTCGACTACATGACGATTCACGCGGGACTGCTTGACAAATACGTCCCGCTGGCCCTGAAACGGAAAATGGGCATCGTCAGCCGCGGCGGCGCGCTGCTGGCCGGCTGGATGACCAAATTCAAAAAACAAAATCCTTTCTATGAATTTTTCGATGACATTCTGCAAATCTGCCTGAAATACGATGTGACGCTCTCGCTGGGCGACGGTCTCCGGCCGGGCTGTCTGGCCGACGCCAGCGACACGGCGCAGTTCGCCGAACTCGACACGCTGGGCGAACTCGCCTTCCGCTGCCGGAAAGCCGGCGTCCAGGCTATGATCGAAGGTCCGGGCCACGTCCCGATGAACGAAATCGAAATGAACATGAAGCGCGAACGGGAAGTCTGCGGCGACGCTCCGTTCTACATCCTCGGTCCGGTGGTGACCGACTGCGCGCCCGGCTACGATCATCTGGTCGCCGCGATGGGCGGCATGCTCGGCGCTTATTACGGCGCGGCCATGCTCTGCTACGTCACCCCGAAAGAACATCTGGGTCTGCCGAACAACGAAGACGTCCGCCGCGGCGTGATGGCGTTCAAGATCGCCGCCCATGCCGCCGACATCGGTCTGAACAAACCCGGCGCCCGCGAACGCGACGATGCCATCAGCGACGCCCGGGCCGAATTCGACTGGGAAAAACAGTTCGCCGTTGCGCTCGACCCCGAACGCGCCCGCGAATACCGTGCCGAAGCGCTCCGCGAAAGTTCCCCCGAACATGCCGCGGCCGCGCACGACGGCAAATACTGCACCATGTGCGGACCCGAATTCTGTTCGGTCCGGATCAGCGCCAGGCTGAAGGAAGCCGCCGCTAAGCAGGCCGCCGAAGGAAAATAATCTTCGCCGTTCCGGTCCGAACTCGGCAAAAAAAACGCTTTCCGGTCCTCTTCCTGGCTTGAAAAGTTCGTTTTACACGTTACAATACCATCAGAGATGCCGGACTGCCGACGCGGTCCGGAAACAAATGGAGGTATTGCCATGATCAGAATCCATCCCGGCGACAAGATTCTTTTTACCGGCGACAGCATCACCGACTGCGGCAGTTCGCTGACCGACGACATCAATTTTCTCGGTCACGGCTACCCGGTTTTCATCGCTTCCCTGCTCGGAGTCCGGCACCCCGAACTGGAACTGACGCTGGTCAATACCGGCCGGACCGGCGACCGCATCGGCGATCTGGCCGGACGCTGGCAGCGCGACGTGCTCAATCACCGTCCGCAGATACTCTCCATTCTCATCGGAATCAACGACACCGCGGACCGCTATAAGAGTCCTTCGGCGGTCGGCGCATTCGAATTCGCCGCCGTTTACCGCAGAATGCTGGAAGCAGCCCGCACGGAACTGCCGGAAACCCAAATCGTGCTGATGGAACCGTTCCTGCTGCCGTTCCGCGAGGAGCTCCGGGTCTGGCGGGACGATCTGAATCCGAAAATCCAGGCGGTGCGTGATCTGGCCGCGGAATTTTCCTGTACCCTGATTCCGCTGGACGGCATTTTTGCCGCCGCGGCCTGCCGGAGGGAAAACTCCTTCTGGCTCAAGGACGGCATTCACCCGACCGCCGCCGGACATGCGTTGATCGCAGACCGCTGGCTCGATGCGGTTTCCTGCTGAACGGAGCGGTTCTGATGCTGGATTTCCACACGCACAGCAATGCGTCCGACGGTTCGGACTCGCCTTCGGCACTGCTTCATGCAGCCGTCCGGACCGGGCTGACCGCGGTCGCGCTGACCGATCACGACACCGTTTCGGGGCTGGCGGAATTTCTGGACGCCGCGCGGGGACAATCTGTCGTCGCGGTTCCCGGCGTGGAATTGTCGACCATGCTCTACCATAAGGAAATCCATATTCTGGGGCTGTTCATCGATCCGGCATCCCGGGTGCTGAACGATTTTCTGGAAGCCGCGCGGGAAAACCGCAATCTCCGCAACCGGACCATGCTGAAAAAACTCAATGCCATCGGCTATCAAATCACGCCGGAGGAACTGTATCAACGGGCCCGCGGCGAAAGCATCGGCCGTCCCCATGTGGCGGAAATTCTGGTGGAAAAAGGTTACTTTCACGACGTTCAGGAAGCGTTCGACAGCTGTCTGAAACGCGGCGCGCGCGCCTATACGCCGCGTCAGCTCCCTCCGCCCGCGGAATGTATCGAAGCCATCCATGCGGCCGGCGGACTCGCTTTCTGGGCGCACCCGGTCCACGGCGTCCGCAGCGAACGCGCCATGGTCAGACGTTTCCTCAAAGTACTGGTCCCGGCCGGACTGGACGGAATCGAGGCGTATTACCCGATCTTCACCCCGGCCCAGAGCGCGATGCTCGAAGAGATGGCGCGGGAGTTTCAGATTCTCCGCACCGGCGGCACCGATTATCACGGCTCGGTCCATGCCGGGATTCAGCTCGGGACCGGCTGCGGCGGACTCAGCGTCCCGGACGAACTGCTCGATGCCATGCGCCGGAAACTGGCGGAACGATCATGCGTCTGACCGATGCCCATACCCACGCCCTGCCGGAATCGTCGGACACGCTCGCGCTGGTGAATCTCCGTCCCGGAGAATCCCCTGCCGGACGCGGAGAAAACCGCTGGTTTTCCTGCGGAATACATCCGGCGGAAATCGGCCGGTATTCTCCGGAGGAACTGCGGAACACGCTCGAACACATCCCCTGTGCCGCGATCGGCGAATGCGGACTGGATGCGTTGGAGGAAACGGCGCCGGAAATTCAGGAGAAAATCTTTCGGACTCAGATCGAACTCGCGGAAGAACTGCACCGGCCGATGGTGATCCACTGCGTCCGGAAATATTACGAGATCATCCGGCTCCGGCAGCAGACCCGTGCCCGGACGCCGTGGCTGATCCACGGGTTCCGCGGCAAACCGGAAATCGGCAAAGCATTGCTGAACGCGGGCTGTCTGCTTTCGCTCTCGCCGGTATGGCTGATGCACCTGACCGCATTCCCGGACTGGCTGGAGGATTCGGCATTCCTCCTGGAAACGGACGAAAGCACCCTGCCCTTATCGGAAATCTACCGCCGAGCCGCGGCATTGCGGCAGGAACCCGAGGAGACGCTCGCCGCGCGGATGGAACACAATTTCCGCACGTTTCTGGGCATTTGACTATTTTGTGATCTGCACCAGTTCCAGATCGTCGATGTAAAGGGCGTCGCCGTCTTTCTGCGGACCCGGTCCGATCAGCCAGTTCATGGTAATGACTCCATCCTTGCAGGCGGGAGCCCGGAAATAACGCGAATAACGAACCCATTTGCCGACACATTCGGGCGTAAAAGCTTCCCCTGCGACCGTAACCGGCGGATACCCTTCACCGCGTTTTCCATTGATGAAGAAGCGGACCGAAAAACCGCCCGAACAGTTCCCTTCGCTCTTTGCCCAGACACTGAACCGGTACCAGGCGCCGGGCCGGGCGATCAGTTTGGAACGTCCGATAAAGCAGGAGGAACCGCCGGTCCGGGCGATCCGTCCGGAAAATTTTCCGTTGTGTTTCTCCTTTTCCACCAGCGAAAAATCCGCGCCGACCGAAGACCAGATGCCGATAAACGAAGCGGGGAATTTGCCCCAGTCCGCCGCACCTTTCTCTTCGTCTTTCGACGGTTCCTGCAATTCGAAACCGGGGTTGGGCAACAGGTTTTTCGCTTTCAGGTCCAGCAGCGCCAGCTGGCCTTTCGCCGGAGAAAGCGCGGGATATTTCGCCCAGAATTTCCGGGCGGAATCCGGATCGAGTTTCGCGGAAATCCGGTCGAATGCGGTCATCGCGCCGTTGTCCAGAATCGGCTGCAGCAGAAATTCCAAATGGAAGCGCTTGAACTTCTCAATCGAATTAATCCCACGCTGCTGCCAGCGGGCGGGTCCATGAACGAAAATCTCCTTTTCTTCGGCGGGCGTCATGGTGAATTTCTGCAGCTTTTCGAGCGCGGCATACCCCTTCGTCACATAATCGGCGATCTCCTCGGGCGAACCGGTCTGATTGACCGCTTCCCGGCCGCGGACGGCGACTTCGATGCAAAGCGCGGACAAAGAGAAAGTCTTTTTCAGCAGTTCGAGACGGCGTTTCTGCATCGGATCGAGCGGGGCTTTCAGGGCGCGGTCCAGACAACCCTGCAGGTAATCGAGATCGGCCAGCGTGTAGTTGTCGAACTGACTGGCTTTCCGTCGGTCGTGATAATAGCTGGGCAGCATTTTGCGGCGGAAAATCTCTTCCAGCCGGTCGTAAAACTTCTTCACTTCGGGCGCGGCCGCGGCGCCGAACATGGAAACGTAATAATCCTGCAGCAGCGCATCGACGTCGGCATGGATATTCCAGCCGAGCTCGTCCATGACATACAGCCGCGGAGCATCCAGAATCGAGCTGGAGGAATAGACCTCGAAGATCAGCGCCTTGAGTCCGTATGGATAAGCGCGGCGCCATTTTTCCGCCAGGTCGTGCGGATAAAAACGGGGCGTCATATAACCCGAGCCGAAGGTGTAATAGTAATCATAAATGCCGACGTTGGAAATGCCGGCGTTTTTCCAGGCGTCGAGTTCGCGGTCGTAAACGCCGGGCCGGGCGCCGCAGACGACCGTCAGCAGATTGGGACCGAGCTGAATTCCTTTCGGCGCCTGATTGCTGCGGACCCCGTAGGCGATGAACACGCCGAGTTTGCCCGGATATTTCGCGCCGATCTCGTCGCTGCACGCCTTGTAGAATTCCGCATACTGGTTGCCGTATTTGTCGAACAGCGCCTGACACTTTTCACACTGGCAGTCCGCGCCGCCGTCGTTGACGGACAAGGTCATGTTGCGGACGCCTTTTTTGGCGAGCGGTTTCAGATATTCCCGCATCAGCCCGATCATATCGGGGTTGGAAATACAGGGATTCCAGCCCATGGCGCGGGTGTTTTTGGAAACATCGACCCGTTTGCCGTAGCGCAGCGGATAATATTCCGGATGTGTTTTGGCATATTTCGCGGGCGGCACGATCCGGTTCATCGCGTGATTGGTGGCATAATAGATATTCCGTCCCTTGACCCGGGCGAAAATCTCATCCCGGCTGCCGCAGGCGGAATTGTAATGAAGAATGGTCGGGACCTCGGAAATGTTGATTTTCCCCGGCAGATCGAGTTTTTCCAGTTTCGGCAGTACTTCGCCGGTCTCGCCGGGATAGAACACGCGCCAGCCGGCGAACCGTTTGAGGAAATCCCCGGCGGCGAACAGCGTCGAGGTCGGAGTCGTTCCGACGATGACGATGTTTTTGCCGTCGCGGCTCCAGATCCGGTAGCCGAAATCGCCGTGTTTTTTCACGATGGGCAGCGCTTTCGATTGAGCGGCGAAGGAAGTCCGTCCGACATACAGCGTGATCTCGCCTTTGCTGAAATCGGTCTGCCCGAGGATCCGGCTCAATTTGGACTTCAGGAATTCGCCGGCCTCCTTATCCTGCGCCACGATCTTCACCTGCTGCGCGGCGGAAAGCAGCAGGGAAACGGTCAGGAGTGAAAAGAGTAACAGGTTTTTCATTTGCATCATTCCCGTCATTTCCACGGTTCGCGTCCGTAATACCAGTAGTTGAGATGCATGGGATGAGAATTGCTCCGGGAAATTTTCCGGACGCTGCCGTCAAGGAAGGCATACGAACCGGATCCGAGATGGAAATAGGTCCGCTTGTCCCATTCGGTCGAACCGGTTTTCGGATAGATTCCATACTGGGCATTTGAGGCGAAATACGGGACCTGCGAGGGAGCACACACCCAGGTGCCGATCCGCTTGCGCCCGTTGGTGAGATAGAGATTGATGCCGTAACTGGTGCCGGTGCCGTTGCCGAGGCCCTTATAGCCGATATTACTGCCTTTCGCTCGGGCAGTCGGACAAACGAAAATATCTTTCACTTTCGGCCAGGACCGGCTGACCGCCGTCTCCGCGGGAATGTTGCTGACATATCCCAGCCAGAGCAGCTGTCCGACCCAGTAATCCTTCCAAGTTGCGCCGGAACCTTTCAAGGTATGCACGACGATCCAGTCATTGTAGTCGGCACTGTAATTCGACGCTGACTTCTGGATGGTGCCGACATTGTTCAGACACTGCATGCCCTTGGCGGATTCGCGAGCTTTGTTCAAAGCCGGCAGCAGCATTGCGGCCAGAATCGCGATGATCGCGATCACCACCAGGAGTTCTATCAGCGTAAAACGCCACGCCGAGCTCTTTTCCCATGATGGATTTGCATTAAGTTCTCTTTTCATCTTTCCGATCTCCTTTTTCCAATATGATTTTAGTTAAAAAGCCTAACTTCTTCCCAGCCTCACTTGCGGATGAACTGAATGTTGTCAACCCAGCGGGCGGAAGAAGAGGATTCCGCCAGCAGATAGAAAGTCAGCTCTTTCGTATCGGGGGGTATCTTCAGGGTGGTCTCGGCACGTTTCCAGTAACCCGGCTCCGCGGCGTTCTTCAGCATTTTGAACGTCTTGTTGTTCCGGACGACCCGCAGGATGACCCCCTGCTGCGGTCCGGCGGTCTTGACGTCGAAGGAGAGCTGATACTCCGCGCCCGGCGTGACCGGGACATGGGGACGCCAGATCACGATCTGCCGCTTTTCGCAGGGTTTGATTTCCAGACTGAAGCGGTCGAACGAGGCTTCCTGATTGGTAATCTTCAGCATGCCGTCGCGGCGTTTCCAGCCATCCGTCGAGGGCTGATCGAACGAACTGCGCCAGCCGGCGGCGGGATCTTTCACATCGACGGCGGTTTTCGCCACATTCTTCTGATAATAGTCGGTAAGCAGCCAATAGGCATACTCCTTCCGTCCGAACAGACTGCTCCAATTCTGCGGATAATCTTTCTTATGCCGAATACGGAAACGGAGCAGTTCCGCGGCAGCCTCTTCCAGCTTGGAGGGTTTTCCCTGAACTTTGAGATCGCCTTCCGCCATGAAACGGGCGGTGAGAACCGCATGGTCCGCCATGAGTTTGAGATCGGAAAAGAGTTTTGCCGCGAAAGGATCGAGTTTCAAACCGTCCGCCTTGTCCAGAATCCGGCGTTCCTCCACGAGAGTCTTGCACAGGTCCTCGTCCGAATCCACCTCGATCTCGGAATCATCCAGCATCAGTTTTTTGGTCTCCGACAGTTGTTTCGCCTTCCGGCGGAGATCGGCTTCGCCGAGTTTGCGGCGGTGTTCGTAAAATTCACGAACCACGGGGGCAGCCGCACCGAAGGCGGAATAATATTCATTGACGATGGTTTCGAAAGGAAGTTCGGGGAATGCGATCATGCGCGAAACCGTGTAGACTTCCAGATCGATCGCGCGATTGCCCGGCGAACCGTCGTAATCGGTGCCGATGATCTTGAATTGTTTCACCTGCTTGAATTTTTCGTAGATTCGGCGTTCCGCCCCGCGCGGGATGGCGACGCTCCAGCACAGATCGTTCGGACGCAGGAAACAATATTTCATGCCGGCCTTCCGCCATGCCTCGAACAGCATGCCGGAATCTTCCAGCAGAGACGGCACCAGACCGCAGATCATGTGGTCCGGGTATTTGATGACTTCCCGGCGCGGCGGATAGCGGTAATAACTGTAAACATAAGTCACCAGCATGACCTCCGGATTGATTTTGAGCGCCTGGTCCAGAATGCGGTTCCAGAAATTGAGATAACGGTCGGTCAGGTGCGAATAGAAGTTCTCGCCCGGCAGCCGGACATCCAGTTTCAGGCAGTCGGGACAGTGACAGAATCCCGGCGTGCCGTCGTTGGGCGACACGTTGAGATATTTCTTTTTCCCGCCCTTCTTCCAGTCCGCGATGATCTGGTCGATCACTGCCGGATTGGAAAGACAGAGTTTCCATGTTTTCCCCGGCACTCCCGGAACGCCGCGGGTACCGTAGGGACTCAGTCCGAAATATTCGGGATGACTCTTTTCAAATCGGCCGCTCCAACGAATGAAAGCGTGTCCGTACCGGAACAGGGTCAACTGCTCGTGACGCATCCGGAGTTTGAAATTCAGGATGTCCCGATGTCCCGCTTCGGCTTCCTTTTCCGTAAGGCGCAACTCCGGCGGAGCAAAATTGTTCCGGCGCAGGGACCAGTAACCGCTGCGGACGCCGGTCCAGAGATACGGCGGAATGCGGCGGTAAGATTCGTTTTCCCCGATCGTCACGCACTGCCGGCGCGGCGCATAAATGTATTCGTCGCCCGGACGAATCCAGCGGATTCCGAGTTTGTTTTCCAGAAAACCGTAAACCGCGAAAAGAGTGCCGTTGCGGCGGTTGTCGTCGCCAAAAAACCAGATGGTGTCGCCCTTGACAATCCAGCGGGATTCCCCCGGCTGAAGGCTGAATTTTTCCGGGGCTTTCCCGACCAGCAGCAGATATTTGCCCGAACCGGAAAGTTTTTTCCCGGCGGCCAGTTCGAGATGTTTCTGCAATTCCTGCGCGGCAAAGGCATGTTTCTCCGAAGCGGCTTTGACCCGCATTTCGGACAACTCCCACTCCGCGCCGGAAAGCAGAATGCTGCCGGACAGCAGCGCGATCATCATCGACAGTTCGATTTTCATATTCCCTCCCTCATTCGAGCGCGTTCAACTTTTTTTCGGGAAAGGCCGCCGCCTTTTCCAAAAACTGCATCGGCAGAGAAACCGTCTGCGGCTCGACCGCCCGGCCGTTGATCTGTTCCAGCAGCAGCCTCACAGCCTGCACGCCGGCCTCCGGTTCCCGCCGCCGCAGGACCGGATAATCCGGACGCAGCTGCGAGATCAGGAAATCATCCAGCAGCATCACCACCGGAACGGCCCGGCCGCCGTCGGTCAGTTCGAGGATCGGCAGACGGAACCGCTCGCTGCTGCAGAAAATCGCATCGCCGGGCAGACCCTCGCAGAAATCGGGCGAATCGGCGAGCCGGTCGGCGGAACAGGTGATCACTTTCCAGCGGCGGAAACCGAATTCCCGGCAGGCGGACTCGAACACGCGGCGGCATTCCTCGTTGCGGCTCTCCTTGAGCATGACCGGACAATGACTGCCGCACGCGGCGAAATACTGCACCACCTCGCGAACTCCGGGGTCCCAGCCGCAGTAAATCTGATGGAAAGGAATCTCCTGCCGCACGTGCGTGACGATGACCGAGGAACCGATCTGGCGGAGCAGCCGGGAGATATCCTCGTCGATCTCGTCATTGGAATATGCGTAATAAATCACGCCTTCCGTGCGGCGTTCGGCCAGCGTTTTCAGCGCACACAGGACCACCACCGGATCGGAATAGGTATCCACGATATAACTGACGTAATCCGAATCGAACAGTTCCTTGCCGATCCGGTGGATCGCCTCCCCCGCCAGATGCGGACGCGCAAAACACGCCAGCACGCCGATGCTGCGGGAACGTTCGCCGCGCAGCATGCGGGAAATCGCATTCGGGTAATGCCGGTACCCCATCTCGCGGGCAATCGCCAGCACCTTGGTCCGGGTCGATTCGGCAACCGCAGCCGAATGATTCAGCACCCGGCTGACCGTCATGGCCGAAACCTGCGCCCGGTGCGCAATTTTCAACATGGAAGGCTGTTCTTTTTTCATCTGAATCTTTTCGCAATGTTACGTAACATTTTACTATATTATAATCCGGAATTCGGCAAATGCAAGCCCCTTTTTGAAAAAAAGCGAATCTTTTTTGCTGTTGCGGAGAATAGAAATGTTCTCCGGAGGCAACGCGGTCAGCGGATTGTTTTCCGGGCGTCCTCGAACGCCTGATGGAAGGTCCGCCAGTTCTGCAGCGCGGCGGCCAGCAGCAGCGCGAAAAGCGCCGCGCAGACCCCGATGAACACATTGCCGTACCGGGTGAGGAAAGTCGGCTGCGGAAAGGCGCGGCACTCCACGGTCAACTGTCCGCAAGTGCTTTTCTGGAGGCCGGGGTCTTCGGAATCGGAGAGTCCGCGAGCCCGTCCGGACGGCTCGATCAGGACGCTGTAATTCGAGTTGCCGATCCGAACCATGGGCAGGCGCGTTTCCACCGCGCGGAACAGGGAATTGGCGAAGTGCTGGACCGGTTCGTTGCTGGTCGGATACCAGGCATCGTTGGTGACCACCAGCAGCAGATTGGCTCCGGCCCGCGCGTGTGCCCGGGAAATATACGGAAAAATATCCTCGTAGCAGATCGAAATACCGGCACGAAACCCGCTCAGGAGTTCCAGCGGACGGATTTCGGGTCCGCGCGACAGATTGCGCCCCATGCCGACCAGTCGCTGAAGCACGGGAAATTCACGTCCGAACGGAACGAACTCCCCGAACGGAACGATATGGACCTTGCTGTAGGTATCGGCGATCTTCAGTCCCGGCCGGATCAGCACGGCGGAATTGTAAACCCCCACGCCGCCGGGTTCGGCCGGATCGTTTTTGAGCATGATCGACCCCAGCAGCAGCGGCAGATCGCCTTTGCGTCCCAGGCGAAAGACTTCCGCCCGGTAGTGATCGGCCAGCGGACCGGCGGAGTTCAGCGGCACGGGGACTGCGGTTTCCGGCCAGACGATCAGGTCCGGTTTCGCACCGGAATCCAGCAGCCGGTCGGTCAGACCCGCGCAGACCTGAATCGCCTCCAGCGTCTTTTCGTGTCCCCCGCTGCGCCGCTGGGAAAGATGAGGCTGCACCACGCCGATCTTCAGCTGTTTTTCCGGCATCTGCCGGGAATACTGCCGAATCCGTTTCAGCCCGAACGTCAGGGAGGCGCAGACCAGCGCCAGCGCGAACAGCAGCGGATAAAAATGACGCAGGTCTTTCCGGTCGCGGCTCAGTCGTTCCAGCCCGAATGCCAGGGAAAGATTCACCATCACGACCAGAAAACTCACGCCGTAAACGCCGGTGTATTCGCAAATCTGAATCAGCGGCAGCACGCGCCATTGACTGGAACCGACGAGATTCCAGGGAAGTCCGGTGAAAATCCAGGACCGGACCCATTCGGTCACGCACCACCATCCGGTCAGGGCGAGACAGCAGAACAGTTCCTTGAACGGACTGCGGCTATGCCAGGACTCCGCCGCTTCGGCGCCTTTCAGCCGGATTTCCGGCGGGATCAGGAAGTTGCGGAGCACGAACGGGACCGCCATTCCCCACAGCGCGGGAAAGGCCCCCAGCACGAAGCCGAAGACGAACGGGATGAAAAACATGATCTCGCGCAGCCACATGAACGCGAACAGGCTTTCGAAGTAACCCCAGACCAGCGACAGCAGAAACGCCCGGCGGCTGCTCCCGCGCCGGATTACCCAGTAGAGCGGAATCAATCCGACCCACGCCAGAAAAGAACAGTCCGTTCCCGCAAAAACCGTCGAATACAAGGCTCCCGAAGCGGCACAGATCAGCAGATCAAGCGCGATGCGCAGCCGTCCGGAACGGAATGCCAGCATTCGATCGGCCCGGTTTTCGGGCGTTTTTTGTGAAATATCCATAATTTTTCCCTTTTTTCCTTTCCGAGAGTTAGACAAAACGGCAAAACGCATGTAATTTACTTGTTCAATCCGAAAAATAAAACCCGCAAATGAAAAAAGGTGCGGAAAAATGACAGAAAATCAGGAATTGCATTTCGATCATCTGGTTATCGGCAGCGGTCTGGCCGGATTGTCCAGCGCGCTGACACTGGCCGAAACCTGTCCCGGCGAAATCGCGATTGTCACCAAAGGCAGGATCGACGACTGCAACAGCCGGCTGGCTCAAGGCGGAATCGCCTGCGTCACCGACCGGCAGGATTCGTTTGAAGAACATCTTTCCGATACTCTTTACGCCGGCGGCAATCTCTGCAACCGGGAAAACGCATTGAAGATCATTCAGGCCGGACCGGAACGGATTCACTGGCTGACCCGGACCATCGGGACCCGCTTCACCACGCGCGGCGAACTCGGGGAAACGACCGGAAGCAAGGATGAATACGATCTGGCGCGCGAAGGCGGTCATCACAAACGGAGAATCCTGCATGCAGGCGACATCACCGGAGAGGAAGTCGAACGGTCGCTCATCGCCGCCTGCCGCAAAAATCCGCGCATCCACGTGTTCGAACATCATATCGCCGTAGACCTGATCACCCGCGCCCGGCTCGGCAAAGGACTGGAAAACGACATCTGTCTCGGCGCCTACGTGCTGGACATCTCCTCCAACACGGTCAAGACTTTCAGCGCGTTCACGACTTCGATCGCGACGGGCGGCTGCGGGAAAGTCTACCTGTGCACCTGCAACTCCGACGTCGCCTGCGGCGCGGGCGTCGCCATGGCCTACCGCGCGTTCGTGCCCATCGCCAACATGGAATTTTTCCAGTTTCACCCCACGCTGCTCTATCATCCGAAAGTAAAAAACTTCCTTATCAGCGAAGCGCTCCGCGGCGAAGGCGGCGTGCTCAAGATGCAGTACCGCAAGGGCGAATACACCGAATTCATGCAGCATTATCACGAGATGAAAAGTCTCGCCCCGCGCGACGTGGTGGCCCGCGCCATCGACAGCGAACTCAAACGGACCGGACAGCCCTGCGCGTATCTGGACATGACGCACAAGAGTGAAGACTTCCTGAGAAAGCGTTTCCCGCGAATCTTCGCGCAATGCGCCGAACTGGGAATCAATATTGCCAAGACTCCGATCCCGGTCGTGCCCGGCGCGCATTTCAGCTGCGGCGGCGTCAAAACCGAAGTCAACGGCTACACCGGCATCCCGGGGCTTTACGCCGTCGGCGAAACCGCCTGCACCGGACTCCACGGAGCCAACCGTCTGGCCAGCAACAGTCTGCTGGAAACGATCGTCATGCCGAAACTGGCGTCGGAACATATCGCGGCAAATCTCGATGCGCTGCGCTCGGCCCGGCCCGATTTCCCGATCCCGCCGTGGACCACCGGCAACGCCACCAACTCCGACGAACTGGTCGTGATCTCCCACAACTGGGACGAAATCCGCCGTTTCATGTGGGACTACGTCGGCATTGTCCGCACCGACAAGCGGCTGGAACGCGCCAAACGCCGGATCGTAAACATTCAGAACGAAATCCACAAGTACTACTGGGATTTCCATATCACCAGCGATCTGGTGGAACTGCGCAATATCGCCACCACCGCAGAACTGATCATCGACTCGGCCATGCTCCGGCACGAAAGCCGCGGTCTCCATTTCAATGCGGACTATCCGGAACGCAATCCGGAACTGGACGGAGTCGACACCATCATCCGGAAACCTTACCCCTACTGAAACAGAACCAATGGAACTCAAATCTCATATCGATCCCGCCATCCGGGGAATCGTCGAACAGCTGCAGCAGGCCGGCTACGAAGCCTATATCGTCGGCGGCGCCGTCCGCGATCTGCTCCTGGACCGCGTCCCCAAGGACTACGACATTTCCACCGCCGCCACTCCGGAAGAAATACAGAAAGTTTTCCGCGACCGCCGCACCATCATCATCGGCAAACGCTTCCGGCTGGTCCATCTCTTTCTCCGCGGCGACATCATCGAAGTCAGCACCTTCCGGAAACGTCCCCAGCCCCAGCAGGAACTCCACCGCCCAGGACGCGAACTGCCGGAAAATCTCATCGTGCGCGACAATGAATTCGGCACCGCGCAGGAAGACGCCTGGCGGCGCGACTTCACGGTCAACGCACTGTTCTACGACCCCGTCGCCGACCGTATCATCGACTATACCTCCATGGGAATCAAGGACATCGAAAACGGCTGCATCCGTTCCATCGGCGAACCCGCACTGCGGTTCGAAGAAGACCCGGTCCGGATTCTGCGCGCGATCAAGCTTGCCGGACAATACGGATTCACTTTCGAGGAAGCGACCGGCAAAGCGGTCCGCGACTGCATGGATTTTATCGACGTGGTCTCCGTTTCCCGCCTCACGCTCGAACTGGAGAAAATTCTGAAGAATCCCTACGGACACCGGATTCTCAAGGCGTTCCGCGAATACGGCTTCCTGAAAAAAATTCTGCCGTATGTGGATGCCCGCTGGGAAACGCCGCAGGTCCGATATCTGCTGGCCCTGCTGGAAGAACGAAACCGCCGGATGCGGTCCGGACTTTACCGCGACAGCATCTCGCTGGCGATGTCCATTTTCGCCCTGCCCTTTGCGGAGAAGGTCATCGGCGGCAATCCGCCGGGCGGACTCTGGTCCATGCAGCCGGAACTCCATTACCGGCTGTGGGAACTGCTTCATGCGGTGCTGGCTCCGGCCGCTCTGACCCGGCGTGCCTGTTCCGCCGCGGTCCGCACCCTGATGATTCAGGACCGCCTGAAAAAAGGCCCCGCCGGAAAACTCACGAAACATCCCGGATACCCGCACGGACGGGAACTGGCGATCATCCAGAACAATGTCAACTGGCATATCGAATCGCTGGAAGACACGCTGGAAGCGCCCTCCCCCGCCCTGCTCAAACGTTCCTCCCGCGGGCGCCGCGGACGGAAAGTGCGTTCGAATTCACCGGAACGGCCTTCCGGCAAATAAATCTGAAAACGAGGAGGTGATTCCATGCAGTCCCTGGTCAAAATGCTTCTGTTCCTTCTGGTGCTTCCCTTCCTGGTCATCGTCTTTTTCGCCATCGTCGTACCGCTGGGA
>Ga0208297_1001044_pt1 | contig 33543 bp, 28 predicted proteins | sample LMS_cellobiose_e_FD_187367 | JGI IMG/M metagenome (GOLD analysis project Ga0208297, IMG submission 187367) | Rumen-fistulated moose microbial communities from Alaska, USA - LMS_cellobiose_enrichment (SPAdes) (version 2) | ecosystem: Host-associated > Mammals > Digestive system > Stomach > Rumen... | reverse complement strand
CCTGATGACGCGGCTCCTATAATCCTTACCCTTCTCGCTTCATCGTTTGTCATACTCATCATGATCTGCCTCATAGTGACATTATCTCAGAACGATTAGAGGGTGACATTATCTCAGAACAACAACATTTTCCCAAAAAACTGTTGACAAAATAGTTAGCCAGTGCTAACCTATCAGTGTAGTGAGGTTAGCGCAGGCTAATCGCTGCGGAAGACAGACGCTCGGGCGGCATTCAAGGTTATGATTGACGTCTGAGGGTGTAAAACAGGGGAGTAATTGCACAGTTAGCAGTTTTGGCGGATAGTTTTTACTTTTCGCTTTTTTAAATCCATTTAAGTTAGCTTTTGCTAACTAAGGAAGGGGCGGCAGATGGTCATGGAAGCGACGCTTACTGGAAATCCAAACGGCGGAAAAATAGCTTTATCCAACCCGCCGGCCGGCGCGGATCAGCCGCGCGACGGCTGGGCAGGCGTCACGGCCGAGAAGAACGGACGCGCCCGCCGCATGGCTGTTATGGCTGTCGCCTTCGGGCTGTGCGGCGCGAAGCCGCCGATAATTGCTCTCATCGCAGGCGCGCTCTTCGGCGGGACGTGGCGGGTTGCCCCCTCAGCCCGCTTCGTCGGTATTGCCTCGATCATAATCTCCGGTCTGACGTTAAAGAAGACCTCCCTTTTCGCCGGAGAGAGCGCGCCTTTTTTTCGATATGCCGTCCGCGATTGCCGCAGGCGTCATCTGCGTGACGACACCCGCTCTCAGATGATTATGAAGGAGGGGATTTTCAGTGACGACGATAGCGATAAGCGTTCTGCTCTTTATCGCGGCGGCCGCGATAATCACGAAGCTGAGCAGGGACAGGCGCGAAGGCAAATGCTCCGGCTGTTCATGCGGTTGCTGCGGCTCCGCGACGCATAACACTTCAAAGGAGGATAAATAAAAAATTTAAGACATTTCTCTGAGTACCTTCCTTAAACCTCTCTCTCACACGAAGCAGCGAGACGCGTCCTTTTGGACGCGTCTCGCTGCGTTTTCTGCGCCGGGCGTAAGGCGGCTATGGCGCCGTATGAGATTTGTACTGCGTTTTATTTTGAAAATTTCACGGACGGGCGGCCTGCGGAATGCCTAATGTAGGCGCGGCGGCGAATCTTTTATTTTTCCCTCAAGGGCTTATGCGCGGGCTGTTGACAAAATAATTAGCCGGTGCTAACCTATCATAGTAGCGAGGTTAGTGGAAGCTAATCGCCGCGGAACGGAGGTTTTGCCCATGATGCCTTTGGTTATGGCGAACGCGGGGGAGATATACACGATAAAGACTGTCGGCGGCGAGGGCAAAAAGAGGCAGTTCATCGAAGGGCTCGGCTTCGTCCCCGGCGCGGAGGTCGTCGTGATCTCGAAAAATTCCGGCAATCTCATCGTCGGTATAAAGGGTTCGCGCATAGCGATAGACCATCAGGCGGCACTCAAAATTATGATTTGACAATGGAGGGGATTGTCATGAAGACCCTGAGAGACGTGAACCCCGGGGAATCGGTCAGCGTCGTTAAGGTGCACGGAACGGGCGCGCTGCGTCGCAGACTGTTGGATATGGGGATAACGAAGGGGACTAAGGTGGACGTCTTGAAGATGGCGCCGCTGGGAGATCCCATCGAAGTGACGGTGCGGGGCTACGACCTTTCTCTGCGAAAGGCCGAGGGAGAGATCGTCGAAGTAGAGTAGTTACGCGGCCGGCACTCTTTGCGAACGGCTTTTGCTTTTCGCTTTTTTAAGTCTATTTTAGGTTAGCTTCAGCTAACGAGGGGGAAAGAGCATGGTAATGAAGATAGCACTTGCAGGGAACCCGAACAGCGGGAAAACCACTTTATTCAACGCGTTGACCGGCGCGAATCAGTCGGTCGGCAACTGGCCCGGCGTCACGGTCGAGAAGAAGGAGGGCGTCCTCCGCGGGCATAAGGACGTGAAGATAGCGGACCTCCCGGGAATCTATTCTCTCGCGCCGTACAGCCCTGAGGAGCGCATCGCGAGGAATTATCTGCTCGACGAGCGCCCGGACGCGATAATAAACATTATCGACGGAAGCAATCTGGAACGCAATCTCTACCTTACGACGCAGCTCGCGGAGCTCGGCATACCGATGGTCGCCGCGGTGAATATGATCGACGTCGTGAAGAAGCGCGGCGAAACGATCGACTGCGCGGCGCTCTCGAAGAAGCTGGGGATGCCGGTGGTCGAGATATCGGCGCTGAAGAACAGCGGCATAGAGGAGCTCGTAAGAGCGGCGCTCGGCGCCGCGGAGAAAAAGGTCTCCGGCGAGGCGAAGAAAATTTTCAGCCGCGCGGTCGAAAGCGCGCTCGCCGAGATAGAAGCCTCCTTCGCCGGCGAGGTCCCGTCGTGCGAGAAGCGCTGGTACGCGATAAAGCTCTTCGAGGGAGACCCGCAGGCCGCCGAGAGCTTCAAAAACAACAAGGGCGCGTTAGCCGCCGCGAAGGAGGTACGCGAGCGCTGCGAAGCGGAATTCGACGACGACGCCGAGAGCATCGTCACAGGCGAAAGGTACGGCTACATCGCGTCGATGATCCACGAGGCGCATAAGAAGCAGGGGGAAAATCTTCTTACCGTCACCGACAGGATCGACTCGGTCGTAACGAACCGCGTGCTCGCGCTGCCGATATTCGCAGCAATTATTTTTGTGGTGTATTACATTTCGGTGACGACGGTAGGAACTTTCGTCACCGACTGGACGAACGACGTACTCTTCGGCGAGGTCATCCCGCCGGCGGTCGAGGGTTTCCTCGCGTCGCTCGATGTCGCCGACTGGCTGCAGAGCCTGATACTCGACGGAATAGTCGCCGGCGTCGGCGCTGTGCTCGGCTTCGTGCCGCAGATGTTCGTCCTCTTCGCGCTGCTTGCAGTGCTGGAGTACTCGGGCTATATGGCGCGCGTCGCGTTCATCCTCGACAGGATATTCCGCCGCTTCGGGCTTTCGGGCAAATCTTTCATACCGATGATCGTAGCCACCGGCTGCGGCGTTCCGGGGGTAATGGCCTCGCGCACGATAGAAAACGAGCACGACCGCCGCATGACTGTTATGACTACGACATTTATGCCCTGCGGCGCGAAGCTGCCGATAATCGCTCTCATCGCAGGCGCGCTCTTCGGCGGGACGTGGTGGGTTGCCCCCTCAGCCTACTTCGTCGGTATCGCCTCGATCATAATCTCAGGTCTGATGCTAAAGAAGACCTCCCTTTTCGCCGGAGAGAGCGCGCCTTTTGTTATGGAGCTCCCCGACTATCATATGCCTTCGATCGCCAACATAGCGTCGAGCACATGGGAGCGCGGCTACAGCTTCATTAAAAAAGCCGGAACGATAATCCTGCTCTCAACGATTTTCGTCTGGTTCACGTCGAGCTTCGGCTACGTCGACGGGCATTTCTCGATGGTGGAGGATCTCTCCGACGGCTTCCTCGCGAAGATAGGGAACTCGATAGCGTGGATATTCGCGCCTCTCGGCTGGGGTACCTGGCAGTCGGCCGTCGCGGCCTTCACTGGGCTCGTAGCCAAGGAAAACGTCGTAGGCACCTTCGGGATACTCTTCGGCTACGCCGAGGTCTCGGAGGACGGCGCGGAAATATGGAAAGCGCTTCAGGCTCACTATACGCCGCTTGCAGCCTACTCGTTCATGGTGTTCAACCTGCTCTGCGCGCCCTGCTTCGCCGCTATGGGGGGCGATCAAGCGTGAGATGAACAGCGCGAAATGGACCTGCATCGCGATAGGCTACCAGACCTTATACGCCTACGCGGCGTCATTCGTAGTCTACCAGTTGGGGCTCGTCGCCTGGGGACATGCTTTCAATATGCTGTCCGCGCTTGCCGCCGCGATCGTTATAGGCGCTGCCTATATGATCTTCCGCCCTGTTGTTGAGAAAGACCGCATTCCGGCTTACGCAGGCGCGGGCAGCGCACGCGCTTGATTATATAAAGGGGTGGGTTTTCAATGGCTGCAACGATAGTGATAAGCGTCCTGCTCTTTATCGCGGTGGTCGCGATAATCGCAAAGTTGAGCAGGGACAAACGCGAGGGCAAATGCTCCTGCGGTTGTTCAAGCGGCTGCAGCGGCTGCGGCTCCGCTGCGCATAACGTTTCGAAGGAGGACAAATAAAAAGGCCTGAAGATATTTCTCTAAAATACCTTCCTTAAAACCTCTCTCTCACACGAAGCGGCGAGGCGCGCCCAAAAGGACGCGCCTCGCCGCTTTTTCCCGCGCCGGATTCGGGCGGCTCAGCGGCCGCGCGGCCGTCGTTTATCTTTTATGTTTTTATCACACGGATTTGCTCAGGGCTGACGCCCTTCGCTTTTTTTCATCGTGAGCGGCGTTAGCCGCGAACAAATCCGTGTGATGCTCATTCATCTTTTATGGGAATCTCTAAAAATCAGCTGAAAATCATTGCAAACATAGTACAATAAGAACTAATGAAAGAGGCTGAGAGGAAAACCAGGAGTCAAATTTCATTCTTCGCAGAAGATTCTGTCTGCATTATTCCTCTCCTTTCAAAAGACGCCTCTTATAGATCGACATTTAATTTGGCTGTGTATGACAACGAGCAAAAAAATCGAGGATAGATTCCTTACGAGAATCTACACCCAATAACTCAACTGATATTGGCTGTGAATTGTAACGAGGATATAAAAAGCGGAGTCCCCGGCGCGCGCCGGAGGCTCCGCTTGGCGTTATTTGCTGTCGGAGCACCTTACGCCCGTAAAGTTACGCCGCTTCCTCCGCTTTTTCTGCCATGGCCTTCGCAAACCAGTCTTTTCCTTCGACGAGGCGCGAAATCATCAGCGCCGAGCAGGTGTCGCCGGTCGCGTTGACCATCGTCGCGGCCGGGTCGACGAGGAAGCCGATCGTCGCGATGATCGGGAAGGCCTCCGGCGGAAAGCCGTAAAGGCTGACGATCAGCATTTCGCCGACGAGTCCGCCGCCTGGAATCCCCGAAAGGACGACCCCGGAAAGCACGGCGACCGCGACGGCCGTCGCCATCGTGCCGAAACCCGAGAAGGGCAGGCCGAAGATTCCGAAGAGGAAGGATATTTTGAGGATTCCGGAGAGGCAGGAGCCTTCCATATGAGCGGTCGCGCCTATCGGCAGCACGATCTCGCTGATGTCGCGCGGGATGCCCATGCCGTTCGCCGCCTCAAGGTTCAAAGGCAGTGTGGCCGTGCTGCTGCCGGAGCCGAGCGCCATTATCGCCGGCGGTATGATCCGCCCCCAGAAGGTGCGCACGCCGCGCCCGCCCGTGCCCCACCACGAGTAGATCGTGAAGGCTATGATGAAGTAGGCGAAGGTCACGACGTGGTAGACGACCATCGAGCGGAAATAGGCGCCCAGAAGCTGCGGACCGTAGTCGCCGACGAGCGCCGCGAAGTACGCAGCCAGGCCTATCGGCGCGTAGTACATGAGGTATCTGACCATCTGCAGCATCGCGTCGGCCGCCACCGCGATGCCGCGCCCGAGGGCGCGGCCGCGTTCGCCGAGAGACTGGAGGCAGAAGCCGAAGAAGATCGTGAATAAGATCAGCGGCAGCATCGCGCGGCGCGAGAGCAGGCCGACGAAGTCGTCGGTCGTGAAGGCCTTTACGATCTGGTCGGCGGTGCTGAAGGCCTTGATCTCATCGGGAAGCTGAAGCTGTATCGTCGCGCCGCTCGCCGGTGGGAATACGGTGACCGCGATGAGCATAAGGACCGCCGCTATCGCGCCGGTGACGGCGAAGACGAGGACGAGGTACTTCATGACCTTCCCCAGGCGCTCCATCGACGACATCGACGCGACCGCGCTGCATATCGTCGTGAAGACGAGCGGCACGACCACCATGAACATCGCGTTGACGAAGACATCCCCCAGAGGCTTCAGCACGAGCGCGTCCTTCCCCATCACCGAGCCGAGGACGCAGCCGATCGCTATCGCTATGATCAGTATGATCGGGAAACGATAAGATTTCCATACGCTGTTTTGTTCCGACATAAAAAACTCTCCTTCCGCGATACGGTAAAAAGTTTTTATATTGATAGCCGCGCATCCTGACATACACGGCTGAGTCGTTGCCTAAGTCGGCTACGTAATCCGATTATATCATAACATCATGCTAAAATGTCAGGCAAAAGAGGATTTGGCGAGGAAAGTTCAAAAAAGCGCCCCAGAGGGGGCGCGCTTTTCGCGGCGGCGGATTTCCGCCGCGGTAAAACTTATAATCGCGGGGAGGCACGCTATCGATCGTATCTTTTATACACGCCGGCGCAGCGCTTTTTTTCGGAGGCCTCGCTGAGGTATGTGCCGTCGACGACGTCCCCATAGCCCTTTTTGCGGACTATGTCCTTTATATAGGCGATGTTCGGGCAGCGGTCGTGATGGTAGTTGTCTGTGACCATACAGGAAGAAAGGTGCACGGCGACCTCCTCTTTTTTTATATCCGTCTTCTTCAGCAGCTTTTTCGAAAAGTGCTCGAGCTTCATGGCCAGCCCGGTGCCGCAGCAGCCTCCGCAGGTCAGCGCCAGGTAGCGCACGCCCTCTTCGTAGCCGCGCCCCTTAAAAAAGCCTTCGCGGTTGTAGAAGCTGTTCGTACAGGCAAAACCGCTGCATCTCTCGCGCGATTTGTCGCACTGGACGATCAAAACAAATTTTACCGCCATCGATATCACCCCGTATGTTTTTTGCCTCGCTGATAAAATTATAACGCCTGTCCGCCGCTCTCTTCAAGAAGGGGTATCTCGCCTTCCGCGCCGCTCTCCGGTTCCTTGACGGTTATTTCGGCCTCCGCGGCGTTTCCGTATTCGTCGGCGGCCGCGATCGTGTGCCTTCCCCCGGACATTTTCCATGCCGGGGCTTCGCCGGTTTTTTCTATCAGCACGCCGTCGGCGAACCAGAATATCTCGCCGCGCCCGCCGGACGCTGCCAAGGGGATTTCCTCGCCGCCTCTTTTGACGTAGGAGGCGCCGTCTTTCGGCGAGATTATCTCAAGCCCTTCGTCTTTACCGCCGCGCGACGCGCGCCAGCGCTCTATCTTCTGCGGCCATTTTATTACTACTTTCCCGCCGGAGTACGCGTGCATCACGCAGGGCGCGTCGTCGGTCACGCCTTCGATGACGTAGTCGCTGCGCGACTTCGGGCAATACTGATTCCTCGGCGCACCCGAGAGGGGGCAGAGCTCTTTTTTCACCGCGCCGGGCGGAGGCGCGAACCAGGGCTCGCCCTTTTCGGTGAGCACAAGCATTATCGCCGCGGCGGCCGGCGCCGCGGCTTTCAGGCCGACGAGCGAACGGTGCGGCCTGCCGCGCGGGTCGCCGAACCAGACGACGAGCGTATATTTTTTCGTTACGGCCGCGCACCAGGCGTCGCGCAGCCCGTAGGAGGTGCCGGTCTTGAAGGCTATCCTCTTGCCGTCGGAATCGGCGTCGGCGAAGGCCGGAAGATTGCGCCGGACGTCCTTCAATATGTCGAGCGTCATGAAGGCGGCGGCCGGAGCCAGGAGGCTGGGGCCGCGCGGCTTCGCCTCCTCTTCGCCCCATCTCAGCACGCCCGCGCTCCCGCCGCTTGCCAGCGCGAGATAGGCGCGCGCCGTCTCCAGCGGCGTGACGCCGCAGCCGCCGAGCGCGAGGCTCTCCCCGTAGTAGGCCGCGGCGCGCGTCAGATGAGAAAAGCCGAGGGCGCGCAGGAAGTTCAAAACATTTTCCGCGCCGACGCGGCGGAATATCTCGACGGCCGGCGCGTTCAGCGATTCGGCGAGAGCCGCGCGCGCGGAGACGGGGCCGCGGTAAAGGCGGTCGAAGTTGCGCGTGCCGCCGCCCGCGCCGTCGGGGACGTCGCAGAGCATCGACGCGGGAGAGGCTTTGCCGCTTTGGAAGGCGAGCGCGTAAATGAACGGCTTCAGCAGAGAGCCGGGGGAACGCTCGGACTGCGCGCAGTCCACCCACGACGACGCGCCCTCCGTGCCTTCGCGCGCGTTGCCGACGTAGGCGCGCACCGCGCCGCCGTCATTTTCGACGAGCAGCGCGCAGGCCGTTATCTCACGCTCCGCCGCGGGCAGGCGCCGCAGCAGCTCCGACAGTACGAGCCGCTGGAGGCGCGAATCGATGGTCGAGCGAAAACGCCCGTAGCCGTCCGCCGCGAAGGCGGCTCCGCCGAAGCGAGCCGCCGCTTCCGCCGCCTGCACGCGTGCGCCCGAGAGCGCGAGACGTGCGCGCGGCAGAGGCTCTTTCTTAGCGCGCCGCGCCTCCTCTTCGCCGACGACGCCGCGCCGCCGGAGCGTGTCGATTATCCTGTCGCGAAGCTCCTTGGCGCGCTCGGGGCGGCGGTCGGGACGGTAGTACGCCGGGCCCCGCAGCAGCCCCGCGAGCAACGCCGCCTCGGCGAGAGACAATTCCTTCGCCGGCTTGCCGAACCACGAGCGCGCCGCCGCTTCGACGCCGCGGATGTTGCCGCCGAAGGGGACGCTGTTCAAATACGTCTCAAGTATTCTATCCTTGTCCATGAAAAATTCCAGCGCTGAAGCCTGCGCGAATTCGATAAATTTCGCCGCGTGCGTGCGCGGGCGCGCGACCGCGAGGCGTACCGTCTGGCTCGTTATCGTCGACGCGCCGGAGACGACGCGCCCGTTCTTCGCGTTTTGCAGCGCAGCGCGGAGGAGTGCGAAAATGTCGACGCCGCCGTGGAAGTAGAAGCGCCTGTCCTCGAGCGCGACGACGGCCCTGGGCATGACGCTTCCCATCTCGGAAAGGGGCACGGGCAGGCGCCACTCGCCGGAAGCGGAGAGGAAGCCCCTCAAGGGGGCCCCGCTCCTGTCCGTCACGACGAGGGAGGCCGGGCGCCCGGCGACAGCCTCCAGCGGGAAGGTCGCCAAGAGCAGGGCGCGCGCCGCGAAGAAAGCGACCGCCGCCATCGTCAGAAGGCGGAGCGGCAGCGGCTTTCGCCTATGATTCTGATATGCCGCCGCCGCTTTTGCCGATAATTTGCGTAATTTTTTACTTACTTTCATTGACTTTTATATTGCCGCCGCCGCTCACGCTCGAAACGCCGGCGTCGTACATACATTCGGCGTATATCTGCGGCACGGCGAAGCTCCCGGCCGTGACGGCGCGGAGGGAGTAGCGCCATTTGAGGGGCTTGTCCAGCTCGTCGACGAAGAGTATCAGCCGGTCGTCGCGCATCTCGCTGCGCACGCCGCCGGCGTCCTCTTCTTCCCCGCCCGTCAGGCGAGGGTTTTCTATTTCGAAGCCCGCCGGCAGAGGCAGCGCCGCCGCGACGGAGCGCAGCGCGCCGCCCTTGGGCGTCAGCGTGACGAGCGCGGTGAGGGCTTCTCCGCGCGCGACCTCCGCGCCGATCTCTTTTCCGCTCCTATCCGTTACGCTCTGGCGGAGCTCTATCCCGTCATCCCTGGCGGGCACGCCGCCAGCCGGTATATAGCTGAGGCTCCACGCCGCGTAGAGGCGCGACTTGCCGCCGTTTTCGGCCGTGTAAGAGCCTGTGCCGGAAAGGGCGGCGCTGCGCTTCTTTTCGTCGACGAGCTCGCGCTTTCCGCCGCGGCTCAGCGAGCCGGAGGGTACGCCGTCGCGCGGGCGTCCGGCGAGCCAGCGGCCGAGCGCGGCCATGGCGAAGCCGCCCTCCTGCGTGTTGCAGCGCCCGTTTTTCTCAAGCGCCTTCAACAGCTCGTCGGCGCGCGCCGCGGCGTCGGCGCCGGCGGGGTCGATATAGGCGGAGGCGAGCAGCGAAAGTGCCTTATCGCGCAGCGCGGAAGCATAATTTTCGTCGCGCCCGGGCCTTTCTCTCGAAGCCGCGCCCTTCTCGCCGACGATCTTTTTCGCTTCGGCCTTTTCTCCCGCCGCCGCGTAGGCGCAGGCGAGCAGCAGGCGTCCACCCGGCTCTATTTCGCCGATTTTGCCGCGCAGGCTCTCCATCCAACCGAGGGGCGGCTCTCCGGCGAGCGTCAGCACGAAGGCCGCGTAGGCGCGCCTCGAAAGGGTCGCGCGCCAGGCCTCGTCGCCGTCGTCCTCCGGCATTTCGGGAAGCAGCGCGCGCGCGTAATCCTGGGCGGCGCGCAGCGCCTCCTGCGGGACCTTCTCGCCCAGGCGCCGCGCCTCGAAGAGGAAGTGCGCCGCATAGAGGCTCTCCCACGGCGACGACGCTCCCTCGCCGCTCCAGCGCGGGAATCCGCCGTCCCAGCTCTGGGACTTCGCTATTTTTTCTATCCGCGCGGCCAGCGCAGCGCGGTCCGCGAGCGCGGGATCGATCTCCTTAACCAGCTCGGGCTGGAGGAGCAGCGCCCACGCAGAGGAGACCGTCTGCTCCGTGCAGCCGTAGGGATATGTGACGAGGAACTCGGCAAGCGCCGAGAGCGACACGGCCGGCGCCGCGGAGAGCGTTACGCGCGCTTCCGCGTAGCCGGATTTCTTCGGGTCGTCCGGCACATTGAAGGAGAGCGACGCGCCCGACTCGACGACCGCGCTGCGGCTCTCGGTCACGCGCGGCGCGGCCGGCCGCACGGGGAACTCGGCGACGCTGCGCGTTTTTTCGCCAGAGCCCGCCTCCTCCGTCTCGCATACCACCTTCACGACGCCGGAGCCTTCGGCTTTGAAGGCGAAGGGCAGCACGGCCGACGAGCCTTCCGCTATCTTCACCGAACGGCTCGTTTTCTCCTTAGTCGTCAGCCGCGCGCCGGAATTCTGGCATTTTATCGTAAAATTCACGGAAACGTCGCGCCGCGCGTTGTTGAAAATCCGCGCCGCGGACAGGAATTCGTCGCCGTCGGCCGCAAAGCGCGGCAGAGAGAACTCCGTCACGATCTCGCCGCCGGCCTGGGCGGCGCTTTCCGCGCTTCCCTCGGCGTCCGCCGCGGCGGCCACGGCCATTATCCGCACAGCGCCGGAGAACTCCGGTATCTCGACTTCGACGTCGCATCTGCCGCCGGCGCCGCTGCGCGCCCTTTTGACGATCGAGAGCAGCCTGAAGCGCCGCGCCTGCACGGGAGAGAGGCTCGACTTCAGCAGCGCGTTCTCGTCGGCCGCCCCGCCTCCGGCCGCGCGGAGCGCTTCGGCCGCGCGCTCCGGCGTTATCAGAGAACCGTATATATCGTAAGTTTCCGTGCCCAGCGCGCGCCGCGCGCTGAAGTGCTTCCACGGCGCCGGCGACGCATAGCCGGTGAGCCCGAGGACGGTCTCGTCGACTATCATCAGCGTCACGTCGGCGGCGCGGCCGCGTCCCTCGGAATCTTTGACGTGAACGGAGATTTTGTTTTTCCCCTGTTTCAGCCTCTCCCTCTTTTCTATCTCCACGTCGAGGCGGCTTTTCGCGTTGTCGACCATCAGTGGGGCCGCGCCGGCGGCGCGGGAGGGCGCCCCGTCCCTCTGCGCCGGGCGCACGACCTGCGCGGTGATCCAGGCGTTCGGCCTCATCTTCTCCGTCACGGGCAGGAAAAATTCGGCCTCGCGCCCCTCCATCCGCTTCGCCGCGCTCCAAATCACGTCGGTCGTTTCGGCGCTTATCAGCAGCGAGCCCGCGAAGGGCGACTTCACCTTGATCTTCGCCGTCTCTCCGACTTTGTAGATCTTCTTATCCGTAGCGATCAGCGCGACGTCGGGAAGCTGCACCTCCGCGCCCCCCGCCCCGTAGGCGTAGATCAGCGCCGACGCGCACGACTTGCCGTCGGGCGTCTCGACGCGCAGCACATATTCCCCCGCTTCCTTTATATTCACCGACGCGCTGCCGACGCCGCCGGAGAGCCTGAGGCTGCCGCTCCCGCGCGGGATGAGCTCTTTGAGCGTATCGCGCGCGCCTCGCCCGCCGCTTTCGAAGGTCACGCCCCGGCTGACGCGGCGGAAGAGCGAATATTTCAGCTCCGCGGCGGTAGCGCCCTTCCCGTCCGGGGTCACGGCGGCGGCGCGGAAGGAGAGCTCCCTATGCGGCGAGACGTCGCGTCGGACCTCGACCCCGGCCAAAATTTCCGAAGGATACCACGCTATCGTGAGAGTCTTGTAAGTCCAGCGGCCGCCGTCCTCCATCACGCCGCAGCGCAGCGCGAGGTCGAGCGCGGAGCGCGAAGCGCGCCCCTCGCCGCCGAGCGCGAACTTCGCTAGCCCGCCGGCGTCGAGCGCGCCGGAGGCTATAAAATCGTTTTCCGGCACGAACTCAGCTTCTTCGTCGGCGAAGGAGAAGCCCTTCCACCCTTTATAGGAGAGCTTGCGCCGCTTCGTGCTCAGCTCGGCCTCGTAGCGCATCGCGGCGGCCGGGTTGCCGAAGGTGTAACGGCCGGAAAGCTCTATCTCGCAGCTCTCGTCCGCCGTCAGGCGCGCTTTGCCGCCCTTCGCCTCGACAAAGAGGCGCGGCGCGGCGAACTCCTCCGTGTAAAAATCCCTGCGCCCTATCGGCTCCTTCGCCCCCGGCGCGTAAACCTCGGCGCTCCAGCCTCCGGTCGGAGCCTCCGGCGGGAGCTTGAACTCCGCGAAGAGAGTCCCCTCCTTCGTCAGCATCGCGCCCTTCGAAGCCCATACCCTGCCCTCCGGAGAATAAAGCTTCACCGTCAGCGGGAAGGGGCGCGGGGCCCTGCCGTCGGCGCCGCGCACCACGGCCATGACGGGCACCTCGTCGCCGGGGCGGAAAATATCGCGCGGCGTGTAGCAATACGCGGAATAGCCGCCGCGCAGCCACTCTTCGCCGGAGCTGTCGAAGTCGTCGTTCCCCCTGTAAAGCCCGCCGTCAAAGCGCAGATAAGCCGTGTCCTTCCCGTCGCTCGCAATGGCGATGACCGGATGTCCGCCCTCCGCCGGAGATTTGAGCGCGATCCTCGCCGTACCGTCCGCGCCGCTCACGCCTCTGCCTATGGTCTGGTTTTCCCACGAAAGCAGGGAGACCCCCACCCCGGAGAGAGGTGCGCCAGAAGAGACGGAAAGGACGCGCGCCATCGCCTCCTTCGCGCCGAGCGTCACCGAAAGGCCCAGGTCGCTGACGTTCACGACGCAGCTCGCTTCGCAGAACTTCCTGTCGTCCTCGGAAAAGGCCCTGACCATAAAGACCCCGCGCCTGCCACCGATCAGCGGCGCCATGTCGAGCGCGCGGCGCGCCGGAGCGTTCGGCCTGCCGCGGACGAGATATTCTCTTTCGGCGGCGAGGCGCGAGAGCCCCCTGTCGTTCGGATCGTCGCCGCCGCGCATCGCGTAGGCTATGTTGTTCGCGTAAAGCTCGTTCACGATCACCCTGATTTTGTCAACGTTCACGCTTTCGAGCGGCAGACGCAGAGAGCCGGAGGGCGAAAGCAGGCGGCCGCCGTCCGAAAAGCGCAGCTGCGCCGCCATGTCGGGGAAGATAAACGCGCGGCTCCAGCTCTCGGCGAGGGCGGCCGAGGGGCGCGCCGCGCAGGGGAGCCCCTTCTTCACTTCGACCCTGACCCTCTCCTGCGGCCGGAAGGCGCCGAAGATCGCAAAGCCTCCCGGCGCCGGCTCGACGCTGAAATCCGCCTTCGGCGAAAGCTCGACGAACGCGGCCGCCCTCGCCAGGTCTACCGGCGCCGTAGTCTCGACGACTATCCTGCCGCCGTCCATCTCGGAGAAGGCGTTGGAATCGCGCACTTCAAGGACGGGCGAGCATTTGAGCTTCGCGCTCTGCGCTTTCGCGAGCCCCAGCGGGCCGGCGGCCGACGCGAAGCCCTCCGCTATCTCCAGCGTCGCTTCTCCGTCGGAGACTCCGCTTAACTTCAGCAGCAGCTTTTTAGCGTCGCCGCCGCTCTCGGTCGAAAAATCGACGGCGCGCCCCTTCTCGTCGCTTACGCGCGCGTAGCCGCCGAAACGCCGCGGCTCCACCGGTAGGGAGAAGGACAATTCGAAGGTGACGCTCCCCTCCTCCTCGCTGAAATCGATCTGCTTCGCGCCGAGAAATTCGAGCGGCGGCGTGCTGAAAGAAAATTCTTTCACGCCGGAAAGCGGCCTCCCCTGTAAATCGTGCAGCCCCTCCGCGGCTGACGCGGAAAAGCGCGTCGCGGCGGCGAGCCCTCCCGACGGGGCGAGCGCGAAGGTCGACGCGTCCGTCCAGCGGCCGAAGCCGGATATCTCGGGCGAAAAGGTCAGAGGATATGCGCCCGGCGCAAGAGGCGCGCCGATAACGTCGCCTGAGACGACGGCGCCGCTGAAAACGCATTTTATCTCGGCGCTTCTCTGCGCCTCGCCGCGCGGCGAAAATTCGCGCACCCGAAAGCCGCCCGCCCCAAAGCGCGTCGCGACAAAGGCGAGCGCGAGCGCCGCAAGGGCCGCCGCCGCGATAAGAGACGCTCGTCCGTACTTTTTATCCATAGGAAACACCTCCATCTTGATTTTCCGTTTATTGCCGTATGCGGCATAATTATTCAGCAGAGCGCGCGATAATGCAAGCGGCGGAAAAACCACCGTGCGGACGCGCCCCGTAAACATTCAATTGCTTTGCCATGTTAAACCCGTGCGCGCCGCCTTTACAAAAAAATTTTCGATGATAAACTGTTTTCAGGAAACAATGAATAAAAAATACGAAAAAGGAGATACACACGATGTCGGAGTGGACAGCGGACAGATGGGCGAGCCGTCTTTCCAAAATAATTTTCACAGCAGTTATGGTATGCGCGATGGCCTTCGCGGCCGCAGCGCCGGACAGGGCTTTCGCCGGAGGAGACGGCGGCGGCGGGCACGACGAAGAACCGGGGCGGCAGGAAGCCTCCAAAGAAAAAGAAACAGCAAAAAATAAACAGAAGCTTTTCTGGGCCAAGAGGAAAATGAACAAGGCATTAGATAAAGTAATCCAGCAGCAGGAGTATATGAAAAAAAGCTCCACTCCCCGAAAACATATAATTATTCATCGGAACAATTTGTTGAGGACATGAAGGAAGAGGACAAGCTGCAGCGTGAGCTGGAGGCCATACAAAAGGAAGTAAGAGAGCTTTGCAAGGATCTTGACGTTAAGGAACCGGCAGAAGCTACTTTGGTAAGGCCCAGCGTATTCAACCCGGCAGACACTTCGGCCGCATACAAACTGGAAAGCGAGAAGTCCACGCTTGAAATGTTATTCGACAACAGCAAAAACATACAAAACGCCGACATGATCGCAGGCACTTCGGACACGCACGGGGACAGGCCCACAGGCAGCGGGAATGTATATACCGCAACCAATGACCCAATGGACTATTTGTGGTGAAGCAAGTCACTGCTTCTCATGGAGGAAAGTAAGATGAAGAATAAACTGACCGCGGTGCTCGCCGCGCTGCTGTGCATTATCGCCTTCGCGCTGCCTGCGGCGGCTGAAAAGGGCTTTACGGAGATTAGGCGCGACAAAAATATAATCCTTTTATTGAAGAACAGTTCGGTAAAGGATAAGGGGGCGTATGTCTTTGGACAGGTCAAAGTCGTTTACTTAAAGCCTGTGAAAACCCCCAACGGCAAGACGGCGGCGGTAGGTATATGGACTTACGCCGTCGACAAAAAAGAAAAACAGGCAAAAACGCTGGCTCAGGCGATGTATGACAGTAAAAACCGCAAGATATACAGCCGCGCCTATAACTTCATCGGCGTCAAATACAGAGCGATACAACCCGGCTCGGCTGGTGAAAGTATATGGAAAGCCCTGATCGCTGCGGCTAAAAAATAACATCTGCCGCACGGCCCCGACCGGCTGGGCTCGCCCCCGCCCCGCGAAGCCGGGATGCTTGGCGCGGCGGCTTCCTCGTGTTGCGATGTAGATATCAAACAAAAAATTTCAATTGCCTCCCCTGTTGAAATATGTTAAAATTTATAAAGTAAATTGTTTTCTAATTGCTACAAAATACGAAAAAGAGGAGATGTTGATAATGAACTGCTATCAGATCATGGCGGTAAGAATCGCCGACCGCGGCAAAAGCGCGGTCGAAGTGCAGCGCATCCTGACGGAATACGGCTGCTCCATAATGACGAGGCTCGGGCTGCACGACCAGTCGACGCCCGGCACATGCTCCCCCTCCGGGCTTTTAGTCCTTCAGCTCTGCTGCGACGCCGAAATCTCGAAGGAGCTTGAGAAAAAGCTCAGTGCTCTCGAAGGCGTAAAGGCCAAGCTGGCCGACCTCTCAGACTGACCGTGCTGAGCCCAGGCAATAAAAAACGGGCGCGCTTGAAGGCTTTCGACAAGACGCGGATCAAGCGTTGAATCAAAGAGCCGTGCTCGGCCTGTCGGCTGGATGCGGCTCTTTTCAATAAACAAAGCCAGGGCGGTGAATCAAATCTCCCCGACGATTTCCGCGTACGCCTATAAGCGCTCCCGCCAAGCCGGTATAAACGCGGCGGGCGGACCGTAAAATCTCCCGGGCGCTTGCCGCTTCGTCTTCCAAATAGAGGCCGGATCGAGATTTGCGGCTTATTTTACCGCCTTTTCAATTGATTTTTTGTGTTTGTCGTGTAATCTTGCCAATTTCTCCACTACCGCCATTTTCTCAATAATAGTCCGCACTATCTTATCGAGCTCGCCGTCTTTGCGGTAATCCGCTTCCGTTATGAAGTCCACGCGGTTTTCTTCCATGAGCTTTGCCGCGGTATCTTTTTTTCGTTTTTTGAAGACCGCGATCGACTGACCGTTGTTGAGCTTTACAAGCTTCATACAGGGGACGTCCGTCAGCCCGTCGCCGATATAGATCATATTCCTGAAGGGGATTCTGCGTTCTTCTTCTTTAACATATTCGTTCAGCTTCTCATCTTCGCTGACGTCGAGCACGCCTTTGTTGATTCGGAAAAGGAACTGCGTCTTGTTCGTATAATTGACCGCCAGCTTCGGCCAAACCGCCACGCCGTTCTCGTCGTATAAAAATTCGCAGGCGTATATTTCTTTAAAATATTTTTTTATCGACGAACCCTCAATTATCTCTTTCAGGCCGGAAGAAATGACATAATGTTCGATCGTAACACCGTTTTCCTTTCCGTACGAGTCGATCCGTTCAAACCATTCTTCAACTCCGGGATAGTATTCGATATCTTTTCCAAGTTCGACGAACTTATCTCTTGTCACGGGCAGGCTTTTTTCAGACGCTTTTTTCAACATAAGGCGCATATATGCGAGAATGGAGTCCATCTGCTCCTGCCTGGCCAACGCGCCGGATTCGTTCCAAAATTCTTTGGCGCTGAGTCCGAGCTTGGGGATGAATCCATATTCCTGCATATCCTTGGTGGATAAGGTCTTGTCAAAATCGTACATGATTGCGACGATCGCTTTTGTGGGTTTGCCCATTATTACGCTCCTTTCAGCCTCAAAACGCCCGTCGGCGGAAGCAGCGCGTTTGCCCGCCCGCTGACAAGTTCCGCCGCCGTATGGATGGCAGCGGCGAAGAGCATTTTGTTCTGCACCTTCCGCCAGAACATTTTTTCGGAGGAGCGTATGTCACGGATGCGCTCCAGCAGTTCGTCAAAATAATAGCCGCCGCCTCCATGCGGACGTTGATTTTTGTCCTCCCGTCCTCGGTCTGGTAAATGATCAGCTCGGTATGGTTTCCGTTCATAGGCCTGATTCCTCCAAATATTTGGACATCTACGCCCGCGCCTCGGCGATTTTACGTTTGACCTTGTCGATGCCGGCGAGGCTTTTTCAAAAGAGTCCGCATGATTCGAGCGTTAACATAGCATGAGGGGAATTATTCATCAACTATTATTTTGCACTGGCGTTTTTGTGGTTTATAAACACAAGCGCGCAGCGAAGACGAGCCTGGCGAAGAATTTGTGCCCGTAAGCGGCGCTTTTTGCGGCGGGCGTATCGATAAAATTAGAGATAGGCGCTCCCGCTTTGTCAAAACGTTTTCATTCGCGCGACTGTATCGGCGCGACGAGGCTGACCGTCGTGCCCTTCTTCGGCGTGGAAACGATCTTCATCTCTCCGTTTACGGAGCGCAGCCTTTCCCTGATGCTGAAAAGCCCCATGCCGCTGTTCGATTTTCTGTTGTTTTTTGACGGCGTGAAGCCTTTTCCGTCATCTTCGACGATTATCTGAACGTTTTTCGCCCCCCAGCGGATGATCACAAGCACGCCCGTGGCCTCGGCGTGCTTCACGACGTTGACGAGCAGCTCGTGCGTCATCTGGTAAAGCAGTATTTTCGTATCTTCGTCGAGGTTCGTTTCTTTCCCTTCGCATTTAAACGCGCATTTTATGCCGTGCGTGAGCTGCAAATTGTCGCACCTGGCCTCAAGGGCGGCGGAAAGCCCGACTTCGTAGAGGATCGGCGGGCTTATGTCAAACGTAAAAGAACGCGTTTCCTGAAGCAGGCGTTCCATCTTCTCAACGACGGCCGCCACCTTCATCTTCTGTTCCGCATCGCGCTGTTCCTCATACAGAGTACGCAGCGAATGCAGCATGCCCACCATCGAATAGCCGATGCTGTCATGCAGCTTTGCGGCTATCGTCCTCCTTGTCTTTTCCTCCGCGAGAGTGAGCCCTGCCGTCAGCTTGCGCAACAATTTTTCCTTTTTTTTCAGCTGTACGGCTACCTTGCGCCAAGTCTTCATGTTTCGGAATATCATAACGACCCAGTCGGGGATCGGGGAAAATATAAAGAGCTGATAATAGCCGGGCGCGACGCTGCTTTCCGCTTCAAAAAAACCTGATTTCGCGTCGTCGCCGAACTCTTCTCCATAGCCGGTGTTTCCCGTTTCCGCCACCCTTATCATCACCCCGCCCCAGTCCGTCGTGTCCTCCTTCCAGACCGAGCTGTAAAGCTTTCCTATGAGGCTTTCGCGCTTAGTATTGTTTAATTTTTCATAAGCGTCGTTGACCCTCACGTAGACGAGGTCTTTCTGTCCGTCCTCCCTCTCTGTGACGCGGCAGATGGCCATGGGGTCCGCTATGTTCTGGAAAATCGCGTCGAGAATCAGCTGGCGTTCGCCGTCACCTATCAAAGTTCATCAAACCCTCCCTCATCGCGTAGCGCGTCAGCTCGTTCAGGTTCTCGCAGCCGAGCTTCTGCTTCAGATTGCGCCGATGGACGTCCACCGTGTTCCTGCTTATGCACAGCTTTCGCGCTATTTCTTTGGCGCTTTTGCCGTCGGAGATCAGAGAGAGAATCTCTTTCTCGCGCGTCGACAGCACGTCCAATTTCTCCTGCGCGCCCGGCAGCGCGAGCTTCTGTATATAATCGCGTATCAGAAGGGTGACGACGCCCGGGCTTAAGTACATCAGCCCCGAAAGCACGACGTCTATGGCCGTGACGAGCTCCGCCGGCTCCGACTCCTTAAGCGCGTAGCCGTCCGCCCCCGCTTTAAGGACTTCGATTATCATCCTTCTGTCGAGGTGCATCGAAAGGATGAGGATTTTTACCGCCGGCATTTCATGTTTTACGGCGCGCGTCACCTCTATCCCGTTTATCTCCGGCATCGTTATGTCGAGGATGACCAGGTCCGGCCTGACGGCTCTTATCGCTTCAAGCCCCTCTCTGCCGCTGTAGGCTCTTTCCGCAACCTCCACTGTCTCGCTGTCGGAAAGGATTCCGCTTATCCCTTCAAGAAAAATTTTATGATCGTCAACTAAAACGACCTTCTTCTTCATTTTTGCAATTCCTCTCCCTCAATAAAAACCTTTATACTTTGCCGCGGCGGCCGTATAAAGACGTCGCCGTAGAGTCGCCGTGCCCTCGCGCAGCGGTAGCTTAATGGAATCCGTTAATTAACATTAAAGATTATACCATAATAAATAATTCTTTTTTGAATTTACAAAAAGAATTTACTTTATCATAATATGCATCGTAAGATTTGTCAGATAAATAGCAAAAATAATATAAAACATGAACGGGAGGATATTATTATGCGCAAAATGAGATTAGGGATGCACAGCTACACCCTGCATCTTTGGGGCTTTGGGCAGAACTGGGGCATTCACGACAAGCCGTACGCCAAACCCTTCGACCTTTTCAAGCTGATGGATTACGCGGTCGAATGGGGGCTCGACGGCCTTCACATCACTGGCACGGATTTGGAGACGAAAGACGACGCGCGTCTGGCCGAGGTGGCCGCGGCGGCGAAAAAGCGCGGCCTCTACCTCGAGTATAACTGTTCCCTGAATGAAGAGTTCGACACGCGGCTCAACGAGACCTTCGAAAGCGCGGTGACGGTGGCTTCCAAACTAAACGCCGAGCTCGTCAAGTTCAGCCTCGACATCCGCAGAGAGCGCCCGCTTTACGGAAGTTGCTTCCAGCCGACGGTCATGAGGCAGCTTGCCGGAATCTACGACCAAATCAAAAAGGCGATTCCCACGATCGAAAAATTCGGCATACCGGTCGCCCTCGAAAACCATACGGAGACATATGCCGACGAGATACTGTGGCTCGTCGACAAAGTGAATCACCCGCTCGTACAGGTCTGCGTCGATACAGTGAACTCATTCGGCGTGCTCGAAGGGCCGCAGTCCGCCGTTGAGAAGCTCGCTCCGCGCGCGATCTGCAACCACTTCTGCGACCATCAGCTTTCCAGGGACCAGTATGGCGCGAGGTTCCACGGCGTCGCGATCGGCGACGGCGACATCGACGTCCAGAAGGTCCTCGACCTCATCCGCAGAGTGTCGCCGACAGATAAAATCACCTTCGAGATCGAATGGGATATGGAAAACGACACGCTCGAAGAGGCGAAGGCGAAGCAGATGGACGCCTGCATCCGCAGCATCAAGTACCTGCGCGACGTGCTGAAGGTCGGACGCGAAGACGAGCTTGTGGACCTCTACTGCAAGTAAGCGAATAGATTTGGGAGGGATCGGAAGATTCCTCTCACCTTTATTTGTCTCTTTTCAAATTCAAATTACTATGCGGGGGTGTGTGGGGAGGCGGTTTCCGCAAAAGAGCTGACGACGGCAGTGCGGGCATAGAGAGAATTATCTGATTGACGCTTTGAGCTTTTACAAATGGGAGAAAGCATGAATCATTTAGGAGGGCAGAGTGATATCTATGAAAAAGTTTTCGACATCGATCATCGCATTGGCAATCGTTACGGGCGTTATCGCATTCGGGAAGACGGCGGAGGCGGCGAAATACCGGCTGGCTTCCATGTACGCGACGGACAACTACGTAGTCCGCGCCCTCACGAGAGTGGCGGACAGAGTCAGAGAGCAGACGAAGGGCGAAGTGGATATCGTCATCTATCCGTCAGACCAGCTGGGCAATTATGAAAACTGCTATCAGGAGGTTATGCGCGGCACCATCGATATGATAGGCAACTATCCTTCGTCGAGATTCAATAAGAAGTTTGAACTGGTCTCCGTCCCCGGGCTTACCGTCAGCGACGAGCAGGCCAAGAAGCTCTTGTCGAAGGGCTCGCCGATGCACAAATTCCTTGAAAAATGCTACGATGAAAACGGCGTCGTTTATATCGGCTCATATCTCGACGCCATCATGTACTGCAACATCGGCAAGGGAAGGAACATCAGAGACCCCTTTGCGGTCGGAGACAAAAAGGGGCTCACCGTACGCGTCGTCCCTGTAGCCGCGTGGAGAGCCTTTTATACGAGAATGGGCTATTCCGTGGCCACGATTCCATGGGCGGAAATCTTCTCGTCGATACAGACGGGCATCATCGACGCGGACACGGGCATGAACACTGAACAGGCGGTCGCGTCGCTGGGCGAGGTCCTCGGCGCGCACGTCCGGTATCTGGGAGCCTCCGTGGTAGTTGTGAACGACTTCTGCATCAGCAAAAAAACCTGGAGCAAATTCAACGACAAGACGAAGCAGATCATCATCGACGCCTTCGAAGCCGAGCGCGAAGGGGAATGGAAAGACGCCGTCGGCGCGTACTATCGCGACTTGGAAACCATGAAGACGAAGCTTGGCATGAAAATTTATACGCCTACGGCCGAGCAGGTCAAGAGCAACCATGAGGTCGCCGTCAAATATTGCTGGCCTGAAGCTGAAAAAGTCGTAGGCAAAGAGATTTTTAAAGAAATCAACGCATTTCTGGGCAACAAATAGCCGCAGGCCATAATTTCACATGGGGCTCTGTAAGCGCTCGGAAACAGGCTTTGGCTGCGGAGCTCCATTCACCGTTGCAGGGAGAGGGGAGAGATTCCATGTATTTGGAAGAAAGGATACAAAAGACTCGGGCCTGGGACGCGCTGTTGAAGCTTCAGCGCCTGTTGGCGGCCATATCGACGATAATCGTCGTTTTCGAATTAGGCATCGTAGTCGTCTGCCGTTACATTTTTGAAATAAACGTTTTGGGATACGATGAAATCATACTGATAGGCGCATATTGGATGTATTTCATCGGCAGTTCTTACGCGACTTGGGAAGAATCCCACGTTTCAGCGGACGTTCTTGCTATATTTGTATCAGAGAGGGCCAGGCAGAAACTCTCTTTATTCTCAAAAGCCGTGCAGGTGGCGGTGGGGATACCGATGGTCATTCTGTCGTTCGACCTGGTCCGCTGGGATGTGTTGATCGATCCGAGGACCATAGACTGGGGGATTCCATATCTCATTCCGCACATGGGCATATTTGTGGGATTCATTCTGATGCTATTTTATAACTGCGTTTACCTGCTCAGAGATTATCATCGCGTGAAAGACTTCAAAGGTTAGCTTGTGCCCTGTATGTCCATGGCTTGTTAGAGATTGGAGAGAAAAACAATGACATCAATTGGAATTGCGATGCTGCTGGTAATCATTTTAATAGTCGCGGGAGTGCCCATCATGTACGCCTTTCTGGCTGCGGCGCTCGGTTTGGTGGTGATTTTGGGCCTTGATCCAAGCTTTATAGTATCTTACGGATACGACAGCACGAACGCGGTCGTCCTTTTGTGCGTCCCTCTATATGTATGCGTCGGCACCATTATGGCAAAAAGCAATATAGGCTCCGCGCTGATCAACTTTGTCGATCTGTTTGTGGGGCGCATCAGAGGGGGCTTGGGAATCGCCGGCGTTTTCGCATCCGCCATATTCGGAGCTATTTCCGGCAGCACTACCGCTACGCTGACCTGCATAGGGCCCATCGTCATCCCGAAGATGATCGAAGACGGCTACCCCCGCGGCCATGCCGCGGCTCTGATCACAAACGCCTGCCCGCTGGGATATTTCATCCCGCCGAGCGCGCTGATGATCATCTTTGCCTGGTCCGCCCGCCAGTCTATATTAGCCTGCTTCCTGGCGACGGTCGTACCGGGCATCATCCTCGCCGCGCTGCTTTCCGCAACGAACGTCGTGATGCTCAGGAACGTCAAAAATCTGAAGAGTGAAGAAAAAATCCCCTCGTCGGAGATAGTGAGGGAGGTATTCAGCAGGGTCAAGTGGAGCGTTCCGGCAATTCTGATGCCCGTCATAATCCTGGGGGGCACCTATTCCGGAGTCTTCACGCCCACGGAATCCGCAGCTATCGCAATATTCTACGCAGTGCCGGTCGGCATGCTGATTTATAAAAAGCTGACGTGGAAAGCCCTTTATGAGACGCTGGCGGACTCCGCGACAACGACCGGCGTCATCATGGTGATGATCTTTTGCGTCATGGTCCTTTCCCGCATTATGGTGATGCAGGACCTTCCCTCCGTTATCACAGATTTTCTGCATTCGATATCCAACAGCAAATATGTCATTCTGATGTTCATCAATATCGTTCTGATAATATTGGGGATGATCATGGATGATACGAGCTCTATGCTTCTGGCTGTCCCCATCTTAATGCCAATCGCAAGAAGCTTTGGTATAGATCCCATACAGCTTGGTGCGATCATGGGCATGAACCTGGGGCTCGGGCTCATCACCCCGCCCTGCGCGATGATGCTTTACTTCGGAGCCCGCGTTTCAAAAGTACCGGTCGCGGAGATGATGAAGCCGACATTGATGTTTATCGCCTTCGCCTGGGTGCCCACGCTTCTTTTGACTACCTATATCCCAGCGCTGTCGCTGTGGCTGCCGCGGCTGGTATTAGGAAAGGGCTTCTAACTACAACTATGTAACGGCCGCAATATAAGGAACGGAATAGTTGTCTCTCCCCGAGCCTTCCGCGTAATGCGAAAACCGGTCGGCCGCCTGAACATAGGCCGCATTACAAGGAAGGCTCTTTTTATCCCATCTTAGGACTCATGGGACTCATGCCGTTACGGCCGTCGAGCGACGGCCTTTTATCCTGCCTCTTCGACGCGGTCTATTATGCGACGCTTTCCTCCGCCGCGGCATGGCTTGTCCGTTATCGCGACCTCCGCGGCTATCTCGCGCGACAGAATCGTCGACAGCGCGTTATAAATATCCTCGATTTTCAGCCGGTTGCTTCCATATGCCGTTATCGACAGTATTTTCCCGCAGCCGCCTTCCCTTAGCGAAGCGTCGTAGCGCCACAGCTCGTCGTTCCTGTATAAAACGTCGTCGACGGACTCTATTGAAAAGCTGCCGCCGGCTGTCTTTATCAGATTTTTCAGCCTGCCGCGCACCGCTCCGAGGCGCGGCAGCGCGCTGCCGCATTCGCATTTCCCGCTCACGAGGGAAGAGATGTCGCCGGTGCGATAGCGGAAGAGCGGCATCGCCTCGTTGGCGAACGTTGTTACTACGATCTCCCCCTCCTTTCCGGAAGGAAGGGGCCGTCCCGTCCGCGGGTCGATTATCTCGATCAGCAGGGAGTCGTGGCGTATGTGCTGCGCGCTCTCTTGCGAGCACTGCACGGCGCAGCCGAAGCAGCTCTCGGTCATGCCGTAATGCGTGTAGACGCGGCATTTCCACGTTTTGCGCAGCGCGCCCGGGACGGGCGCCGGAACGTAGTCGGCGCTCAGCAGCACGCTTTCCGGCCGCAGCGTCGGATGTTTGCGGCAGAGGTGTATCATCTGCGCTGGAAGGCCGACTATAACGTCGCCGTCGCGCAGGAAGCGCGCCGCGTCGTCGAAATCGCGGATTCCGCCGTATATGGCGGCCGGCACGCCGCTTTTTTCGACGCCGCTTTTAAGAAGGCTAGCCATGCTGCCGGGAGTTGTGTCCGACATCATGACGACGCAGCGCCGTCCGCGCCCGCCGATGATCGGAGCCATACCGAGCTCGAAGAGGCGTTCGGTGCGGGCCAGGTCTTTTTCGGTGAAGTATATTCTTTTCGGCGCGCCCGTGCTGCCGGAGGTCGGCAGCGACGTCACGCGGGAAATGTCGCGCCTCGGAACGCATATAAGAGCGTCGGCGCCGTCGATTATTTCCTGCGGATATGTGAAGGGAATCCGCTCAAGCGCCGCCGGCGAGTCTATCGACGCTATATCTATGCCGGCGAAGCACTTCGCGTAAGCTTCGCTGTGCGAGGCGGCGCGCTCCATCGCGGCGCGTATCTGAGAGAGCTGCCACTCGGACATTTCTTTCTCTCCGATCGGCGTCTCAAAGCCCGTTATCTCCGAAGTTACAGACTCAAGAGCGGAAATCATTTCCCGCGCGCCCGCCTTTCTCCGCGACGAAGAGCCCGTAGCCGCACTTCGCCGCTTTTATTTTTTCGGCGGCGCCTTCCCCGAATAGCTCTTCGGGGGCGCCGCCGTCAAGTATCAGCTGCCCCCAGAGCTCACGCATTTCGCGAGTGAAGTCTTCGAAGGCGAGGAGTTTAAAGCCTGCCTCCTCGAGCCGCAGGATTATTTTCTCTTTTCTTTCGACGCGGCCGAGCGTCCTGGAAAATTTTGCTTCCGTCCCGCGCGAATAAAAGTCGGCGACGATTATCTTCCCCCCCTCTTTCAGCGCGCGCGCGGCGCTTTTGAGCGCCTCCCGCGGCCTTTTAAATAGCGAAAGGCTGCATTGGAAAATCATGCCGTCGAGCGACGCCTCGCCGAATGGCAGCTCTTCGGCGCCGCAGCAGCGAAGGTCGAGGCCGGGGGCCGAGGCTTTTTCTATCGCGGCTGGATCGCTGTCGATCCCACATATCCTGTAATCCGTACGCCCGTTCAGGTAGCGGACGCACTCTCCGCCGCCACAGCCCACGTCCGCAAGCGCGGCGCCGGGAGGAAAGGCGCAGAGGGCCAGCGCGCGCTCGATAAGGGCCGTTCCTCCGGGCGACGGCAGGTCGTGACAGCTCATCAGCCGCGCTACCAGAGCGTCATGTAATTCACGCAGAAGGGGACGAGCCTTCCGTTTTTGGCCGCGTGAAGGCTGCACATCCGCAGGCGTTCGAGGTCTACGTTCCCGGCGTCCTGAAAGGCCATCGAGGTGACGGTGAAGCCGTGCGTCGCGACGCGCGAGAGAAAGTAATCCATATCCTCTATGTCCTTTGAGGAGGATCGGCAGGAATCCGCCCCCCCTTCCCGCGGCCTCTGCCATCTGCGGCCGACGAACTCGCGGTTTTTATCGGCGGGGTTTTCCGCGCCGCAGCAGCAGCACGGCGCGTCGTCGCGCTTTTTCGTCAGCGCGTAGAGCCCGCCATCCTCCAGCACGACGAAGTCGCCGTGAAAGCCGCAGAGCGGATGGTCGCAGCGCGAGGGCTGCAGGCTGCCGCTTTCGACCAGCCCGCCGGACTGTTCCTCTATCGCGCAGATGAGCTCGTCGAGCGTAAAGCGCGCGCCGTCGGCCGGTATGTTTGGGATGCGCCCCAGGTAGGCCGCGGGCTGAAAGTGCACGCCGCGCACCTTCGGCGATTTTGAGACCGCCCAGCGCAGTATTTCGCCGATCGCGCCGTCGTTCACACCGCGCACTATCGTCGGCACGAGGGTGACGCCGACGTTGTATTTGGCGCAGTTCTCTACGGCCTTCTCCTTTACCGCGAAGAGCGGAGCTCCGCGCAGCTTTTCGTAGATTGCGTCGTCCGTTCCGTCGAACTGCATGAAGACGAAGGAGAGCCCCGCGTCGGCCAGCTCTTTTACGTAGGCCTCGTCCTCGGCCAGGCGTATGCCGTTGCTGTTGAGCTGAACGTATTTGCATCCGAGCTTTTTGGCGGCCGCCGTGATTTCGGGCAGGTCGTCGCGCAGCGTCGGCTCGCCGCCGCTCAGCTGGACGAGCGTTTTCCCCGGCGCCGTGAAGCCAGCTATTTCTTTTATTATCTCTTCGGCCGGCCTGTCGCGCGCGCCGTCCGGGGCGGCGAAGCAGTAGCGGCAGCGCAGATTGCAGCGCCCCGTCACTTCGAGCACGATGCAGCAGGTCGCGTTCTTGTGGGCCGCGCAGAGCCCGTTTTCCCTGCATTCGGAGGGACAGTTCGGCGCCGCGGCCGCGTCGAGCGGCTCGACGTCTCCGTACCAGTCGAATATGCTTTTTTTATTCCTCCATATGATCGCGGAGAAGGGCCCGTGCTCGGGGCAGCTTTTATCCAGATAAGTCGCCCCTCCGCGCACGACGACCGAGGCATCTACCGTGCGCCCGCAGCGCGGGCAGATGCTGCGCGTCTTTCTTATGACTTTTTCCATATTTCATTTCCACCCTACTTATCCTCTATCGATACCTCCACTTGCGCCATCTTTCCCCTCGCGAGGCTTTCGGGGATGAAGACCTGCCCGCAGACGGGGCAGCGCAGCACTTCCGTGCTGAAGGAATGCTCCAGGTAGCTGAAGAACGCCTTGTGCATCTCAAGTTCGACGCCGCATCTGCTACAAGTCAGCTTTGGTTTTTCTTCCATGCCACACCTCTTCGAGCTCTATCTTCATACGGTGCGTATACGCGTTATGCACCCTGTAGCCGTCTTTTTCCGGCGAATATTCGGCCCAGCAGGTGATATGTCCGATCTCGCCGTATCCGATGAAATGCCCCCACTCGTCGACCAGCTTTCTTCCCGTCCTTTCGCAGAAAGCGATCACGGCGGCGACGTCTTCTTCGAGTATCCTGTCCCTGTTCATCTTGGCTTCGAGCTCCGGCGAAATAAAAAGCGGGATTTTCTCTTTTTCGGGCAGTTCCCTGCCGAGCAGTTCCTTTGTCAAAAGCCTCTTCACCTCTTCTCGGTTGTCGCGCCTTTTGCTGTACGTCGGCGTGCGCCCATCCCTCTCCAGCCCGAAGAGCAGGTCGAGGATGTGCAGCACCGGCTTGCCCGCGTCGGCAAAGACGTCGCGGCAGTTCGTGCAGTAGACGACGTACGGCGCCTCGCCCTCCGAGAGCCGTTTTTCCACGAGCCACCTCGCGTAGGGGGGATTCGCTATCGAGATCTGTCCGCCCCACGAACAGCATTTCGCGCGCTCTTTTTCATATTCCAGCGGCCTCAAGGCGTATCCCGCGGAGGAGAGCAGAGCGCGCACGTTCCTCTGCGTCTCGGGAAAGTCGCGCGCCGAGCAGGGGTCGAAGAGCGACACCTCCGCGCCGTGCGCGTAGGGGATCTTCGCCCCCAGCTCCCAGAGCAGGTCGGAGAGCATCCTGCCCTTCATCTCCGGCAGGCGGCGGTTCATCATCTCCCTGCACGTCGGACAGCCGAAGATGATCTCCGGCTCGCCGCACTGACGCCATTTATCCCTGAGTTCGCCGCAAATGCCCTCGTAAACGCCTCTGTCGCCGGCCCAAAGAGCCGGCGCGCCGCAGCAAGTGACGTAAACGGCGCAGGGGCCGGCGAGCTCCCGCAAAAGCGCGTATGTCTTCGTGACGTAATCCGGCTCCGAGGCGCCCATCTGACAGCCGGGGAAGAACAAATAGGCGCATTTGTCTGCGGGAGCGTAAAAGAACTGCGCGCGCTCCGAGCGCGAGAAATCCATGTCGTTGAGCCAGAATTCATGGAAGGCCCACGGCATGGCCTTCTTCTCGCGCATCGCTATATGGCTCTCGCGCATGAAGAGCCCCACGTCGATCTTTTCCGGGCAGACTTTGCCGCAGAGCCCGCATTGATTGCATGTGGAGATGAGGCGCGTCGCCACCGTGCCGTTGCCGTCGAGCGTGCCGGGGTATATCGTGATGTGGACTTCCTCCTCGATCAGCTTGGGGAATTTCTGGAAATACGCCATCATGTCGCAGGCACGGACGCAAGAATCGCAGCGGCATCTGATGCAGCGCAGCGCCTCCGCCGCGGCCTCCTCCCCGCTGTAGCCGCCGGAAGAGGCGGGGGGGACCTCCGGCTTTGTTTCAACGCCGTCGAGATTCAATTTTATCCTCGTGGGGGGGTGCGGCTCCGCGCTTTTCGCGATGCCGGTCTTAAGGTAGCCTTCGATGAGCCCGGCCGCCGCCGCGCCCTGCGCTATCGCCTCGACGGGGGAGGCGCCGAGCAGCGCGCCACCGAGAAATACCCCGTCGAGAGAAGAGGCCGAGGCCTCGCGCGTTTCGCAAGCCCTCAAGAGCCCGAAGCTTTCGCCGCCTCTGCCGGTGGCGACGTACACGGCGTCGAACTTCTCTCTTATTTCGCCGATCTCCCCTATCTCGCGGCCGAGGAGGAGCTCGTATTTTTCTTTGGAAAACTGCTCCTCTATATCCTTTAAAAAGATGTCGGGGGAGAGCGTCTCCCACAGCCGCCCGCCGAGCCTCTCCGTCTTTTCGTAAACCGTGACGTCATACTTTTTGTTGCACAGGCGCAGCGCACACGCCAGGCCGCCCGCGCCGCCGCCTATCACCGCGATTCTTTTCCCCTTCGTGGGCAGATTGTAGCTGTTCGGCGCCGTGCGCGTCGCCGATTTTACGACGGCCTGCTCGATAAGCTTGAGGTTTACCGCGCCGCCCCTGTCTTTAAGCGGGCAGCCGGCGCGGCAGGGCTCGCCGCATATCTGGGAAACTATTCGCGGAAAGGCCACGGCGTTCGCGTAGGCCCTGTAGGCTGAGTTGAACGCCCCGCGTCCGGCCTTGGGAATGAATTCGCGCACGTCGAAATGGAAGGGGCAGGCCGATACGCAGGGAGCAGCCTCCTTTTCCAGGCAGCAGTTTCTGATCTGATTTTTTACCGTCTCGTCCATGATCACCCGCCCGGCTCTATATAGCCGAATTCCTCAAGCAGCTCCTTCGCGCGCAGATATGTCGCCTTCAATATCTCGGGGCATTTGACCGCTTTTTCGTAAGGGTCGAGGTGCGTTATCGCGCGGCAGTCGGCCGAACCGTACTTTGCGCAGAGCTCGTTCGTGAACCAGTCGGCCATTTCCTTCGTCATCTCGATATTTTTCTCGTCGAAGAGCGCGAGCATGCAGACGGCGCCGGTCAGAGCGCCGCAGATAAGCCCGCTGTGTACTCCGTCGCAGAGGGCCCTCGCCGCCTTGACGAACTGCTCATTGCTTTCGCCGCGAAGCTCGAGACCCATCTCTATAAGTATCGAAGAGCAGCAGAGCCCTTCGACCTTCAGCTGATACATCCGCTTCAGTTCATCATCCATATCAAGACACCCCGCAGCCGTTTGTCGTCATACATTTTTATAGCATACTTCGGGCCGCGTGTAAAAATGCGGCCCGAAGTACAGCTTCAAGTCGTATCCGATTCTTAGAAGAATTTCTCCGTGGTGTCGCCGAGCGCGCGGAAGAAGTCCGCCTCTCCGTCGTACTTCACCGGATTGGCCTTTATGTCGTCGAGCTCTTCGTAGAGGTCGGAGCCGAGGAAGTACTTCGCCGGCTCTTCGGGCCTGCCGCCGGCCGCTATCGCGTCGAGCCCGGCCTTCACCTTAGCCGGCGTCGCCGGTATCTCGTGGATGCGCACGCCGCAGGCGTTGTTGATGGCGTTCAGCACGGCCACGTGCCCGGACGACTGGAAGGCTTCGGAAGCGCCGGAGGAGCCGAAGGGGCCGACTTCGTCGGGACGCTGGTAGTGTATGACGTTGATTTCGTCGGGGATATCCTTGATGTAGGGGACGCCGCACGCCGCGATGTTGGTGTGTTTCTTCACATCCTCGTATATTTCGCTGAGCGCGAAGCCTATGCTGTGCGAAATGCCGCCGTACGCCTGGCCGTTTACCGCGGCCAGATTGCCCACCTTGCCGACGTCGTCGACGCAGCTGAAGCGAAGCACCGTCGTCTTGCCGCTCTTGGTGTCGACTTCGACTTCGGCCATGTTGAGGCAGTAGGTGTAGGAGGGGCTCGGGTCTCCTATCCCGGTGTTGGGGTCGAGGCGGCAAAGCCCTTCGACGCTGGCGCACGTCCATTTTCCCGTGTACTTCGTCGGGATGCCCTCGGCCTTCATCTCCTCGTAGGTGCGGAACGTGCCGTCCGGCTTTCTCATCGCGTTTATCAGCTGCTCGGCCGCGTTCATCGTCGCCTTGCCGCTCATGTAGTGCGTGCGGCTCGCGCCGGACATGCCGCTGTCCGGGCACAGCTTCGTATCGTTCTGCACGAGCTTGATCATATCCGGCGTCACGCCGAGCGGCTTGAGCGCTTCAAGCGTAAGCATCAGCGAGCCGATGTCGCCGCCCTGGCCGAGCTCCTGATATGTGTCGTACTTCGTGAAGGTCCCGTCGGGGTTGAGCTCGATGGCGGCAGCCGATTTGTCGGTGCCCCCCTCCGTTACGTTAAATCCGCCCCACGCGAGCCCCACGCCGCGGCGCTTTTCCGGCGTGTCGGCGGCCTTAGCCTCCGCCACGGCCTTGTCGTAGAGTGGCTTCAATATGTTCATCATCTCTTCCATCGGGTACTGGCGGAAGGGATAACTGTTGATATTCGTATCGCCGGGGCGCCCTATGTTGCGGTAGCGGAAGTCGAACGGGTCGATCCCCGCCTTTTCGGCGAGCATGTCGACGAGGGCTTCGCTGAGCATATAGGCCTGCGGTGAGCCGTAGCTGCGGTAGGCCGTGCCGAAGTTGTGGTTGGTGTTCGCGACGCGGCAGAGCCCCGCGACGTTCGGGATCGAGTAGGGGAAGAAGGCGAAGCGCGCCTGCTTGGTGAAGCAGTCGTCGCCGCCCCACGAGTATGCGCCGTGGTCGAGGCCGAAATCAAATTCCGCCGCGGTCAGCTTTCCCTCCTCGTCGCAGGCAAGGCGCCCGTTCGAATAGGATGGGCAGCGCTTTCCCGAGAAGTGCTGGTGTTCCTCGTAGCTCATCGAAAGCGCCACAGGCTCCTTAATGACGACGGCCGCGGCTCCCGCCAGGCAGAGGTCGCCGGCGTTCGTCGACCAGCCGAAGCTCGCCCCCGTCGGGTTCATCATGACGCGCAGCTTCGACGTCGGTACGCCGAGGCAGGTGCCTATGCGGCTGATCGAGGAGTAGACGCCCTGAGATTTGCACTGGAACGTGAGGAAACCGTCCTCGTCGAAGTAGCACTGCACGGAGTCGCCTTCGATCGAAAGGTGCGGCTCGCGCGACGAATAGAAGCTGCCTTCGACGCTGTAAGCTGAGTTATCGATGATCTCCGCCACCTTTTCCGGCTCTTCGAGGCCGGCGCCCTTGAGCACCGGCTGCTTGCAGAAGATGTTGGGCGTGTCCTCATGGATGCGCCGGGCGTCCGGCATCGCCGCCTCAAGGAAGCTCAGATATTCCGGAAGCTTTTCTATCTCGACCTTCACCTTGGCGGCCGCGGCGCGCGCGTGCTCCTTGGTGTCGGCGACCGCGAGCGCTACTACGTCGCCGTAGCGGTAGATCTTGTCCTCGGCGAGGACGTTGCGGCTCGGGATCCTTACCGTGCTGCGCTCGTGGAAGTTGGCTTCGGCCATCACGTTCGAGCCGCCTGCTGCCTTAAGGTCCGCGGCCGTGATGATTTTCTTCACACCGGGCATCTTCTCGGCTTCAGAGGCGTCTATCTTAAGAATCTTCGCGTGATGAGCGAGACGGGGCTGGACCACCGCTACCTTAAGCGTATCGGCGGGCATCTTCAGCTCCTGGTCGTCGCCGTAGTCGGCGAGCCCGCACACCTTGGCGAGAGAGGTCGGGCGCACGAGCGGCTTGCCGTAATATTCCTTGTCTTCGGGAAGTTTGACCTTTATATCGTCGATCGTGGCCTCTCCGCGCACCACCTTGGCGGCGTCCATGACCGCGTCCACTATCTGTTTGTAGCCGGTGCAGCGGCATACGTTCCTATGTTTATGGAACCAGTCGCGCACCTCTTCGCGCGTCGGATTGTCGTTTTTCTGCAGCAGCGCGTACGAAGATACTATAAATCCAGGCGTGCAGAAACCGCACTGGACCGCGCCGTTGTTCATAAACGCCACCTGCACAGGGTGCAGATTAGTCGGCGTGCCTATCCCTTCGACCGTAGTCACTTCGCTGTATTCGTCTATGCGCGCCATCTTGCGCGCGCAGGATCTGACGAGCTCCCCGTTCAGAAGAACCGTGCAGGAGCCGCAGACGCCTATGCCGCATCCGACCTTTACGCTGGTGAGCCCCAGGCGTCTCAGCACATCCGCCAAAGAGTCTTTTGCGGGATCGCAGGCGAACATTCTGTTCGCCCCGTTGATCTTGAGCCACATCTTCCTCAATGCCATTTCCTTCAGCCTCCCCGTGTTTTTTGCTGCTTACCGCCCTTTAAGTTGCGATATGCCAAGCTTCATACCGCGGGCCCGACAATGAACGATTAAAAAAATACGGATACTCCTTCCGCCATTTCAGCGCCGCCCTCAGCGCCTGAGAAGACGGGCCGACGCTTTGCGACGCCGCAAAGCCTCTCATTTTAAAAACAGCGTCTGTCTCGCAGAATATATTTTGTGCAGGACAGACGCCGTATGGCCGTAACTCAGAAACTTAAATCTTTTTTATCTCCAGTAAGCTTCCTTGAAGAAGCAGAACTCCTGGCCGAGACCCTCTTTGACCGCGCGGTCGTAGAGCGTCT
>Ga0208297_1001042_pt1 | contig 33576 bp, 30 predicted proteins | sample LMS_cellobiose_e_FD_187367 | JGI IMG/M metagenome (GOLD analysis project Ga0208297, IMG submission 187367) | Rumen-fistulated moose microbial communities from Alaska, USA - LMS_cellobiose_enrichment (SPAdes) (version 2) | ecosystem: Host-associated > Mammals > Digestive system > Stomach > Rumen... | reverse complement strand
CAGAAGCAGCTTGCTGTTTGGAACAGAAAATACAACAACTTCCCCATGCGTCCCCTCAACTGGGCCTCTCCGAAGGACGTCCTTTCTTCTTTTCCCAATTCTGTAACATATCATTGACAAACCTACAAGCGGCTCTCCCCAGGGATCGGAGAAAGCCGCGTGTTTACAGTTTCAGCGTTTTTTCCAGACAGACCAGCCGCACCCCGGGAATGCCGTTGAACACACAGTCCACGACTCCCGGCTCCCGGTATCCCAGCTTGGCATACAGCTTTCGGGCAGACAGGTTGCGCTCATTGGTATCCATCCGCAGATAGGGACAGCCGTGGGCAAGGGCGTATTCCTCATAGAAGGTCACGAACTGGCTCCCGTACCCCTTCCCGGCCTTCTGCGGGGAGACCACCAGCGTGTGAAGGACCATGACCTGCTCTGGCGGCGCGTCGGCCTCCCAGGGGCAGTCTGCGTACTCTGGCACCTGCTCCTGGTTGATCTTGGCGGCGGCCACGATTTTGCCGTCCTCCTCCATCACAAACATATCGCAAGCCCGAATGGAGGCCTCTGCCGTGGATCGGGTGGGGTAGATGGACCGGACCCATCCGATGGTGGTCCGTCCCGCCTCTTCCCCGGTGTGGATGTCCTGGTAGATGGCATCGATGTCGTCCAGGTCTTCCATTACGGCACGTCGAATCATAGGATCAACTCCTTTTCATTAGATGGTTCTGTCACCTTTCGCAGCTCCCGCTGCTGGCCCAGGGAGATGACTGGGATGGTCAGCAGGATCAGACAGAAGCCCACAAAGTCGGCGGGGACGAAGGAGACCTTCAGCACCAGCACCGACAGGACCACGGCAGTGAGGGGCTCCACTGCTGACAGCACCACGCCGGCAACCGGTCCCACCATCTGAATGCCCCGCATATAGGCGGAAAAGGCAAGCACTGTCCCGCCCAGGATGATGACGGCCATAAAGCCGATGAGCTGACCGTTGACGATGGGGTGGACCTGCCAGGGGCGGAACAGCAGGGCCATGACGCCGCCCCCTAACAGCATCCCCCAGCCCATGGTGGGCAGCAGACCGAACCGGTCCATCAGAGACAGGGGAAACAAGGTGTTCAGGGCGGAGCTGCCGGCGCACAGGAGGCCCATAACCAGGGCGACTGGGGAGACGCTCAGCCGGGTCAGATCGAAGTGGGTCGCGCAGGCGAAGACGCCCACCACCACCAGGACCACCCCGGCCAGCTCATAGAGCCGGGGGCGCCGCCGCTCCCGGAAGAGGGTGTAGAGCAGGATGAAAATGGGGCAGATGTAGCACATTACGGTGGAGAAGGCCACGTTGGCCAGCTGGATACATCCGTAAAAGGTATACTGCGAAGTGGCAACACCGAATACGGCGTAGACAAACAGCCGTCCTATGGCTCTGGGCTCTCTCCACACCGCCCCAATCACCGGCCCCATGGTCACCCGGGCGATCAGCAGAAACAGGAGCCCCGCCAGGACCAGGCGGATGGGCACCAGCCATCCGGCGGTCACGGTATTGCTCCGGAACAGGGCCTGTCCGCAGGAGCCTGCCACTGCCCACAGCACGCCGCCGGAGATGGCAAGCGCATAGCCCAGGTGGCGGGAACTGCCTTTCATAGCGACGCCTCCTTCCTTTCGCAAAAAGCCCCCCGGACCTCCCGGTCCAGGGGGCAGCTGATTTCTTGGGTTATCTCTTCCGGTCAAAGATCTTGAAAATCTCCTGATAGGGATCGTCATCGCTGACGGGAGCAGAGGGGGATTCCTTGCCTTCCCGCCGCTTCTGGGGAATGGGATTGGAACCGGCGGCCTCCTCAAATCCGGTGGCGATGACAGTGACTACGATCTCGTCCTCCAGCTTTTCGTCAAAGGTGGCGCCGAAGATGAACAGAGCGTCGGGATCTGCGGCCTCCTGGACCAGATTGGTGGCCAGCTCCACTTCCTCCAAGCCCATGTTGGTGGAGCCGGTGACGTTCACAAGGATGCCTCTGGCGCCGTTGATGGTGGTCTCCAGCAGAGGGCTGGAAATCGCCCGCTGGGCGGCCTCCTGGGCCTTCTGCTGACCGGCGGCCCGGCCGATCCCCATGTGGGCCCGGCCCGCGTCCTTCATGACGGCGGTGACGTCGGCAAAGTCCATATTGATGAAGCCGGTGTTGTTGATGATATCAGAAATGGCCTGAACAGCTTGCCGGAGCACATCGTCTGCGATCTCAAAGGCGTTGGACAGGGTGATCTTTCGCTCCGACACGTATTTCAGCCGGTCGTTGGGGATGATGACCAGGGAGTCGACCTTGTCGATGAGTTCTTCGATACCGGCTTCGGCCTGGTCCATACGCCGCCTCCCTTCAAAGGAGAAGGGCTTGGTCACCACGCCCACGGTGAGGATGCCCATCTCCCGGGCGATGGTGGCCAGAACGGGGGCTGCGCCGGTGCCGGTCCCGCCGCCCATACCGGCGGTGATGAACAGGATGTCCGCGCCACGGATCTCATTGGCCAGCTGCACCCGGCTCTCCTCGGCGGAGCGAAGGCCAATGTCGGGGTCCGACCCCGCGCCTTGGCCGGAGGTGATGCCCGCACCGATCTGAACCTTGTGGTTGGCTGTGGAGGCGTTCAGTGCCTGCTTGTCGGTATTCACCGCGATGAAATCCACGCCGTTGGCCCCAAGGGACATCATGTGATTGACCACATTGCTGCCGCCGCCGCCGACGCCTGCCACGCGAATGTCTACAATGGGCTCTACGCCTTTCTCTACGCCCAAACTCATATTCAGCCCTCCCGAAAAATGGTTGACACGTCTCGTTGGAACGGATCAACATACAAATTCCATACTAATATAAAATTAGTATAATCACCGAAAGAGAGCCGGTCAACAAAAATTCGGTTACAGCTTATTGTCAAAACGCAATATTTGGTGGGATAATTCCGGGTTTCCGCCCGTATCTTGACATTTTTTCATGAAAAGGGTATCCTGTAGCCGAGATCTGTCCATGGAACGGCTCAGGAACGGAGGAATCGGAATGAAAAAAGGATTGATTTGCTTGGCTTTGGCGGCGATTCTGGCGCTGACCCTGTGTGCCTGCGGAGAAAGCCAAAATCAGGAGATGACATCTCCCTACGCGGGCGTCTGGACGGCCACCTCCGCCCGGTATGGTGACACGGAGGTCGCCATCGGCGACGTGTTCCCGGATGGCTTGTCTCTGGAGCTTCAGGATAACGGCGTCTGCCAACTGACCCTGGGGGAGGACACAGACCCGGCTACCTGGTCTGTGGCGGAGGATGACAGCATCACGATCAGCGATGGTGAGACCGATCTGCTGGGGACGGTGGACGGAGACGTTATCGTCCTGGAGATCAGCGGGATGTCCATCACCCTGACCCGGGAAGGCGCCGACACAGAAGGGGATGACACCCAGGACGCGGATGCGCCTGAAGAGGAGACAGCAGAGGAATAACCATTCGATCTGCACAGCATCACCAAAGAAGATGAACCGGTACTGTTCTTTCTGAGCGGTACCGGTTTGAGACTGTCAAAAAAGCCTCGCAGAGTTCCGTTTTCCGCAGAAAACGGAATGAGATACCATCATTTTTTTGCCGGCTTTGCCGGTGAAAAAATACTTCTCGCAGAACGAACGTGCGGGCCGCAGGCCCGTGCGATGAGTGAAGCGTGATCCCCTCGTGTCAAGAAAGGCGTCAGCCTTTTTTGACACGCTGGAACCGGTACTGCTCTTTCTGAGCGGTACCGGTTTTCGCGTTTCATCCATTGTTCCGAAAAAAAGGAGACCGGCCGAAGCCGGTCTCCAGAAAAACGAAGGTTTGTCAGGGTAAATTACTTCACCTGAGCATACAGAGCCTCGACGTCCTTCACGGTGGTCTTTCTGGGGTTGACCGTCACGTTGCCGGACTTCATGGCGTCGATGGCCATCTGGGGGATCAGCTCCTCGAAGCGAGCAGCGCCGCCGTTGGCCTTGACCTGAGCAACATCAGCGAAGTGAGCGGGGATGCCCAGATCAGCGTTCAGCTGAGCCAGAGCGTCGCAGGTCATCTGAGGCACGAAGTCGGGGCCAGCGCACTTGCCGGTGACATACTCATAGATCTTGGCATAACGCTCGTCAGCGCAGATGGCGTTGAACTCGAAGATCTTGGGCATCAGGACGGCGTTGGCAACACCGTGAGGCACGTTGAAGAACGCGGACACGGGGTGAGACATGGCGTGGATGTCGCCCAGACGGTTGTTGGCGAAAGCGATGCCGGCGAAGGTGGAGCCCAGCATCATGGCGCAGGCAGCGTCCGCATTGCCGCGGTTGCCGACGAAAGCGCGGATGTTGCTGCCGATGAGGGACATAGCAGCCTCAGCCATAGCCTTGGAGAAGGGGTTGGCGTCGGTGTTGATGTAGGATTCCATAGCGTGGATCAGAGCGTCAACGCCGCAGGCAGCAGCCACGGAAGCGGGAGCGGTCATGATGAGCTCGGGATCCATAACGGCATAGTCGGGGGAGATCTCGGGGCCCAGGACGGACAGCTTGTAGTTGCGCTTGGTGTCGGTGATAACGGCAGCCACGGTAACCTCGGAGCCGGTGCCGGCGGTGGTGGGCACGCAGATCAGGGTGTCGATCTTGCCGGGAACCTTGCCGACGCCTTCGTAATCGCCGATGTCGCCGCCGAACTTAGCGACAACGCCGACTGCCTTGGCAACGTCCATGGGGGAGCCGCCGCCGACGGCCAGCAGGCCGTTGCACTTCTCAGCGACATACTTCTCGCCGCATTCCTTGACGATATCGGTGGTGGGGTTACCCACGACATCCAGGTATTCAGCATACTCCAGACCGCCGTCGGCCAGGATCTTGCGGACCTTGTCAACGACACCGATCTCTTCCAGCATACGGTCGGAGATCAGCATGACTTTGCTGGAACCGGCAGCCTTCAGGAAGTCAGGCAGCTTCTTCAGGGCGCCCATGCCGAACTGGCAGTTCTGGGGAATGATGAAACCGAAATCCTTAATCATGAGAAATCGCATCCTTTCCAAAAATTACTCAAAAAGATTTGTGCGGTTTAACCACAGATTGGTTAAACTACCCGTGCATTTAGTATATCATTGAATGGGATGACTGGCAAGTTCTTATCAGATGAAAATATCTCACAAGAATAGCACGCGAATTTTAGGCAGAATGTCCATAAAAACCCGAAACAGAACGATGTACGATTATCTAAAACATCCTATATAGTCAAAACAACAAAATTCACTGCCGAGAAAGGGTAAGAATCACAAAAAAGACAGCTGAAAACCAGGAAAGGCCGCCCGGTATCTCTCCGGGAGAGAAAGAACAAAATGTGCAGATTCTCTTCCGAAAGAAAACAAAACCTGGTAGGCGGCTGCGTTTCAAAATGACATGAACTGCGTTGCATCGCTTGGATAAGCCTGGTAAGAAAAAAGGAGGCCTGCGCCTCCCGTCAGTCCTGCCTCTCTTCCGGAAAAGCAGCCATCCGTGAAGAAGCCCCGCTCTGGCCGTGGGGACCCAATTAAAACCTGCACGAAATGGCAGGTGGGTCGCCTCCGCCGTGCTTCTCTGCTTCCAACTTCCAACCGGAGGCCGGGAGGCCTGCAATTCACACGGCGAGTCCAGCGTCCCGTTTAAGAAATGTGGGTTTAAAAGGGTCCAAAAGACTCACGAACCGAGCAGGGCATCTGTCTCGTTCTCAATATTGAATTACATTATGACGGGAGGGGAGAGGTCATGCCTCCTCGTCCTCATCCTGAAAGAGCTCCTTCATGAATTCGTTGTAGACCATCTCGGCCTCCTCGTCGCTGTCCAGGGTGGAGAGAAGCTCCTCTCCGTTTTCCCGGATGACCTTCATGAAGATCAGGCCCAGGTCCTCCTCCTGGTCCTCGTCCTCCTCCGTGACGGTGGGGAAGAAGGCCAGATAGGTGTTTCCGCCCAGCTCCATGGTGTCCAGGTGCTCCAGCTCGAACTCATTGCCTTCGTCATCGGTGACGGTGATGAAGTTTGCGCCGTAGTCTTCGTTCATGGGGCGGCCCTCCTTCCTTTCTGCCCTTATTGTACCTTGTCACAGGGGAAAATGCAAGGGAGAACGGCAGAAAAGTTTCTGCAAATCCTGTAAAATGACGGATGGACAAATCAGAATCCTATGGTATAATACAATGGTATGCGAATAGGTAGATGCGCATATGCAGAGAAGAAACGGCCAGCCGGTCCCGTCACCGGCTGGCGTCTGGAATGAACGACGCGGAGGGAATTATGGAACGCAATCGTGAAATCAGGGACCGGGAATACCGGGACCGCACCCCCAGGGAGGACCGGGAGAGTCGGGAGTCCCGGACCCGGGAGCGGTCTGACCGGAGCGACCGGACCACCCGCTCCGCCAGGACCACCCGGAGCAGCCGGAGCAAACGGGGGCGCCGCCGCAGAAAGGGCGGTGTCTTTAAGGCCATCCTCACGGTGGTGCTGGTGCTGGTGCTGACAGGGGCGATTTTGGCCTGCCTGTCCGCCATGTACATTAAAAATGTCATCCTGCCCAATACGGATCTCCAGTTGGACGCCTACAACGAGTCGGTGCAACAGACCAGCAAGATGTACTATCGGAACACGGAGACCAACAATTACGTGGAGATGCAGGAGCTCTACGGCGATGAAAACCGGGTCTGGGTCCCCCTGGAGGAGATCCCGGAAAACCTGAAGAACGCGGCTGTGGCCATCGAAGACCAGCGGTTCTACAAGCACCACGGCGTGGACTGGAAGCGCACGGTGAAGGGTGTGCTGAATATGTTCACCGGCCAGGACATTGTGGGCGGTTCCACCATCACCCAGCAGCTCATCAAAAACATGACCGGCGAGGACGAGGTCACCGTCAAGCGGAAGATCACCGAGATCTTCGAAGCCCTGGAGATGGAGAAGAACTACTCCAAGGAGAAGATCCTGGAGTCCTACCTTAATTATATTTACCTGGGCCAGCGGTGCAACGGCGTCTATACCGCTTCCTATCGCTACTTCGGCAAGCATGTCTCTGAGCTGAGCTTGGCCGAATGCGCCAGCCTCATCGGCATCACCAACAATCCCTCCAAATATGACCCCCTGGGCCACCTGGAGGTGGTTAACGAGGAGACCGGCGCCGTAAAAACCTCCCGGGACTTCAACAAGGAGCGCCAGGAGACCATCCTTTATAAAATGGAAGAACTGGGCTACATCACCGCCGAGGAGCGGGACGCGGCCATCGCCGAGCCTTTGGACTTCTCCAAGGGGGAGGAGCTGAGCACACAGTCCGCGGTCTACACCTGGTATGAGGACGCTGTCATCGAGCAGGTGCTGGCCGACCTTCAGTCGGAGTTCAACTGGTCCAAGGAGCGGGCCCGGACGGCGCTGTTCTCCGGCGGTCTGCAGATCTACACGTGCCTGAACCCGGACATTCAGGCGGCGGTGGATTCGGTTTACGGCGACCGGAACAATCTGAATTACACCTCCTCCAACGGGCAGCCCATGCAGTCGGCCATTACCATCGTGGACAACGAGACCGGTTACGTTGTGGCCATGTCCGGCGGTGTGGGAGAAAAGACCGACAGCCGCAGCTGGAACCGGGCTACCACCACAAAGCGGCCCCCCGGCTCCTCCATCAAGCCTCTGTCAGTCTACGCGCCCGCCATTGAGCTGGGATATATCACCCCCAATTCCACCGAAGTGGACTCCCCCTACGATAAGATCGACGGGCGGGACTGGCCCGTGAATGCCAGCGGCAAGTATCAGGGGACGGTCTCCATCTCCAAGGCGGTGCGGGAATCCATCAACACGGTGGCCGTCAAGGTCCTGGCCAACAACGTCACCCCGCAGGTCAGCTATGAGTTCATGCGGGACAAGTTCCATATCAAGCTGGTGGAATCCATGACCCGGGGCGATATGAATTATACGGATATCGGCCTGGCCCAGCTGGCCCTGGGCGGCCTCACCGAGGGCGTGAGCACCTATGAGATGGCGGCGGCTTACTCAGTCTTCCCCCGGAAGGGCGTTTACAAAGAGCCTCTGCTTTACACCATCATCACCGACAGCAATGGCGATGTGATCCTGGACAAGTCCGGGTCTCAGGAGCCGGAGCAGGCCATCTCCCAGCGCACGGCCTACTATATGACCGAGATGATGGAGGGCGTTGTGGTGGGCGCCGGCGGCACCGGTCAGGCGGCCAACTTCGCCGGTCAGGACATCGCCGGCAAGACCGGCACTACCACCTCCCGAAAGGACCTGTGGTTCGTGGGCTACACGCCTTACTATACCGCGGCGGTTTGGACGGGCTACGACCAGATGGAGCGTCTGGCCTCCGGCCTGAGGAACCCCTCCACCACCATGTGGAAGCTGGTCATGGCCAAGGTTCATGCCTACCTGCCCTATAAGGAATTCCCCCAGCCCGATGCCGGCAGCATGCAGACGGTGAAATACTGCACTGTCAGCGGTAAGCTGCCCAGCGCCTACTGCGGCAGCCATGTGGCCACCGGCACCTTCTTCGCGGAAGACGTGCCCACCACCTACTGCACCATTCACAAGATGCCCGTGGTCCGGCCCAGCAGCGGCGGATCCGGCGGCAGTTCCTCCAGCAGCACCGGCGGAGGGACAGACACCACCACAGGCGGCGAGACCGGCGGCGGTGAAGTGGATACCGGCGGTGGCGGCGGCGATGCCGGCGGCGGAGGAGAGGCTCCGGCCCCGGCGGCAGAGGCCACCGGAGAATAAGCGACGCAGAAACGGACCGTTTCCCTTGCGGGGGCGGTCCGTTTTGTGGATTCTTACGGAAGTGAGATGGGAATGGGATGAAAAAATGTCGCTGAGGCAAAAACTTTTGTATTGCCATCCGTGGACAATTGTGCTACAATGGGCACCGTTATATAGTTTGGCGGCGGAGCTCCTCCACGGAGACCGCCTGCAGAACCTTCCGATTCGGAGGAGCGCGCGAAGGGAGGCGCAGCATGGCAAAGTCACCCAATTATTACATTGTTGAGGCCGACGCCCTGCCTGAAATCTTCCGCAAGGTGGTGGAGGCCCGTCGTCTCATGGACACCGGAGAGGTGGAGACGGTGAACCAGGCCGTCCAGGCCACGGGAATCAGCCGCAGCGCGTTTTATAAGTATAAGGACGCGGTCCGGCCTTTTCAGGATATGCTCCACGGGCGGATCGTCACCTTCCAGCTGCTGCTGAAGGACGAGCCGGGGCTTCTGTCCCAGGTGCTCAACGTCTTTGCCGGGTCGGGGGCCAACATTCTCACCATCAACCAGGGGATCCCGTCCAACGGCTGCGCGGTGGTGACAGTGAACGCCGAGACCTCTGACATGGGCGGCTCCCTCCAGGAGCTGCTGGAGAAAATCGGCGGGGTCCAGGGCGTCCTGCGGGGAGAGATTCTGGCGGGATGAGGACCCAACAGCGAGATACCATAGAAAAGGAAGGGATCAACATGGTTAAGACAGCGATCTTAGGTTTTGGCGTGGTGGGCTCCGGTGTGGCGGAGGTCCTCTCTGGCTCCGGAAACGGAGTCAGCCGCCGGCCTGATTCCCTGATCGAGGTTAAATACATCCTGGATGTGCGGAAGTTCCCCGACAGCCCTTTTGCCAACCTCTTTGTGGACGATTTCGCCACCATTGAGCAGGACCCGGAGGTCACTGTGGTGGTGGAGACCATCGGCGGCATGGGCGCGGCCCTGGACTTTACGGAGCGGGCCCTGAAGGCAGGCAAGAGTGTGGTCACATCCAACAAGGAGCTGGTGGCCACCCACGGTCGCCGTCTGCTGGATCTGGCGGCGGAGCACGGTGTGGTCTATCTCTTTGAGGCCAGCGTGGGCGGCGGCATCCCCATTCTGCGGCCCCTCAGCGAGTGCATGGCGGCCAACGACATTCTGGAGATCTGCGGCATCCTCAATGGCACCTGCAACTACATCTTCACACGGATGGTCCAGGATGGGATCACCTTCCAGGAGGCGCTGAAAGGGGCCCAGGCCAACGGCTACGCGGAGCAGGACCCCACCGCCGACGTGGAAGGCTATGACACCTGCCGCAAGCTGTGCATCCTGTCCTCCATCGCCTTCGGCTGGCATCTGCTGCCGGAGCAGGTTCCCACCCACGGCATCACAAAGATCACCCAGGCCGATGAGGCCTACGCCGCGGCCAGTGGCTGCCGCATCAAGCTCCTGGGCCGGGCGGTCATGGGGGAGGACGGCAAGGTCACGGCCTACGTGGAGCCCCACTTCGTCCCTCAGGAGAATCCACTGGCCAGCGTGGACGATGTGTTCAACGCCATCCTGGTCAAGGGCGACGCCACCGGCGATGTGATGTTCTACGGCAAGGGGGCCGGCAAGCTCCCCACTGCCAGCGCCGTCTCCGCCGATGTGATCGCGGCAGCCCGGAAGATGGAGCGGGCAGGGTATCGCCCCTGGCAGCCCAACCGTCCGGAGTGCGTGGGTGACCTGAACGAGCTTTCCAGCCGCTGGTACATCCGGCTGGCTCACGGCGCGCTGGCGGATGCCCAGCGGCTGATCTACGGTCGGGTGGACGCCGCGGAGCGCACCTATATCACCAACCAGTCCATGACCCGGCCCCAGATGGAGACCCTCCTGGAGGATCTGCCTGTGCTGGCGGCCATCCGCGTGCTGGACTGACCAAGACGAAGGGATTTCAATACAATAATGAATGGGGGAGAGGGATGGACTCCGTTTCCCCTGCGGCATGATAGATCCGCAGCAGCGACAGGAGGAATGCAAATATGGGACTTATCGTACAAAAATTCGGCGGCACGTCGGTGGCCAACACGGAACGGCTCCGGAACGTGGCCCGGATCATCACGGAGACCTACCGCCAGGGCAACCAGGTGGTGGCGGTGCTGTCCGCCCAAGGCGACACCACGGATGACCTGATCGAAAAGGCCAAGGAGATCAATCCCCGGGCCTCCAAGCGGGAGATGGATATGCTGTTGTCCACCGGCGAGCAGATTTCCTGCGCCCTATGCGCCATGGCCATCCAGGGCCTTGGTTTCCCTGTGGTCTCACTCACCGGCTGGCAGGCCGGCTTCCAGACCAACAGCAACTACAGCAGCGCCAAGATCAAGACGGTGAACACCGAGCGCATCCAGTCGGAGCTGGACCGGAACCACTCCATCGTCATCGTCACCGGCTTCCAGGGGCTCAACAAATTTGATGACATCACCACTCTGGGCCGGGGCGGCTCGGACACCTCTGCTGTGGCCCTGGCGGCGGCGCTGAAGGCCGACCTCTGCCAGATCTACACCGACGTGGAAGGCGTGTACACCGCCGATCCCCGCCACGTGAAGGGCGCCAGAAAGCTGGAGGAGATCACCTTCGACGAGATGCTGGAGTTGGCCAGCCAGGGAGCTCAGGTGCTCCACAACCGCTCCGTGGAGCTGGCCAAGAAATACCGTGTGAACCTGGAAGTGCTGTCCAGCTTTGCCAATAAGCCGGGCACGAAAGTCAAGGAGGTTGTGAAACGTATGGAAAAGACTCAGATCAGCGGCGTCGCGAAGGACAAGAACGTGGCCCGTCTCGCCCTGGTGGGCGTGGAAGATAAGCCCGGCATCGCCTACCGCGTGTTCTCCCTGCTGGGGAAGGAGGACATCAACGTGGACATCATCCTGCAGTCCATCGGACGGGATGACACCAAGGATATCAGCTTCACCGTGAAGCGGGACGACGCCGATAAGGCCGCCGACCTGCTCAACGAATACAAGGAGAGCATTGGCTTCGACCATATCGACGTGGACAAGGAGGTCGTAAAGGTCTCCATCGTGGGCGCGGGCATGGTGGACGACGCCGGCGTGGCCGCCAAGATGTTCGGCGCCCTCTATGATGCGGACATCAACATTCATATGATCTCCACCAGCGAGATCAAGGTTTCCGTGCTGCTGGATGAGAACGATGCCAATGCGGCGGTCCAGGCCATCCACGACAAGTTCTTCGGAGAGTGAGGATTGCAACAGGGGAAAAACCGTAAAAACGGGAAAAACAGGGACTATGACCAAGGAAACGGCCCCGACGGGGCCGTTTCCTGAAATTTTTTGTTTGAAACGACCAATTTCAGCGGAAAAGCCCGGAAAAATTTTTTTCAAACCTGCTGATTCCTGTCTTGTATTTTGGGGAATCGTCTGATATAATACCACCGTAAATTGTGGCCGAAGGGCGGTTTTCCGCCTGAAACCATGAAACGTCTGCCACCGGGACGCGTTCCGGTCTGGCGTTTATTCAGGGAAGCAAGTCCCTTTTCTCGTCGCAAGGCCCGGAGCGGCCGTCCGCACCGGATCGGGCGAGGGGGAAGGCGGACCGCGCTTTCCGAAATAAAACAAATCAAAAATAGGGGGAAATCAGAAATGAACATACTTGTTTGCATTAAACAAGTGCCGGACACGACCATCATCAAGATCGATCCTGAGACCAACCGGCTGATGCGTGAAGGCGTTCCCGCCATCGTCAGCCCCTTCGACGCCTATGCCCTGGAAGCGGCTGCCCGCATCAAGGACCAGGACAAGGACACCAGAATCTACATCCTGACCATGGGTCCTCCCCAGGCTATCGACGCCCTGCGTGAGTGCCTCTCCGTCGGCGGCGACAAGGCTTTCCTGGTCTCCGACCGTGTCTGCGGCGGCGCTGACACCCTGGCTACCGGCTATACCCTGGCCTGCGCCAAGGAGAAGATCGAAGAGTCCGAAGGCATTAAGTTCGACATGATCATGTTCGGCAAGCAGGCCATCGACGGCGATACCGCTCAGGTCGGTCCTCAGACTGCCGAGGATCTGGATCTGCCTCAGGTCACCTACGGCTGGGAAGTCTGGCCCAACGGCGAAGGCAAGGTCAAGGTCAAGAAGGAGCTGGAAGACGGCTTTGAGTGGCTGGAGATGAACACGCCCTGCGTCGTCACCATCACCAAGCCCGACTATGAGCCCCGTTTCCCCACCATCAAGTCCAAGATGGCTGCCCGCAAGGCCGAGATTCCCGTTCTGAGCGCCGCCGATTGCAACATCGACCCCGAGAGAGCTGGCCTGAAGGGTTCTCCCACCAAGGTTAAGAAGAGCTTTACGCCTCCTCGCAAGGAAGGCGGCCTGCGGATCAAGGAAGAGACTCCGGAAGAGTCCGCAAAGAAGCTTTATGACCTGCTCCGCGATAAGGGCATCATTTAATCGAAGGGAGGACGAAATACAATGTTACAGTCTAGTTATGAACCTCAAAGCAAAGACCTGTGGGTCTTTATTGAGACCAAGAACGGCAAGGCCAGAAACGTTGGCCTGGAGCTGCTGAACCCCGGTCGTCGTCTGGCCGCCATCCAGGGTGGTAAGACCGTCGGTCTGGTCATCGGCTACAACTGCGACGAGGCAGTCAAGGAAGCTTTTGCTTATGGCGCTGACAAGGTTATCGTCATGGATAACGAGGTCTATGACCACTACAGCACCGACGCTTACACCGCTGCTATCGTGCACGCTGTTGAGAAGAACTGCCCCTATTCCATGCTGATGGGCGCTTCTCCCCTCGGCCGTGACCTGGGCCCCCGTGTTGCTGGTCGTCTGAAGACCGGTCTGACCGCTGACTGCACCTCTCTGGACATCGACGAAGAGACCGGCCGTATCGCCTGGACTCGTCCCGCTTTCGGCGGCAACCTGATGGCCACCATTCTGTGCCCCTTCACCTTCCCCCAGCTGGGTACCTGCCGTCCCGGCGTGAACAAGAAGCTGGAGCCTGACTTCTCCCGCACCGGCGAGATCGAGAAGGACGATTACGCATTCCCCGCTGACCAGATCCGCATCAAGGTTCTGGAGACCATCGCCGAGGAAGGCGAGAAGGTCGACCTGGAAGGCGCCGAGATCATCGTCTCCGGCGGCCGTGGCCTGGGCGGCCCCGAGGGCTTCGTCACCACCATCAAGCCTCTGGCTGATGCTCTGGGCGGCGTTGTCGGTTCCTCCCGTGCGGCTGTTGATGCTGGCTGGATCGCCCACTCCCATCAGGTTGGCCAGACCGGTAAGACCGTTGGCCCCAAGCTGTATGTCGCCTGCGGTATCTCCGGCGCTATCCAGCACCTGGCTGGCATGGGCTCCTCTGACTTCATCGTTTGCATCAACAAGGACCCCGAGGCTCCCATTTTCGGCGTGGCCGATCTGGGCGTTATCGGCAACCTGTATGACGTCTGCCCCGCTCTGACCAAGCTGATCCTTGCTGACAAGGACTAATTGCGATTCACTACTGTTAGCAAAAAAATTAACATATCCAAGGGAAGAGCCACCTCCGCGTGGGGTGGCTCTTCCTGCGGGCAACTCACAACAAGAAAGGACGAAAACTATGGATTTCAAACTGAACGAAATGGAGCAGGAAATTCTCGATATGCTCCACGACTTCTGCGTCAAGGAAGTCGCTCCCATCGCTGCTGAGCTGGACGAGAAGGAAGAATTTACCCAGAACGCCCGTGAGAAGCTGGCCGAGATGGGCATGCTGGGCACCTATATTCCTGAGGAATATGGCGGCGCCGGCCTGTCTTATCTGACCTACATCGTCTGCTGCGAGGAGCTGGCCAAGCACTGCGCCTCCACCTCCATCATGTTCTCCGTTCACGGTTCCCTGTGCTCCTGGCCCATCCTGGAGTTCGGCACCGAGGAGCAGAAGCAGAAGTATCTGGTCCCCCTGGCCCAGGGCGAGAAGCTGGGCGCCATGGGTCTGACCGAGCCCAACGCCGGCACCGACGCCAATGGCGTGCGCACCACCGCTGTGCTGAAGGGTGACAAGTACATCCTCAACGGCACCAAGATCTTCATCACCAATGGTTACTATGCTGACACCTATGTCGTCTTCGCCCGCACCAACCCCGATCTGAGCGTCGGCCACAAGGGCCTGTCCGCCTTCATCGTGGAGAAGGGCTTCAAGGGCTTCAGCTTCGGCACCAAGGAGAAGAAGATGGGCATCCGCGCTTCTGCCACCTATGAGCTGGTCTTTGATGACTGCGAGGTCCCCGCTGAGAACCTGCTGGGCAAGGAAGGCGAAGGCTTCAAGATCGCCATGATGCTGCTGGACGGCGGCCGTATCGGCGTCGCTGCTCAGGCTCTCGGTATTGCTCAGGGCGCCATCGACCAGGCCATTCCTTACCTGAAGACCCGCAAGCAGTTCGGCAAGCCCCTGTCCGCTTTCCAGAACACCCAGTTCGAGCTGGCTGACATGCAGACCAAGGTCGACGCTGCCCGCCTGCTGATCTATCGCGCCGCTATGGCCAAGCAGAACCACGAGCCCTACAGCCACCTGGCCGCTATGGGCAAGATGTTCGCTGCCGACGTCGCTTCCGACGTCACCCGTCGTATCGTTCAGCTGATTGGCGGTTGCGGCTACACCCGTGAGTATCCCTTCGAGAGAATGATGCGTGACGCCAAGATCACCGAGATCTATGAGGGCACCACCGAAGTTCAGAAGATGGTCGTTTCCGGCTGGATGCTGAAGAAGGACTAATTCTCTCTGGGAATTGTTTCGAGAATATTGGAAAGCCCGGTGGAACTCCGCCGGGCTTTCCTTTATGGCTGGGTGGCCGCTGATGAGGAGCATAGCAGGTGCAAAGGGATCTGCTTTCTCCCGCCTCCGGCTGCTGGAGGACATCTATGAAAATCGACACCACAGTATATGACGGCAGGCCCGCAGACTGTTCCACCCGTCTGGACCGGGAAGTGGCCTGCTATGACCTGCTTGACGCCCTGAAAATCCCGTATCAGCGGGTGGACCACGATCCGGCGGACACCATCCCCGACTGCAAAGAGGTAGAGAAATATCTGGGCATCCGCATCTGCAAAAATCTCGTCCTGTGCAACCGCCAGAAGACTGATTTTTATCTGTTGCTCATGGATGGGGACAAGCCCTTCCATACCAAGGACTTGTCCAAGCAGATCGGTTCCTCTCGCCTCTCTTTTGCGCCGCCGGAGGCCATGGTGGAGCTTCTGGGCGTCACGCCGGGCTCCGCTACCATCCTTGGCCTGATGAATGACCGGGACCACAAGGTCCAGCTGGTGCTGGATTCCTCAGTGACCGCTCAGGAGCGGTTCGGCTGTCATCCTTGTATCAATACCTCCTCCCTAGCGCTGTCCATGGCGGACATCCGGGAGAAGTTTTTGCCTCATCTTGGGGTGGAGCCCCTGCTGGTGGATCTGCCTGACGACCGGCAGACGGAAGCATAAAAACGATCCTATGCGTTTCTGCCCCATACCGCCCATCCCCCAGCGGTGTGGGGCAGTTCGTTTTTTAAAAAGTTCTCCGCAGATATGGTAATCGCCAGCCGCTTGTGATAAAATAAACCATTATATATTGGAAGATTCTGACCACAGAAGGGGAGACATCCATGATCCGTATCCAACATCTGGTCTTGCCGCCCGGCGGGGACCCGTCCATGCTGAAGGAAAAGGCGGCGCGGGCCCTGGGGGTATCGGCGGGGAAGATCCTCTCCTGTGTTCCGGTTCGCCAGTCTATTGACGCGCGCCGAAAGTCTGACGTCCATTACGTCATGACGGTGGATGTATCGGTAGAACACGAGGACAAGATCCTCAAACGGGTGAAATCCCCCAATATTCAGCGGCGTACGCCTGCCCGGCCCTATGTGTTTCCTGCGGTCACCAGATGCAGCGGCCTGCCGCCTGTGGTGGTGGGAAGCGGACCGGCGGGGCTCTTTGCCGCCCTGTGTCTGGCCCGGGCGGGGCTGCGTCCCATCCTGCTGGAGCGGGGCCAGGCCCTGGAGCGCCGGGTCCGGGACGTGGAGGCCTTCTGGAAGGGAGGCGAACTGGACCCGGAGTCCAATGTCCAGTTCGGTGAGGGGGGCGCCGGGACCTTTTCCGACGGCAAGCTCACCACCGGCACCCATGATCCCCGGCTCTCCCACGTGATGGAGACCTTCGTGGCCTTCGGCGCGCCGGAGGATATTCTCTGGCAGCACAAGCCCCATGTGGGTACCGACGTGCTGCGGACCGTGGTGAAAAGCCTCCGGAACGAACTTATCCGCCTGGGGGCGGAGGTGCGGTTCGGACACCGGCTTGTGGGCCTCACCCTGGAGGACGGTGCTGTGAGGTCTGTCTCCGTACAGGACGGCACCGCGACCTATGATCTCCCCTGTGACGCCCTGATCCTGGCTCCGGGGCATTCCGCCCGGGACACCTTCCGGATGCTCCGGGACGCCGGGGCGGAGATGGAGCAGAAGCCCTTTGCCATCGGCGTCCGCATTGAGCACCGCCAGGCGGCGGTCAGCGAGGCTCAGTACGGGTCGGTGTGGGAGAAGCTGCCGCCGGCGGATTACAAGCTGGCCTGCCATCTCCCCAGCGGGCGGTCGGCTTATACCTTCTGCGTCTGCCCCGGCGGGCAGATCGTGGCGGCGGCTTCCCATCCCGGCGGCGTGGTGACCAACGGCATGAGCAACCGGGCCCGGGACGGGGCCGATATCAACGGCGGTTTTCTGGTGAACGTCCGCCCGGAGGATTTCGGCAGCCCGGATCCCCTGGCCGGTGCGGCGTTCCAGGCGGTGTGGGAGGAGAAAGCCTACCGCTTCGGGGCCCCGGGCTACGGCGCCCCTGCCCAGCGAGTGGGAGATTTTCTCCAGGGTGTTCCCAGCGCCGATTCCCTGAAAAACCGCAGCACCTACCGCCCCAATGTCCATTTTGGAGACCTGCGGGAGACCCTGCCGGGCTTTGTCACCGACGCACTGGCCCAGGCTCTGCCCCAAATGGACCGCAAACTGCACGGGTTCGCCGCCCCAGACGCCCTGATGGTGGGCGTTGAGACCCGTTCCTCCTCCCCGGTGCGTTTGCTGCGGGACCGGAGCCTCCAGTCCAATCTCCGGGGCCTCTATCCCTGTGGGGAGGGGGCGGGATACGCTGGCGGCATCGTCTCCGCGGCGGTGGACGGCATCCGGGTGGCCGAGGCGGTGGCCCATCCCATCCCGGCAGCAGACTGATCGGCTGGGGTATCCTCCGGAAAGGGAGTGACTTCATGAAAAAAGGATCCGGGACCCTGCAGACCATCGGCTTCGTCATTCTGGTGACCCTGCTGACCAAGGTTTTCGGCGTGGTCCGTGAAGTCCTCCAGGCCGGGGTGTTCGGTACCAATGCGGCCTTTGATATCTACACCACCTCTTATAATTTTACCATCCTGATCTTTACCACCGTGGCCTACGCGGTGTGTGTGGCGGCGGTTCCCATCATTTCCAAGCAGCTGACCAAGAGCAGGGAGGCGGCCTATCGCTCCGCGGGGAATTTGATCCTGGTCTCCGTTCTGGTCAGTGCGCTGCTGGCCGCGCTGTTGTCCGGGATCCTTCACCTGGCGCCTGTGGCGGCCTGGCTGGGGGTGGACCCGGCGGACCAGGGGGTCCTGCGTCAGTACCTTCAGCTGTGTGTGCTGACCCTGCCCCTCATCATTCTCATCTATCTTCTGGTGGCGGTGTTCCAGTCCATGGGGCACTACGCGCTTCAGGGGAGCCTGAGCCTGCCCTACAACTTGTTCCTCATCGTCTTTCTGGTGTTGTTCGCCCGGGAGGGCCATGTGCTGGAATACGTGGTGGTGGTGTGTGTGGCCTGGTTCCTCCAGTTGGCCATGACCATTCCCAGCGCGGTGGGGGAGCGGTTCCGTCTGGTCCCCCGGTTGAACTTCCGGGACCCGGATGTGGCGCTGTTCGGGCGGACCATCGTGGTGACAGTGTTCACCACCTCCATCTTCCTGCTCTGCTACCTCACCGATTCCCAGTCGGTAACCGCTTTCGGCGGTGGCTCCGTCAGCGCGGTGTACTACGCTGACAAGCTGTTCACCCCGGTGTCCACCACCCTGATCTACAGCATCAGTGCGGTTCTGTTCCCCAAATACAACCAGGAATACGCCACCGCCGATGAATCGGATTATAAGCGCTATGTGGGCAGTTCCGTGGAGAACACCCTGTTTGTTCTGCTGCCCCTGTCGGTGATGTTCTCTGTGTTCGCGGTGCCGGTGGTCCACGTCCTGTTTGAGAACGGCAACTTTGACGCCTTCTCCACAGAGATGACCAGCCAGGTCTTTGCCATGTACTCTTTGGGTATGGCGGGCTTCTGCGTGTTGGATTTCATCAACAAAGCCTACTACACCATGCACCGCATCCTGCCCCCCCTGGTCATCAACGGGGTGGTTTTGGCCCTGAACGTGGCTCTCAACGCGGCGGTGGGGCAGTCTATCGGCCGCATCGGCATGACCACTGCCATTGCGCTGTCCGCAGGCGGTTTGCTGGCCTTGGCGGCCTTTTTCCGGGAGACCCAGGGGGCCTTCCGGTGGGGAAAGCTCTTGAAAAACGTAATTACCGCCGGGGGCATGGGCCTGGTCCTGTCTGCCTTCCATCTGCGGTTTTATGATCCCGCCATGGGCAAGCTGACCGTTCTGGCGGTCTACCTGCTCCTGGGCGTGGCAGGAGCTGCCCTCTACCTGGCCGTCAGCTGGGTCCTGGGAGACCGGGAGACGGTGAAGCTGCTGGCGGGCCATTTGAGAAAGAGGAGAGACGCCAAATGAAACGAACCCCCTTACTGACCTGGCTGCTGCTGGTGACCCTGGTCCTGGGCTGCGTCTTTGCCATTCCCCAGCTGCGGGAGAGAGTGCGCATCGAATCGGGCCAGAAGCAGGTGGAGCTGGTAATGAGCTGGCAGGATATCCAGACCCTGGCCGACAAGTCAGGGGAGCCGACAGACCACTGGTTAAACGGCCTGCGGGATGCGGGCCTGTTCCGTGTGCTTCTCACCGAGGCGGACGGGGAACAGCCCGAGACCCTTGCCTCTTTGACTGCCGTCGGACTGGAGGTGGGCCAGATCGGCGGCACGCCTGCGTCGGGTCCCCAGGGCCTGCGCTATCTCAACGGAGGGCTGAACGACCCAAAGACGGAAATGCCGGCTGAGCTTCGGGGGGACGCCGACCCTTCCACGGACGATCTCCTGCCTGCTTTGGAAGAGCGGGACGCCGTGCTCATCCTCCTGGAGAACAAGGAGCAGACCGGCGTGATCCTCCGCGGTGAACTGGACCGCGGCCAGGAAGGCGACCTGGTTCTGACCACCCAATGGAACGGCAGCTGCGTCAAGTGCGCCTGGCTCACCGATGAGCTTTGCGCCCGGTATCAGACCTTGGGATACGATGGACCGCAGGAGATCGTCAACGTGGCCTTCCGGGCCATCGTGGACCGGGGCATGACCGCCTTCTGGATGCGGCCCTTCCAGTCCGACGACGGCATGGTGACCGACCTGTCCGTCTATCAGGACGCGTTTACCCAGTTGGCGCAGCGTCTGGCTCCGGCGGGCTATGCCTACGGCGAAGCGTCAGGGATCCCGCCGCTGACGTTGGGAACCCTTTCCTTGGCCATGCTGGGGATCGGCGTGTTTGCGTTGGCGGTCTTTGTGTTCGGAATGATCTTTTCCCTCAAAAAAACCTGGATTCCCGCTGTTCTGCTGCTCCTGGGCATTCTGGAGAGCGTGGGCGGCGCCTGGGCGGCCCCGGAGCTGCAGCGCACCTGTCTGGCCCTTCTGGCGGCCCTGGTGTTTCCCTTTGCGGCGGTGCTCCTGCTGGGGGATCGACTGGATCCATCGAAAACCCAACAGGCGCGGATTCCCGCAGGGAGCTATCTCCTGACCGCCCTGATGACCTGCGCTGTGTCGGCGGCGGGGGGGCTTTACATCGGCGCGATCCTGGGCACCTCAGATTATATGCTCATTCTGCGCATCTTCCGGGGCGTAAAGCTCAGCCAGATGGCGGTCTATCTCTTTGCCCTGCTCTGGCTGGCCTGGCGGCTGCTCCATGTCCCGGGAAATTCCCTCCGGGCTGACAGCAGAGCGCTGATTCGGGAGAACCGGAACCACTGGAAGCTTAAGCTGTTGGTTCTGATCCTGTTCCTGGCAGTTGTCTGCGGGGTCTACCTCCTCCGCACCGGCGACGGGATGCTGGCGGCCTCCCAGTGGGAGCTGCGGGCCCGAAACTGGTTGGAGACCGTGCTGCTCTATCGTCCCCGGACCAAGGAGTTCCTGGTGGCCTGGCCTGCCCTGGCCTTGGCCTGCGTATGCGCCGCCCGGGGAAACCGGCTGCTGACCTGGCTGTTCGGTGTGCTGGCCTCCATCGGCTTTGCCTCGGTGGTCAACACCTTCTGCCACATCCGCTCCCACCTGACCGTAGCTCTGGCCCGGACGGGGCTGGGTTTGGTCCTGGGGACTGTTCTGGGGCTGATCATTCTGCTCCTGGTCTGCGCCCTCTGGCGGGCCGGGGCGCGGGAGACGCAAAAATGAAAACTTCCCGCCGTCAACCGTTGCAATCAGGCGGGGGTTCGGTGTATAATAACCCATTATGACTTGAATCTGACCAGAGGAGGGGCAAACCATGGCGGAAGAGACCATGAGCACCAATTTTATCCACGCGATCATCGAAGAGGAATTACAGCCCGGCGGCCGCTGCGAAGGAAAGCGGGTCCACACCCGGTTCCCGCCGGAGCCCAACGGCTATCTCCATATCGGCCACTGCAAAGCCCTGACCATAGACTTCGGCACCGCGGAGAAGTACGGCGGCATCTGCAACCTGCGGATGGACGACACCAACCCCGCCAAGGAGGACACCGAGTACGTAGACGCCATCCAGGAGGATATCCACTGGCTGGGCTTTGACTGGGATGACCGGTTCTACTATGGCTCGGACTACTTCGAAGAGACCTACCGCCTGGCGGTGGACCTCATTAAGAAGGGCCTGGCCTATGTCTGCGAGCTCACCCCGGAGCAATTCCGGGAATATCGGGGGGACACCTCTACCCCGGCCAAGAGCCCCTGGCGGGATCGGCCTGTGGAGGAGAATCTGGACCTCTTTGAGCGGATGAAGAACGGGGAGTTCCCTGAGGGCAAATATACCCTCCGGGCCAAGATCGACCTGGCCTCCGGCAACTTCAACATGCGGGACCCGGTCCTCTACCGTATCCGCTACATCGAGCATCACCGGCAGGGGACCAAGTGGTGTATCTTCCCTATGTATGACTTTGCTCACCCCATTCAGGACGCCCTGGAGGGCATCACCCACTCCCTTTGCTCCCTGGAGTATGAGAATCACCGGCCCCTGTACGACTGGGTGGTCCAGAACTGCAACGTGCCCAGCGTTCCCCGGCAGATCGAGTTTGCCCGCCTGGGCATCAACTACACGGTCATGTCCAAGCGGAAGCTCCGTCTGCTGGTGGAGACCGGCCGGGTCAGCGGCTGGGACGATCCCCGGATGCCCACCCTCTGCGGACTGCGCCGCCGGGGCTACACCCCCAAGTCCATCCGCAACTTCTGCGAGCGCATCGGCGTGTCCAAGGTGGACTCCACCGTGGATTGGGCCTTCCTGGAGTCCTGCCTGCGGGAAGACCTGAACGAGACCGCCCAGCGGGTCATGGGCGTGCTGCGCCCGGTGAAGCTGACGGTGACCAACTATCCCGAGGGAGAGAGCGAGGAGGTTCAGGTGGAGAACAACCCCGTGGACCCCGAGGCAGGAACCCGGACGGTGCCCTTCTCCCGTCATCTCTACATTGAGGCCGATGACTTTATGGAGGAGCCCGTGCCCAAGTACAAGCGCCTGACCCCCGGTGGGCTGGAGTGCCGTCTCAAGGGTGCGTACATCATCCGCTGCACCGGCTGCGTCAAGGATGAGGCGGGGAACGTGGTGGAGGTCCTCTGCGAGTATGACCCGGACTCCAAGGGCGGCAATCCCGCCGACGGCCGGAAGATCAAGGGCGCAGCCATCCATTGGGTGGACGCCGAGACCGCCGTGGACGCTGAGGTCCGGCTCTACGACTATCTGTTCAGCGATCCCGAGCCCGACGGCGGCGACAAGGATTTCCTGGACTGCCTGAACCCCGACAGCCTCACCGTTCTTACCGGCTGCAAGGTGGAGCGCACCCTGGCCGACGCCGCCATGCCCGAGAAGGGGAAGACCGCCACGGCCTTCCAGTTCATGCGGCAGGGCTACTTCTGCCTGGACAACCGGGACGCGACGCCGGAGCATCTGGTTTTCAACCGCAGCGTATCCCTGAAGGACAGCTTCAAGAAGTGAGGAAAAACAGGGAAACCGCACGGTTTTCCTTGCAGACCGGTCAAAAGTCTGCTATACTATATCTGTTATGTATATCCCATGGGGCTTGAAGTCGCCCCGGTAGGAGTGTTTGCGTCGTTATGAAGAAAAACGAAACGAAAGCGGGGAAGACGACCGCCGCACAGGACCTCCAGGCCAAACGGCAGATGGAGGACCGCATCTTCAACCGGATGCTGATCTGGCTGGCGGTGGCGGCCGGGGTCGAGGTCTTCTTTGTGATAGTCAATCGGTTTTACGTTCACGCCCGGGCCGGTGAAATCAACGCCATGCTGGTCTGGCACACCGCCATGCTGGTCCTGTTCGGGGTGGGTCTGGTGCTGTGCGCGGCCTGTCTGCTGTGGGGCGCGAGCAAGCGGAAGAAGGGGATCGACACCGTTCTGCCCTATGCCTTGGCCGGCGGCTTCCTGGTTATGGGGCTGGGATGCCTGGCGATCCGGCTCTCCCACGCCTCCTCCCACCTGGTGCTGGGGGTTGTTCCCGGCCTGGCGGTGCTGATCATCATCTTCTATCTGTATCAGAAGGAGTTCTTCCCCTGCGCGCTGGTCAGTGCGATGGGCATTCTGACCCTGATCGTTTACCGGGCCTCCGGCGGGGGCGGGAAGAAGTTTATTCTGTGCCTGGCTCTGACCCTCATCGTGGCGGGTGTATGCCTGTTGTGGATGCTGACCATGAAGAAGAAGGGCGGTGTGATGAGCCTCAGGGGCGAGTCCGTCCAGGTTCTGTCCCCGGATGCCAACTACATTCCCTATTATATCACCATTGTGGCGGCTATCCTGGTAGTCCTCTGCCCGTTGGCTCTGGGTGCTGCCGCAGCGTACTATGGAATCTGGGCCCTGGGCGCCTGGGTGTTCATTCTGGCGGTGTATTTCACCTCCAAGCTGATGTGACAGGTTCCGAAATCATTACGCCGCAGGGCTTATCCTGCGGCGTTTTTCATGTTTTGGATTCGATTCTGTGAACTGCTTGCGCCCATCCATTGACCCGTGTCCCCCTGGAGCGGTCAAATGCCGGATGCGTAGGAAAAGGACTCCAGAAGCCCGGAGAGATGACCAGAGGCAGGAGAGATGGTCTCCTCCAGCACTTTCCGCAGCTGTCGGGCCTGCTCGCCCTCCATCCGGGTGACTCGAGTCAGGACCTTTGCTTCCCGTCGGCGCAGCAGATCAGTGACAAGGGACATCCGCACCAATCCGGCGCTGTACTGCTCCTCCGTGGCAGGGTGGATGAAGCCTGCGGCGGCCTGGGCGGTGCGCTTCCGGTCCAGGGTGGCTAAATGGGGCGGCTTATCGGCGCCCATTTCGTCCAGTATGATCCGATCCAGAGCCACCTCCAGGTGCATGTGAACGGAGCCCTCCGCCATCCAGCGGTAGATATAGGGATGGACCGCGTCGTCCAGCAGCTGGTGGAGAAGATACCCCGCGGCAAAGCTCCGCTGGGTCCCGCTGCCCAGTCGGATGGCCCGCTCCAGCTCTGGCAGGCACTGGGTTCGCCAGGTCTTGTGGAGATAGTCCGACAGCTGCTTGGCCCGTACACTGCAAAAAATCAGAGGATCGGGGCCGTACAGGGCGGTGCGGAACACGGCAAGATCCTCGACGCAGCTGGCCCGCGCCTGGGGTGAAAGCTCTTCCAGGACCCGCATCCCGAAATAGGTATGGGCGTTATAATTTGGCATGGTGACCGCCTCCATTCTTCTCATTCTCCATGATACATCTTCTGTTGACGGGAAAAAAGCACAAAATGTAAACAAACAAAAGGGAACGGCGAGAACCCGTTCCCTTTTATGCTGCTCAAATCACAAATCCGCCGTTGGGGGCCAGCACCTGTCCGGTGAAAAAGTCCCCGCTCTCGGAGACCAGGAACCAGATGGTCCGGGCCACGTCCCCAGCGGTGCCCAGCCGTTCCGTCGGCGTCTCCTCAGCCAGTGCGGCTTTGTCCGCCTCTGACAGATTTCCGTTCATCTCTGTGTCGATGACTCCGGGGGCCACGCAGTTGACGGTGATTCCCGAGGGCCCAAGCTCCTTGGCCAGTGCTTTCGTCAACCCGATCACCCCCGCTTTGGCCGCGGAGTAGGCCACCTCGCAGGAGGCTCCCACCTGCCCCCACATGGAGGAGAGGGTGACGATCTTCCCTGCCTTCCGGCGGAGCATATCCGGCAGAACGGCCTGGCAGCAGTGAAACACGCCGTCCAGGTCCACCGCCATAATCTCCCGCCAGGAGTCGGGGGTGATGTCAGTAAAAAGCTCCTGCCGGGCAATGCCCGCGCTGCAGACCAGGGCGTCGATGTGACCGAAATCGGCAAGAAACCGCTCCGTCATCCGTCCGACCTGCTCCTGGTCGGACACGTCCGCCTGATAAAGCCCGGCTTCCGCGCCCTGAGCCCGGAGGATTCGGACCAGCTCCTCCGCCCGTTCCCGGGAGCGATGGTAGTTGATTCCTACCGACCAACCATTTTCCGCGAACAGCCGTGCGGTCTCCGCGCCGATGCCCCGGGAGGCACCGGTGATGAGTACGGTTTTAGACATTGAACCGGAACAGGACCACGTCGCCGTCCTGCATCACGTACTCCTTGCCCTCGGATCGCACCAGGCCCTTCTCCTTGGCGGCGGCCATGGAACCGCCGCAGGCGTCCAGATCGTCGAAGGAGACCACCTCGGCCCGGATGAAGCCCCGCTCAAAGTCGGTGTGAATCTTTCCGGCGGCCTTGGGGGCTTTGGTGCCCCGGGTGATGGTCCAGGCCCGGCACTCGTCTTCGCCGCAGGTCAGGTAGGAGATGAGGCCCAGCAGGGTGTAGCTGGCCTGGATCAGCCGGTCCAGGCCGGACTGCTCCACGCCCAGGTCCTCCAGGAACAGGAGGCGGTCCTCCGGGTCCATAGCGGCGATATCCGCCTCGATGTTGGCGCAGATGGGGATGACCTGGGCGTCCTCTGTTTCGGCAGCCTTCACCACAGCCTGATAGTAGGGGTTGCTGTCGTGATTCTTGAAGCCGTCCTCGTCCAGATTGGCGGCGAAGATCACGGGCTTTAACGTCAGCAGATCGGCGGTGTGAAGGATCTCTCCTTCCTCCTCGCTGCAGGGGTAGCTCCGGGCGGACTTGCCCTCTCCCAGCCAGGCCAGCAGGCCCTTGAAGACCTCGGCGGAGCGGAGGAACTTTTTGTCCCCCTTGCCTGCCTTGGTGTCCTTGTCGATGCGACGCTCCACCATCTCCATGTCCGCCAGCACCAGTTCCAGGTCGATGATCTCAATGTCCCGGGCGGGGTCGCAGGAGCCTTCCACGTGGATGATATTGTCGTCGTCGAAGCACCGGACCACATGGACGATGGCGTCGGTCTCCCGGATGTTGGCCAGGAACTTGTTGCCCAGCCCCTCGCCCTTGGAGGCACCCTTCACCAGCCCGGCAATGTCCACGAACTCGATGACGGCGGGGGTGGTCTTTTTGGGGTGATAGATCTCCGAAAGCTTGTCCAGCCGACTGTCGGGGACCGTGACCATCCCCACGTTGGGGTCGATGGTGCAGAAGGGGTAGTTGGCGGACTCTGCCCCGGCGTTGGTGATGGCGTTGAACAGGGTGCTCTTGCCCACGTTGGGCAGGCCCACGATGCCTAATTTCATAGTTGTTCACTTCTCCTTTATCACAGAGGTGCGGACCTTGTACGCACCATGCTCACGATATAACGCCTGCTATTATACCACATTGGTTCAGCTCTCTCAACCAGTTTTTTCGAGCGCGAAGAGAAGTGAGGTTCACAATGCGGAGACAGGCGCATTCACAATCCCCCGGCGGAACCGTCCGCCGGGGGATAAAGCTTATCTGCGGGCCATCTTGTCAAACGCGGGATTGGTATAATACGGATTCTTCTGGTCCAGCTGCTCCCGGACCTTGGTCAAGGCGTCGCCGAAGCGCTGGAAGTGCACCACCTCCCGCTCTCGAAGGAAGCGGATCACATCGGTGACATCGGGATCATCCTTGGCCAGCCGGAGAATGTTGTCATAGGTGACCCGGGCCTTTTGCTCAGCGGCCAGATCTTCTGTCAGATCACAGATGGGATCGCCCTTCACCTGCATGGAGGCGGCGGTCCATGGGAACCCGGAGGCGGCAGTAGGGAAGACCCCGGTGGTGTGGTCCACAAAGTAGGCCGCGAAGTTGGGGTCTGCTTCGATCTGGTCGTCGGTGAGGTTCCGGGTCAACTGGTGAATGATGGCTGCCACCATTTCCAAATGCCCCAGTTCCTCGGTACCCAAATCGCAGACGCAAATGCACCCGGTTTCAAAAAGCAAGGAAAATCAAGGGCTTCCGGCTCCGCTTTGTGTCGAAAACACGAATGTGCCGATTCCCGGATACCTGTTTTCCCTGGATTCCGGCCCGGTGGTCTACCGCTATCACCCGGTGACGCGGGAGCCGATCTATCACCGGGAGGACAAGCCCCACTGGCGCATCGACGTGTGTGCCTCCATGCCGGAAGGAGGCGCGTCCCAATGAAGGAGCAGCTTTTGGAGCTTCGGCTGGATGAATTGCACGGCTTCCGGAACCATCCGTTTCAGGTGAAGGATGGTCCGGAGATGGACGCCCTCTGCGAGAGTATCGCCCGGTACGGTGTTTTATCGCCGCTCCTGGCCCGACCGGTAGAAGATGGGTACGAGATCGTGTCCGGCCACCGGCGGCGTGCAGCGGCCCTCCGGCTGGGCCTGGACAAGCTCCCGGTGCTGGTACGGGAGATGACCGACGATGAAGCCGTGATCCTGATGGTGGACAGCAACATCCAGCGGGAAAACCTGCTGCCCAGCGAAAAGGCGTTTGCGTATAAGATGAAGCTGGAGGCCGTTGCACATCGGGGCAAAACTTGTGGACAAGTTGGCCACAAGTCAAGGGATAGTCTTTCTGATGATGAAAGCGGAAGGACTGTTCAACGCTACATCCGCCTGACCAACCTGGCAAAGCCGATCCTGGACATGGTGGACGAGCAGAAGATCGCCTTTTCCCCGGCGGTGGAGCTCTCCTATCTCACAAAGCAGGAGCAGGCGGAGCTGTGGGACATCATGCAGAGCGAGTATTGCACCCCGTCCCTGTCCCAGGCGGTCCGCATGAAGAAGCTCTCTCAAAAGGCGGAGCTGACGCCGGAAGCCATTTTTGACATCATGAGCGAGGAAAAGGCCAACCAGAAGGAGCGCGTCCGCCTGGAGGTCAGCGCCATTCGCAAATACTTCCCCCGCAGCTATACGCCCCGCCAGATGGAGGAGAGCATCGTCAAGATGCTGGAGGCGCAGTACCGGAAGAGGCAGAGGGACCGGGAGAGATAAGCCATATTCGGTATTCTAAAGGGTGTCGGTTCATCCGGCACCCTTTTCGCGTATCCTAGTTTTCAGCTTTTATTCCATGTTCAACGACCAGCCGTGGTCTCCGTGGTAGATCATCTGGTGAGTCATGCCGCCGTCGATGCAAATGTTTTCCCCGGTGATGAATCCGGCCTTGTCCAAACAGAGGTACAGTACCATGTTGGCAATATCCATCGGATTTCCTACCCTGCCAGCGGGCTGCTGCACGGCGTCCGGGCCGGTATAGACCTGATATTCTGTGTCGATCCAGCCAGGGGAGATGGAGTTAACCCGGACTTTACCAGCTAAACTGACCGCCAGCGCGTGGGTCAGCGCGGCGATCCCGCCCTTGGCGGCAGTGTAGCTCTCAGTCTGGGGCTGGCTCATCCGGTCACGGGAGGAGGAGATATTGACAATGGCTGCCCCCGGCGCGAAATACGGAGCGAAGAGCTTGGTCAGATAAAAGGGCGCGGTCACACCCACCGACAGGGCGTATTGAAACTCCTCATAGGAACAGGCATCCAGGCCCCTCATCAACGGCAGAGCGTTGTTGATGAGATAGTCCACATGACCATGCTCCCGGAGTACTGCTTCGGCAAACCGCTCCAGGGTTTCCTTTTCCGCCAGGTCACCCACGAAATGCGGGCCCGGCTCCCTGTCAATGATGCAGACGGTTGCACCCTCGTTTTGGAAACTCTCCGCGATGGCTTTCCCGATTCCGCGGGCTCCGCCGGTGATTACGGCGACTTTATCTTTGAACATGATCGATTCCTCATTGCTTTATATATTCTTCCACCAGCTCCAACGCGGTTTGGACGGAGCGGTCCATGATGGCGTCCCGGCCCAGGTCACCAAAGTGACAGGTCCGGGTGATGGTCTCCCCCGGTGTTTTCAGCGCGAAGCAGACCATCCCTACTGGCTTCTCCGGAGACCCGCCGCCGGGTCCGGCCACGCCGGTGACCGCCAGGCCCAGATCCGCATGGGCGACTGCGGCGATGCGCTCCGCCGTCTCCCGTGCAGTTTCTTCGCTGACTGCCCCATACTGCCAGATGGTCTCCGGGTCTGCGCCCAAGATTTCGACCTTGGCTTGGTCAGAATAGGCCACGACACCCAGGCCCAGCACACGGGAGCTGCCCGGCACCCTTATCAGAGCCTGCGTGATCCCACCGCCGGTAAGGGTCTCCGCGCAGGCGATGGTCAAGCCGCGTTCAGTCAAGGTATGGACGATAAACTCCGCTGACGTCATCGGTTGATCTCCGGCTGCTCCAGGTGGTCCACCCGGATGGGCGTAAAGGCGTCGATGATGGTGGTGTCCTCCAGCATGACCACGCTGTGTTCCTCATTGGGGCCGATGTAGGCGCACTCTCCCGCGTGAAGGACCCGCTCGCTGCCGTCGGCCAGGATGCAGTTGGCAGAGCCGGCGGCCACATAGCACACCTGCTCGTGATAATGGCTGTGGAAGGGGACCACGGTGCCCTTGGGGAAGGACTCCTCCCGGAGCATCAGCCCCGCGCCGTAGCCAATCATCCGGATCTTCGATCCGGTGGCCTCGTTGACGCCTGTTTTCTGTTCGTCAAGGGAAAAGAATCTGCTGAACATGGTTTTGACCTCCTTGGTCTGAAGGGCGATTGGATTGCGTACAGTTTATAATCTTTGTTTGTTGAAGCGTTTTTGTTCAACCATTTTACATCCTGTTTCGCAAAAACAATAATAATTCAAAAACGCGAAATAGAGCAATCCTTCGAACAATATCAAAACAATCGCCATTGTTCGGAATAATGCAGCGTATTTGCTTTCAATCCTCATATGGCACTCTGAAATAATCAAGATACCTCTTAAACTTATCCTGCGCTGACAGGCAGGTATCACGCAGATATCCACGCTCGTGTTCCCATTCTTTCAAACCGCGATAGTAAAACATCTTGAGATCGTCGTCGATGATAAACGGCACGAAACTGTTCCGCAGGCACTCCTTAAACAAGATCAAGCGGCCAACTCTGCCGTTGCCGTCCTGAAAGGGATGGATACGCTCAAAACGATAATGAAACTCCAGCAGATCATCGAAGGTTTTTTCCGTGATTGCGTTGTAATCTGAGAGCAGTTTCTTCATCTGACTAGGAACATCTTCCGGTGCGGTAGTTTCCGTTCCGCCTACCTCGTTCGGTAGATTTTTATAATCGCCGACGGCAAACCAGTCCAGGCGGGAATCGGTTGTTCCGTTTTTCAGAACGGCGTGCAACTGCTTGATGAACGCTTCGCTGGGTGCATAGGCGGCGCTGTCGATGACCATGTCAATGCACTTGAAGTGATTGGCGGTTTCCACCACGTCGTCTACGTTTACCGCGGTGTCCGATATACCAATCGTGTTAGTTTCAAAAATATAGCGCGTCTGATCGTGGGTGAGCCGGCTGCCCTCCATGTGGTTGGAGTTATATGTCAGCTCGATCTGAATCTTATGGTAGATCCCGCCGCGGAGCTTCGCCGCTTTTTCGGCTTTCAGAACGTCCAAGAGCGTTTTCGGGGTTTCGGTATGCTTGTTGACCCGATCCGGTTTGACAGCGTTCTCCGGAATACTCCAGGTCTTGCCAATCAAAAAAGCCCCGACGATCCTGCCCTGGGCACAATAGTTCCGTACACTTCGTTCCGACAGACCCCACTTCTTCGCCGCTTGTGCAACAGACATATATTCCATAGTAAAACCACACCTCCGTTTCAAATTATAGTCTACCATGCTATAGGCAAAATATCAATGATATTTGGACAGATAAACTATATATTTTTGCCGATAACGGAACGAATCTTGCCTCTCCCAGCGGACCAGGAAGGGCAAGTATTTTCATTCATCAGGGAACGGGCAGGTAAAGGTATCCAATTCGCCGGCATAGGCACAGACGCCCATGCGCGGGGAATTAGTGACGGGAAGCATATATTCGTGTTCATGGTTTGCCACGCATTCCTCACAGAAGAACGGATTATCAGATTCCCACATACACTCGCAGCAGATAAAATCTGCTTCCTTTCCGCAGACGGCGCAAGGAAAAACCGGCGCGTTGTTCCGGGCCAGCAACCGGACAGAGGCCTTTTGAGGCTTCCGTGTAGTGGAGCCGATAATGGAAATCAGGGTCTCCGTAGTGTCGCCAAAGTCATACTGGTGCAACATCCGGTCTCCGATCTGGAATCTCCCGATTTTTTGGCCCTTTCCGATTACGTGGTAGCGTCCATCGGAAAACTCGCTCAAATGCCCGCAGCACTCCAGCCAGATTTTACGCAGGAAGCTGTCCAGCGAGGTCAGCGAACCGGTGACCGGCATATCCACATACAGCCAGTAGTTCTTGTCTGCCCCTTCGATTTTCAGCAGGACGCACTCCTGCCCGCCTTCCTCCGCGCCGTGTACTTTAAGGATGTGGTTCTTCATCGCAGTCTTGCCCAACTCTGCGCCGCAGAGGTAGCATCGACCTTTGGAAACGGTTGCCATTGTGATTCCTCCTGACATGATTGGTGTTGTATTCCGGCTTGGTGCACTGATGATTTTGGATGTGCTAGGGAGTGCAGAATCCGGTCTAGAAGGTTGAAAGTTTGTTATCGCAAAGGGGTTGTCAGATCAGCGCTTGGAAACGGTTCAGGGGAAAAAGTGTCTCATTTCTCAATATCTTCTTTCAAAGTACCAGACCTCTTTTTCGCCAAGATGGAACGATTCAGTCCTGGCGGAGTCTGCTTGAAGGGACCGTCCTTCTTTTGTAAATCAACGGATTTTGCCTGAAAATCGCGGAGAGCTTTGATATCTATCTCATCAAATAAAACACAGGGGTTCTTGACACCTTTTGTTTTGATTGCATCACGTATTTCGGTCTGAGTCGGTTGGAGCAGCCTGCTGTCTCCGTAATCGGAAGAATTAGCCTGAACGCAATAACAATGTAAATCTCGGACCAATGATTCAACTACGGTTCCAAAATAAGGAATATCACTGTTCCACTCAACTGCTATGATCAGATCTGCATAATTTTGAAAAATGGCGCGATCATGAATCGACGTGAGTTCATAACAGCAATAGACCGAAAACCATACATCTCGCCAGCAATATAAGTGATACGTATTCCCTGTTATTTCCTTGTGGTGATATCCATGAATCAACGACAGCTCTTTCGGAGAATAATACACTTTGTTGTGAAATGAAACATAGGCAAAATTATAATCATCTTGCTTGTAAGGGAGGATGACCGCTGTCAGATTATAAACAAAGCCGGCCTTTGAATTGTCATCCCCAGCACCTGAAACAACGTGTTCAACTCCTGTGATCAGCGCAAGCTGGTTGTTGGCGCAGACACGAGACAGGGATGGAAGCCATTCAAATGGAACATATGCTTCAGGTAATACGAGCATATCAATATGGTTTTCAATCGCTTCGTTAATTACCTTTCGTAAGTCTGAATACCGTTTGTATTCTCTTGCTGGTTTTCCATCCAGTGCGCTTAGTATATTTTGTTTTTTCAATTCGACATTCCCGACTGCAACACGGAGTTTATTCAGATTCTGTTCTTTACTGGTTCCAATATACGTTCCGTTATATTTTTTATCTGAACAAGAGTCGGAAAGGCCTTTGATAGGTCCATCGAGGATGTCTTTAAGGCCATAAACTAAGCTTTCTTCATCGTATAGCGGGTAATTCAGCGACAGGAAAAGCTCTTTAACCAGTTCAAGAAGAGTATGTGGCGAAAGCAGCGGTTGTCCATTCGCAATCTTTCCATATTCAATGGCAAACGAGATATCCTGCGGCAGAAAAATATATGGGTAATACCGATAATGTGATTCTTGCTCCCACCAGTCTTGGCTTGCCAGACGACTGCAATCAGCAAACTGGCAAAGATTTACTTCCTGATTCTCGTCAAAGCAACGGTCTAACACGCAGTCAATTGGCAAAGGAATAACATACTTGTTTACCATTCTGTGCTTGCAATACGCTTTGCGAAACAGTTTCATTTTGCGAGGCTGGAACGATTCCAGTGATTCTTTTTTAAATCTATTATCACAATGTTTATTTGGAGAAAAGTCAAGTCCGGATTTGTGTGTAAATTCCTTTAGGTAGGTTGGACGATGTGCCGCGATTTTTCCCAGACGGAGCGAGGGGCGTAGCCCCGAGCGGAGGCTGGGAAAAATCGGCCGGCGTCATGAGGG
>Ga0208297_1001041_pt1 | contig 33620 bp, 34 predicted proteins | sample LMS_cellobiose_e_FD_187367 | JGI IMG/M metagenome (GOLD analysis project Ga0208297, IMG submission 187367) | Rumen-fistulated moose microbial communities from Alaska, USA - LMS_cellobiose_enrichment (SPAdes) (version 2) | ecosystem: Host-associated > Mammals > Digestive system > Stomach > Rumen... | reverse complement strand
CTTTCACATCCGCGCGATCGAAGACGATCTTTTCCCGCCCATCGATTACCGTGCAATCAACTGCTTCTTCCACGTCGGTCCGGTCATGAAGCAGCAGGAAAACGGCGAATGGTCCGTGGTCAGCTGCGAACCGACCAGCTCCATCCGTTTCGAGCGTTACGGTGCGGACGTAATCCGCAAATTCCAGCTCCGCACGCTGATCGGAAAAACTACGATGGGGCCGCGCACGGCGGAAGCGCTCCGCGAAGTCGGCGGCGTCTATCTTTCCAAGATCGGACTGAGCGGAAACGCGCTGCGCGGCCAGGTGAAGAAAGTGCATGACGTCTATTTCCTCGACGAACTGGGCAAGACCGAATGCACCTGGATTTACGAGGTCGATCATTTCGGTCCGTTCTTCGTGGCGATGGATGCCGAAGGGAACAACTATTTCGAACAGCTTTCCCGCGAAACGGCAAGCCGGATGCCGGAAATCGAAAAGAAACTCGACATCCCCGCGGGATACGACTACACGGAGGTCAACGGATGAAAGAGTCCATTCGCTATCTTTCGCTGTGCGGTCTGCTCGGCTACGGCTATTCGCCGGTCAGCCTGGAAAACGCGCTGAAACTGGAACTGGATTTCATCGGCGTCGACGCCGGTTCCACCGATCCCGGACCGTATTATCTGGGCAGCGGCAAGGGCTTCGTCAAACCCCTGCAGGTCAAGCGGGACCTGAGTCTGATTCTGAAAGAGGCCAAATCGCGCGGCATTCCGCTGATCATCGGCAGCGCCGGCGGTTCGGGCGCCGGACCACACGTCGAAAGCGTGCTGAAAATCCTGTCCGAAATCGTCCGCGAACAGAAACTCTCGCTGAAAACGGCGGTCATCTATGCGGATTTGACGGCGGACTTCATGAAACAGGCCGCGGCGGGTCATCTGTTTTCCTGCGGCGGGTCGCCCGAATTCGATCCCGCCTGCATCGAAAAACTCTGTCATCCCGTGGCGCAGTTCGGCACCGAGCCGATCGTCGAAGCGCTGAAACTGAATCCGGACGTGATCGTTTCCGGACGCTGCTGCGATACCGCGGTTTTCGCCTCCTTCCCGATCTGGCAAGGATTCGATCCGGGGCTGGCGCTCCATGCCGCCAAGATCGCCGAATGCGGCGCACTGTGCGCCCGTCCGGTCGGCGCCAACGATTCGCTGGTGGTGGAAATGCACCGTGATTTCTTCACGGTCGAACCGCCGAATCCGGCACGAACCTGCACCCCGGACTCGGTCGCCGCCCATTCGCTCTATGAACAGCCCGACCCGAACTGTTTTTACGAACCGGAAGGCAAGATCGACCTGAGCGGATGCTCCTTCGAACAGGTCGCTCCGCGCAAAGTCAAAGTCTGCGGCAGCCGCCTGGTCCCGGCCGAAAAGAAGACCACCAAACTGGAAGGGACTGTCAAAGTCGGATTCCGCTCCGTTACGATCGCGGGTCTGCGCGACCCCTCCGCGATCCGGCACCTCGACGAGATCGAAAAAGGCGTCCGCGCCGCAGTGGCCGAATCGGCGAATTTCGTCCGCGAAGGAGAATATTCGCTGCGCTTCCTCCGTTACGGGCTGGACGCGGTGACCGGAGGAAACGAGGGTCTGCCGGAAATCCCGCCGCGGGAAGTCGGTCTGGTGATCGAAGCGATCGCCCCGACGCAGGAACAGGCCGACGCTCTGCTCGGACTGGCGCGTTCCAAGGCGCTGCATCAGGGATTCCCCGACCGCAAGGCCACGGCCGGAAATCTGGCGTTCCCGTTTTCTCCCTCGGATTTCTCCGGCGGCGCGGTCTATGAATTTGCACTGTATCATCTGACCGACCTCCCGCTGCATTTTGAACCTCAAATCATGGTGATCGAATGAGACTTTACGATGAAGCATTTGTTTGCCGCAGCAAAAATGCGGGTCCGTTTCAGGTGACGATCGACCTGATGTTCTCCTCGGCCGAAAGTTACCGGAAGGTGCTGGACTCGCCGAATTTCACCCGGGAAAAGATCGCGCCGCTTTATCAAATCGCGCCCGACCGGATCGAGATCAAACCGTTCGAACGCATCCTGACGATCAAGGTGGTGCTGCCGCGCCGGCACGGTTCAGGCTCTCCGGCGGATACCGACGTCTACGGCAGCCAGCAGCATTTCCCGCTGGGGAATCTGGAAATTTAAGCGGATTGCCGGGGGGTTATTTTGCGGAAACGGACGGTTTCCGGAGTTTGAGCTTCGGCACGCCGGTCTCAACCGTGTCTTTGGTCACGATGCACTCGGCGACGTCCTGCCGGGACGGCAGATCGAACATGATGGCCGACATCATGTTTTCGATAATGGAACGCAGTCCGCGCGCGCCGGTGCCCTTCACGACCGCCTTGTCCGCCAGCGCTTCCAGCGCCTGCGGTTCGAAGGAAAGCTTGACGTTCTCATAGGCAAGCAGTTTTTCATACTGCCGCGTCAGCGAATTTTTCGGCACGGTCAGAATCCGGACCAGATCGTCCTTGGTCAGCGGCTCCAGCGCGGTCACCACCGGCAGACGTCCGATGAATTCGGGAATCAGGCCGTAACGCACCAGGTCCTCCGGCTCGGCCGAGCGGAGGATTTTGGCGGGATTGAGCTGTTCCTCCTGCCGTTCCACCGCCTCGGCGGAATTGAAACCGAGCACATGATGGCCGATTCGGCGCTGAACGATCTTGTCCAGTCCGACGAACGCGCCGCCGCAAATGAACAGGATATTGGTCGTATCCACCTGGATATAAGACTGATTCGGGTGCTTGCGTCCGCCTTTGGGCGGCACATTGGCCACGGTGCCTTCGAGAATCTTCAGCAGAGCTTGCTGGACCCCCTCGCCGGAAACGTCGCGCGTGATCGAAACGTTTTCACTCTTTTTGGAAATCTTGTCGATCTCGTCCACGTAAATGATGCCGACCTGCGCACGTTCCACATTGAAATCGGCGGCCTGAAGCAGACGCAGAATAATGTTTTCCACATCTTCGCCGACGTACCCGGCTTCGGTGAGCGTGGTGGCGTCGGTGATGCAGAACGGAACATCCAGCAGCCGGGCCAGCGTCCGGGCGATCAGGGTCTTGCCCGATCCGGTCGGACCGATGAGCAGAACGTTGCTTTTCTCGATTTCCACATCGGAAAAATCCCGCTCGACACTCTGCGCGGCCGGCGTTCCCTTGCCGAAAAGACGTTTGTAATGATTGTGGACCGCCACCGAGATCATTCTCTTGGTCTCGTCCTGACCGACCACATATTTGTCCAGCTCCGCCTTGATCTCGGCGGGTTTGGGCAGCGGACGGTTCATCAGATCGGCCAGAGACTGTCCCGGAGCGGCTTTCGACGCGGGATTTTCCTGCTCTTCAAAAAGCTGATGACAGGTTTCCACGCAGCGCTGACAGATCGTGACCCCGTTGTCCGCCTTGATCAGCGGACCGGTTTCCGGGGTGAATCCGGGCCGTTTGCAGAATGAACAGATTTCCTGTCGGTTGTTCGCCATTTTCCGCTTCCGGGATTATTTGGTGCCGCGGTGTGCAAGCACGTGGTCGATCAGGCCGTATTTGGCCGCTTCGTCGGCGGACATGAAGAAATCGCGGTCGGTATCCTTGGAAACTTTCGCCAGCGAGACGCCGGAATGATGCGCGATGATGCCGTTGAGCTTCTGGCGCATCTTCAGGATTTCCTTGGCCTGAATGTCGATGTCGGATGCGGTTCCCTGCGTGCCGCCCCAGGGCTGGTGAATCATGATCCGGGAATTCGGCAACGAATACCGTTTGCCCTTGGTCCCGGCGCAGAGCAGCACCGCGCCCATGCTGGCCGCCTGCCCCACGCAGTAGGTCTTCACATCGCAGGAAAGCATCTGCATCACATCATAAATCGCCAGACCGGCAGTCACGCTGCCGCCGGGCGAACAGATATACATGTCGATGTCCTTTTTCGGGTCTTCGCTCTGCAGAAACAGCAGTTCGGCGATGATCAGATTGGCCACCGCATCGTTGATCTCGGTTCCGAGCAGCACAATGCGGTCCTTGAGCAGACGCGAAAAGATGTCATAGCCGCGTTCTCCGTTCGCGGTCTGTTCCACCACCATCGGGATCGTGTAATTGTTGAACATGATTCACCGTCTCCGTTTTCAGGGGGTATCCGGAATCAGACCTTGGCCTGTCCGGCCAGGAAATCAATCACTTTGCCCATCAGGATGTCGGACTGTATTTCCGTGTAACCGCCGTTGTTGTCCAGCATTTTGCGGACATCTTTTTCCTTGTAGCCGAGATATGCGCTCATCTGACGGATCTGCATGTCGACTTCCTCATCGGAGACCGTGATGTTTTCCGCATGAGCGATCTTGCGCAGGATGAAAAAGCGTTTCATCCGGGCGGCCGCGGCCTTGCGGGCGTCTTCCAGATGTTTATCCTTTTCGGCTTTGAATTTTTCCACGTCTTCCTCTTTGCGGACCAGCTGGTCGGCGATCCGGGAGAATTCGCGCTGGGCGGCCATGCCGAGAACGCCTTTGGGCATTTCGAAATCCGCCACGGCGGAGATCAGCTGATCGGCAACTTTTTCCCGAATCTGCGCCTTGCGGGCTTCCTCGAGTTCATTTTCCGCTTTCTTCTTCAGGAAGTCGTGCATCTTTTCGACATTTTCCATGCCGAGCTTTTCCGCCAGTTTTTCCTCGGATTCGATCGGCACGCGACGCTGGACTTCAACCACCTTCACGGTGTAGTTGACACTCTTGCCGGCCAGACCCGGTTCGCGCCAGTCCGCCGGGAAGTCGGCTTTGAACTTCACTTCATCGCCCTTCTTCGCGCCGGTCATGGCCTTGAGCATGCCGGGAATCTGTTCGGGTTCGGTCAGATAGAACCACGCCTCGGCAGCCTTCGCCGCGCGTTTCAGCGAAGCGGAAGCATCTTCCGGCAGCTCGAAATCGGACTCGTAGGAGACTTTCAGCATGTCGCCGGCGACCGCGGGGTCTTCCACCGAGAGAAATTCTGCATACAGGTTCTTGATGTATTTGAGCTGGGCCTCGTAATGCTGATCCAGCGTTTCTTTTTCTTCGACCTTGACCTTCAGACCCTTGTATTCGGGCAGCTTGATCTCCGGCGCGACTTCCACTTCCAGCGAGAACGCATATTCCTTGCCGTTTTCCGGCTTGGCTTCCGCCTTGATCTGACCGAAAGAAACGATGTCCAAGTCCTTGTTCTCGGTCAGTTTGCGGAACGCGCCCTGCTGAAGCACTTTGGTCACATCGTCAAGGATGTAGTCCTTGTATTTGGAGAGGATCAGCGATGCGGGCGCCTTGCCTTTGCGGAAACCGGGAAGCTGGGCATATTTGCCGGCTTCCTTCACGGCATCCTTGAAGGCGGCATCCACCACGTCGGCGGTGTATTTTGCATCCATTTTACGGGTGCAGGCATCGGTTTCCTTTACGTCGATCTGCACTTTTTCCAGCAGCGTGTCAATAGCCATTTCTTTCTCCTGTTTTACTTATTATGGTTCTTTTGCAGCTGTGTTTTATTCAAAGTTAATCAATATACTCCATGAACGTGATTTTTTCCACAGCCGATACGGAAATTTTACCGAAAAAAATCATCCGCTCCCTTACCGGGCGGAATTTTGCCGGAGTAACTGGAAATAACGCAGCCGGGCCTTCGCAGCGGCTTCCTGCGGAGTTTTGAGCCGCAGCGGCAATGCCGACTCCTGCAGTTTCACGGCCTCTTCGAAACGGCCATGTTCGGCCCGGACTCGCGCCAGCGTTTCACAGGCGATCGCATAATTCAAACTCCGCGGGTTGTCCTTGACGCCGTCATACGCCCGCTGAGCCAGCGCGGCCGTCAGTTCCGGCGGCAGGATGCCGTAGGGAGCGTTTTCCACAATATAGGCAACCGGACGCACCAGCGCGGCTTCCGGTTTGGCAAAATCCCGGCCGAACCGTTCCACCGCCCGGACAAATTCCACATTGTTGCCCGTGCGCAGCAGCAGTTCCAGCTGCATCACGCGCAGCGGCAGATCGCGCGGATTCTCCCGGCAGACCCGTTCCAGAAACGGCTGGATTTCCGCCATCCGCCCGCTGGAGGAGAGCGCCATGACCCGCGCCTGGATCGCAATCCGGTCCGACGGAGATTCCTTCAGTATCTTCTCCGCGGTCGAGGCCACCACATGCGGCAGTCCCGACTGGATCGCCATTTGCAGTTCCTTCCGGAGCGATTCGATCTTCTTCTGCCGGGAAAGCGAAAACTTCTTCGCCTTGACCTGTCCGATCACGCTCTCCAGTTCGGTCGGCTCGCCGCTCCAGACCACGATGCCGTTTTCCGACAGCACCGCATAGGGGAAGAGCGACTCGTTTTCCGCCAGCGTATTGCGCGTTTTCAGATGATCGTCCGCAGCCAGTCCGATCACATACGGCCCCGTGGCCGCGGCAAAAGCATCCGTCTGCTGCACGGCATTGACCGCCATTGCCTGCACCGGAATCTGAAACTCATCCTGCACGGATTCCAGCATCCGGAGCAGCTCCTGCGTATTCGCGCCGGCAAGATCGAACAGCACCGTACATTCCAGCGGACCCGCCGGAACCGAAGAACGGAAATACCATTTCGCAGCCTGCAGTTTTGCCTGGGGCTTCCCCGCTTCCGCCGCAGTCAACAGCAGAGCGGCACCGAACAGGAACAGCCACAGAATTCGTTTCATGACTCCGGTCCCTTTCCTGATTTACAGCGGAGCGACAAGCTCTTTTGCACTCCGCGTCATTTCAAACGCGCGCGCGGCTTTGAACAGCCGGTCTTCCGCCAGCGACGGTGCGATCAGCTGAATGCCGCCGGGCATGTGTGTATCCGGGTCCAGACCCGCCGGAACGCTGATTCCGCAGTTGCCCGCCAGATTCAGCGCCGTGGTGAACACGTCCGACAGATACATCTGCATCGGATCGGACTTCTCCCCGAATTTGAACGCCGTCGCCGGGGTCACCGGGGTGAAGATCACATCGCATTTTTCAAACGCTTCGGTGAAGTCGCGCCGAATCAGCGTGCGGACCTTCTGCGCCCGCACGTAATACGCATCGTAATATCCGCTGGAGAGCACGTAAGTGCCGAGCATGATCCGCCGGATCACTTCCGGGCCGAATCCCTCGCCGCGTGAATCCTGATAGGTCGAAAGGATGTCATTGGCGTTCGGACTGCGGTAGCCGTAGCGGATTCCGTCGAACCGCGCCAAATTGGCGCTGGCTTCCGCCGGTGCGATAATGTAATAGCAGGCCATCGAATATCTGGTGTGCGGCAGGGAAATGTCCACCATTTCCGCCCCGAGCGATTTCAGGGTCTCGATCGCGTCGGCGGTGACTTTCTTCACGCCGGGGGTCACGCCCTCCACCTCGAAATACTCTTTCGGCAGACCGACCTTCATGCCTTTCAGCGACGGCTGGAAATCTTTGAGTGCGGCGGCAAAGCCGCCTTCGGGTATCGGCGCAGGGAGACTGGTCGTGTCGCGTTCGTCCTGACCGGCGATCAGGTCCAGCATTACCGCGGAATCGGTCACGCTTTTGCTCATCGGACCGATCTGGTCGAGCGAGGAAGCGAAGGCCACCAGCCCGTACCGGGAAACCCGGCCGTAGGTCGGTTTGAGTCCGACGATGCCGCAGAACGAGGCCGGCTGACGAATCGAACCGCCGGTATCGGAACCGAGCGCGATCACGGTTTCGCCCGCCGCGACCGCAGCCGCCGAACCGCCGCTGGAACCGCCCGGGACACAATCGGTGTTCCAGGGATTGCGGGTCTTCTGATATGCGCTGTTCTCACAGGACGACCCCATCGCGAACTCGTCCATATTGGCGCGTCCCGTCAGCACCATGCCCGCGGCTTTCAGTTTGGAAATGACCGTCGCGTCATACGGAGAGACAAACCCTTTCAGGATTTTGGAAGCGCAGGTGCAGGGCTGTCCCTTCACCGCGATGTTGTCTTTGATGGTGACCGGAATGCCGTCCCAGGGACCGAGCGTTTTGCCGGCCGCCCGGCGGGCATCGGATTCCGCCGCCTGGGCCAGCACCGATTCGGTGTCCAGCGAAAGCAGGGCGGAAACTTTCGGCTCGACCGCGGCAATGCGGTCCAGATACGCGCGGCAGAGTTCCACGGAGGAAATCTTCTTTGCCGCGAGCAGCGCCGACGCTTCGGTCATGGTGAGTTTTTTCAGCTCCATCATGCCATGCCCTCCTCGGCGAGAACCTGCGGCACCTTGACCAGTTCCTGATCGACCGTGGCGGGAGCGTTGGCAAGCATGGCCTCGCGCGGGAACGAATCCCGCACGGCGTCCTCGCGAATCACATTGGAACGCGGCACGGCATGAGCGGTCGGCTCAATCCCGGAAACATCCAGTTCGGACAGCATTTCGACGTAGCCGACGATGCTCTCCATTTCCCGGCTGAGTTTTCCGGCGGCTTCCGGCGGGATCTCCAGCCGCGCCAGAGCCGCGATATGAGCCACATCAATCCCTTTGGACGAGGCGGCCATGTATTATTTTCCCTTCTCAAGCTGAAGCGTGATCGTGGTGATGTCGGCCACTTCGGACGGACCGAAGAACTGAATCGGGCCGGGATAGACGTAGCTGGTTTCCACCGCCCATTTCGCGCGGTTGGCCGCCAGCATCTTGAACGGCGCTCCGTCGAGCTCGACCAGCGCTTTCTTGATGACCGGCTTGTCTTCGCCGTGACGGTGTTCCATGTTCATCATCGCGGTCAGCGGGATCGCTCCGGCGATCCACTGATCGGCCGGCGCGGTCAGATTGCGGACCGAGGACATGTAGCCGGTCTTGCCCGTGCTGATGATCGCCGCGGCGTTGAAGCCGAGGCTGTAGCAGTAATCGGCGTCGAAGTTGGACGGCATGGAGCAGCGGCCTTCATAGCCGAAGAAGTGGGTCTGCGTCGAGAACTTGCCGGTGTATTTGCCTTCCTTCTTCCAGCCATCGAGTTTGGCCTTGACCAGCTGGGTCAGCAGTTTTTCCGTTTCGATGCGGGACACCTGCACGTTGCCGTGCGGGTCGCGGTCCATCGTGAGCTGCATCTTGATCTCCATCGGCAGCGAACCGAAGACCGCCGCGGACGCCGCGGAAAGTTTGCCGAGAATGAACGCGGCCTTCTTGTCGTTGTCCGCCAGCGCGCCATAGGCATCGGCCTCTTTGGCCAAGATGTCGTTGAGCTCGGCGATCAGGACCTTGAAGTCCGGGATGAACTCGATCAGGCCTTCCGGGATCAGCGCCACGCCGAAGTTTTCGCCGTTGGCGGCGCGTTTCGCCACGGAGTCGGCAATGGTGGTGACTACCTCGTCCAGCGTCTGGTTCTTCGCCGCGACCTCTTCGGAGATCAGTGTCACGTTCGCCTGGGTGCGGAGTCCGCATTCGAGCGCGATATGGGAGGCGGAACGGCCCATCAGCTTGATGAAGTGCCAGTATTTCTTGGCGGAGTTGGCGTCGCGTTCGATATTGCCGATCAGTTCGCTGTAAACCTTGGTGGCGGTATCGAAGCCGAACGAGGTTTCGATGAAGGCGTTTTTGAGGTCGCCGTCGATGGTTTTCGGGCAGCCGACCACGATGATGCCGGCGTTTTTGGCCTTGTAGTATTCGGCCAGCAGACAGGCGTTGGTGTTGGAGTCGTCGCCGCCGATGATGACGATCGCGCTGATGCCGAGCGCTTTGCAGTTGGCTTCAGCCTTTTCGAACTGTTCGGTGGTTTCGAGTTTCGTGCGGCCGGAACCGATCATGTCGAAGCCGCCGGTGTTGCGGAAACCCGCCAGGAAATCGGCAGTGATCTCGGTGTATTTGTTGTCGGTCAGACCGCTCGGACCGCCCTTGAAACCGTAGAGTTTCGAGGCGGGGTTGAGACTCTTGAGTCCGTCGAACAGACCCGCGATGACGTTGTGTCCGCCGGGGGCCTGGCCGCCGGAGAGGATCACGGCCACGTTGACCGCCGGCGCGGCGCCGGACCCGGCCGCGAAAGTCAGCGCGGGCATGTTGCTGGTGTTCGGGAAACGCGCTTCGATCTTTTCCGTATCGGCAAAGGCTTTCTGCTTCGGCCCTTCCTGACAGTTCACCTTGGCGCCGGCGCGCAGGGCTGCGGGCAGTTTCGGGGCATAGGCAAGACGGGCTTTCTGGATCGGAGAAACAACGTTGTTCATTTTGATTCCTTTTTTATATTATGGTTTCCTGTGGAAAAATCATCCTGTAATGTACTCTCTCCGGACGGATTATACAAGAGATTTTCCCGAAAAAGTACGGAAAAACCGCCATGTCAAGCGGGAATTTTGTTTTTCACGCTCAAAAAACTGCATTTTTTTTGCTTTCCGGATTTGCATTTTTCCAGTTTGATGTTACTGTTACGGGCAAAGCCTCATTTCGGGGCGGAAAAAATTTTAAAACAAGGAGCATGGAAATGCAGGAACTGTACAATGTGAAGAAAAAAGCCAAAGTCAAAATCGACGATTCCAAATGCACCAAAGTGATCTATTCCAAAAAGACCAAAAGCGGCGCCGTTCAGGAACATTACGCCATCAAGGCGGTCGATGACGACGGCACCCATCTGACCAAGTTCATCACCAAGGCCGTTTATGACAGCCTGAAATGCAAGGCCGCCAAAGCCTGATCGTCGGTTTTCCGATTCAAGCCGGTTCTCCCGATTTTCCCGGGGAACCGGTTTTTTCATGTCCTTTTCCGGAACCGGACATGCATCAGCAGACGGAAATGCAGCCGGACATGCCGCGCCAGATCGGGCAGCAGACGGAAATGCGAGATCCGTTCCCCCCGCGGCGGATAATACACCTTGACGGGCAGATCGTGGAACTCCGCCCCGGCCCGTGCGGCCAGCGCCAGCACTTCCGTTTCGAAATCGAATCCGGAACAGCGGAACGGCAGATCGGCCAGCAGCCGCACCGGATACAGTCGCAGACCGCTCTGGCAGTCTCCGGAAACCATACCGGTTTCCAACTTCAGCAGTCCATTGGAAAGTTTCCTGCCCAGAAGCGAACCGAACGGCACCGGCTGACCCGTGAAATCCCGGCACCCGATGGCGAAAATCTTTTCTCCCGTCTCCGCAAGGTCCAGAAAGGCAGGAATATCCGCCGGCTCGTGCTGACCGTCCGCATCGACGGCTAGCATATAATCGAAACCCGATGCCGCCAGCAGTTTCAGCGCATGCCGAAGCGCCGCGCCTTTGCCGCGATTGGTTTCGTGCCGGCAGTAATACACCGGCAGATCGTTCAGAATGGCGGTCAGATCACCATCGGTGCTGCCGTCGTCCACGATCAGGACCGAGGACAGCTGCCGGAGCACCGCTTCGGCCACGCGGCGGACCGTCGCGGCGTGATTGTAGACCGGAATCACGGCACCGACCCGTTTCCTGCCGGAACGTTCCGGCGGAAAAACAGGAGAAAGAACGCCGTTTTCAACCGGAATCATGCGGCCTCCCGGTTCAGAAGTGACAGATTTGCGAGTATTTCTTTTCCAGCAGACGAATAAAGCAGTCCGAATCGATCGTCTCAATGCCGAAAGCTTTTTTCATGGTTTCCCGCGGGGTGAATCTGGCGCCGTGGACATGCACGTGCGAGCGCAGGAAATCCAGCAGCGGGCGGAAATTGCCGTGAGCGATCTCCGTTTCCAGCTCCGGAACGGCGGCTTCGGCGGCATGCCAAGTCTGCGCGGCCAGCAGATTGCCCAGCGCGTAAGTCGGGAAATATCCGAACTCGCCCATCGACCAGTGAATATCCTGGAGAATGCCCTCGGCATCGGTGGCAGGTTCCACCCCGAGCAGTTCGCGCGATTCGGCGTTCCAGGCCGCCGGAGCGTCCTTCACCGCAAGCCGGCCGGAAAGCAGTTCCTTTTCCAGCTTGTAGCGCAACATGATATGCAGATTGTAGGTCACTTCGTCGGATTCGGTCCGAATGAGCGTGGCCTCGACGTGATTGACCGCGCGCCAGATCAGTTCCGGCGTAGCGTTCCGGAGCTGTTCCGGGAAATATTTGCGAAAAACCGGGAAACAGTATTCCCAGAAGGCGCGGGAACGTCCGACCAGATTTTCCCACAGTCTCGACTGCGATTCATGGAACCCGAACGAAGCTCCGTCCGCCAGCGGCGTGCGGTCCAGTTCGGGGCTGATGCCCTGTTCGTACAAAGCGTGCCCGCCCTCGTGAATCGAGCTGAGCAGCGCGGAAAGCGGCTGTTCCGGGAAAATCCGCGTGGTAATCCGGACATCGTTCCGACCGAAAGAGGTGGTAAACGGATGCGCGCTCTGGTCCTGCCGTCCTCGGGTGAAATCATAACCGATCGTGCGCAGGACTTCCGTGGTGAATGCGAGCTGCTCTTTTTCGCCGTAGCAGCCGGGCGGACAGACCGCCTCCGGCTGGGACGCAACGATCTTCCGGAAGAGCGGCACCAGTTTTTCCCGCAGTCCGGCAAACAGAACATCGAGCTGCGCGGCGGTGAATCCTTCCTCGAAATTGTCCAGCAGCGGATCGTAAATGCTGTCGTAAGGCGCAAACAGTTCGGCGTAGCGGCGCCGGAGTTCGAGCAGACGCTCCAGATGCGGAGCAAAGAGTTCAAACCGGTTTTCTTCGCGGGCGTTCGCCCAGGCGCCGTGGGCACGGGCCGCCGCCTCGGCCAGCTGTTTGACCAGCTCGGCCGGAACCTTGGACTGTTTCGCAAAATCCCGCCGGAGAGACCGGATGAGACACGCTTCCACGGAATCCGGCGGACAGTCCGCGCACTCTGCGGCGGCTGCTTCCAGTTTTGCGGCGAAATCCGGCGAGGTCTTCTTTTCGTGAATGACCCCGGCGATGGTAGTCAGCTGAGCGACCCGGTCGGGTTCGGCATTGACCGGCATGAAGGTCTGCTGATCCCAGTCCAGCACGGCGGCGGTGTGTTCCAGGTCGCGGATTACGCCGCAGGCTTCGCGCAAACGTTCGAATGCGGAGGACATTATCTCACCAGACCTGGCCTTTGGATTCGAAATAGGCGGCCACGTTCGGGATGATCGGTTTGATCAGTTTCTTGATCGCCAGCGCATACTGCCGGATCTCCCACTGAGCGTGCTCGCTTTCCCGCAGTTCGAGAAAATGGAGCAGATTGTTCAGGTCGACCGTGCCCCAGAATGTGACCATCATGTTCTGCGGCAGCACGCCGCGGGCCTGTTCGCGGCAGACGCCGCGGGCGATGAGACTGTTGTAGAGTTCGAGCGATTTGCGGTTGTGTTCGGCGATCTCCGCCCGCATGGCCGCGTCGTCGAAATCGGGCGATTCCACCGAAGCCTGACGGTCGCTTTCCGCCTGACGGCGCAGTTTCGGCGGGGTGTAGAATTCCAGATCGATCTCGGTATAGCGACGGGAAATCTCGTTGTAGGACCAGGTGCGGTGGCGGTGCCACTGTCCGCGAATGAACAGCGGGCAATGCACGCTGAAAGTGAACACCAGGTGTTCCAGCGGACTGGTATGTTTGTTCTCGATCAGATAACGGAGCAGCGCAACGTCTTTTTCGCTCATTTCGGTTTTGAGTTTGCCGAACGAAACGCGGGCGGCGTTGACGATGGTGGCCTCGGAGCCGAGGTGGTCGATCAGACCGACCCAGCCCTGTCCGTCGAGGACCTTGACATGATTGTCGGGGGGAACGTTCAAGTGCTGCATTGCCATTTTTCAGATTCCTTTCCTGGAATTGGTTTTATATGTTTCCGGTTTTCCGTTTTTTTCTTTCTGTTTCAAGCTGGAATTGATCTTGCTCAGATCGGCGAGCAGCCGTTCCCAGCTTTCGTACCGCTCGGCGGGGTCTTTCATGGTCATCCGGAGGATGGCGGCATTGACCGCCGGCAGGGTCTGAATCTGCGGATTGCGTTCCTGCAGCAGCGGCATGGCCTGGTCCCGATGCATCGCGGCCAGTTCGCGCGCGGTATCGGCCCGGAACGGCAGAACGCCGGTCAGCAGCTGGAACAGCATGATTCCCAGCGCGTATTGATCGGACTGCCAGACGCTTTTCCCGGCGGTGGTTTCCGGGGCGGCATACCATTGCGCGGGCCGATCGGCCAGGTCCGGGAAAAAACGTTCCCGCCAGGCGGAAAGGCCCATCGAGGCGATACAGCAGCCGGTCTGAGGCGAATAGAGAATATCCGGCGGCGTCAGACTGCCGTGAAACACTCCGTTCTGCCAGGCACGCGCCAGAATCATGCCGACCGAATAGACCAGCGCCAGCGCGCGGGTCTCCGGCAGCGGTGAAAGCATGGAAATCATTTTGGCATAAGTGGGAGCTTCCTGATATTCGAAGAGCAGAAAACAGCAGCCGTCTTCCAGCGATCCGGCACGCAGCACCGGCAGCAGTCCGGTCAGCCGGGGCAGACCCTCGCATATCTTCTTCAGTTCACGGCCCGCGGAAAGGTCCTGCGGCTGATCCCGGAGGATTTTCAGCAGATGCCGCTCGCCGGAATGGGAAACAGTCAGATACAGTTCCGCCGAACCGGTCTGTTCCAAAGTCTCCAGCACGGTTTCTCCGTCCGGCAGCTGTTCGCCTTTCCGGCAGCGGGACTTTTCCGGCGCGGGTGCGGCATCGGCATGAGAGAAAGGATTCGGCCGGGCGGTTATCGGAATCCGGGCGGTATCCGTCAGGGAATTTACCGCCGAGGAGGATTCGGCGGAATGAAAAACGAATTCGATCGAACCGACGGAAATTTTATCGCCGTCATGCAGGGGAACATCCAGCGGACCGATTTTGCGTCCGTTCAGAAACGTGCCGTCGGTGGAATACAAGTCCGCCAGCGCGAAAGTCTTGACGGATGCATTGAAATGAATCATGCAGTGCCGGCGGCTGATCCGGGAAAATCCTTCCAGCCGTATCGGACAGTCCGGATCGCTGCCGATACAGCAATCCATATCGGGTTTCAGCTCCAGATGTTTTTTCCGCCGCTCAAGCACGTAGTCCAGCGATGCCATGCCGTCAATCTCCTGTAATGCGGTATGATAGCATTCCGCCGCCGATTTTTCCAGTGACATTCGATGCTATTTTCGCAAAAACTTGACTCCCGGTCGGATTTTCACGCGGGAAGATGCCGTTCCGCAGTTGCGTACTGCCGCCGGACGTGATATATTATCCGATAATATCGCATGATCCAATTCACAGGAGTCGTCATGAAAAATATTTTTATTGCCGGAGGCGCCGGATACATCGGCAGCGCCTGTTCCGAATATCTGCTTGACCACGGATATGAAGTCACGGTTTTCGATTCGCTGGTGACCGGCCATGTCAAGGCGGTCGATCCCCGGGCGAAATTCATCCGGGGCGATCTGGCCGAGCGGGAAAAGCTACTGGAGATCTTCCGCAAAGGGCAGTATGACGCGGTGATGCACTTCGCCGCCTTTTCTCTGGTCGGGGAATCCATGAAGGACCCCGGCAAATATTTCCGCAACAACCTGGCCAACGCCATCAATCTGGCCGATGCCGCGGTCGAAGGCAAAGTCCAGGCGTTCGTCTTTTCCAGCACCGCCGCCACCTTCGGCGAACCGGAAAACATCCCGATCCGGGAGAACGACCCCCAGAAACCGATCAATCCGTACGGCGAATCCAAGCTCTGTTTCGAAAAGGTGCTGAACTGGTACAGCCGCATTTACGGACTGAAATACGTCGCGCTCCGCTACTTCAACGCCGCCGGCGCCACGGAAAACTACGGCGAGGACCACAATCCCGAATCGCACCTGATCCCGATCCTGCTTCAGGTCGCACAGGGCAAACGCGAAAAGGCCATGCTGTTCGGCGACGATTACGACACGCCCGACGGCACCTGCATCCGCGATTACATCCACATCCTCGATCTCGCGCAGGCGCATGAGAAAGCGCTGTATGCCCCGCGCAGCGGTCATTACAATCTCGGCACCGGCAACGGACTGAGCGTAAAGGAAATTCTGGAAACCGCCCGGAAAGTCACCGGCAAACCCATTCCCGCCGAAGTCGTGCCGCGCCGTCCCGGCGACCCGCCCCGTCTGATTGCCTGCTCCGATCTCGCCCGCAAAGAACTCGACTGGCAGCCCCGGTTCGAGAATGCCGAAGCGATCATCCGTTCCGTCTGGAGTTGGATGCAGAAATATCCGAACGGATATCAGGACCGCTGATGGCTGCCTGGCACCGCCTCGGACCGTTTACGGTCTTCGACCTCGAAACCACCGGCATGAGCGCCGTGCGGGACCGCATTGTGGAAATCGGCGCCGTCCGGGTAGAAACCGACGGCACGCTCTCCCGGTTCGAAACGCTGGTCAATCCCGGCGTGCCGATCCCGTATCAGGTCACGCGCGTCCACGGCATTGACGACGACATGGTGGCGGACGCACCGAAATTCAAGGACGCCGCCTATGAGTTTCTGGATTTCATCCGGGGCTCGAAGCTGGTCGCGCACAATGCCCGCTTCGATCTCTCTTTCCTGCAGGAAAGTCTGGCGAGAACCGCTCTGCCGACCTGGAAACACGGAGTCTACGACAGTATCACGCTGATCCGCACCGCCTACCCCGGACTTCCCAGCTACAGTCTGCAAAGCCTGCGCCAGAGTCTCGGACTGGGACAGGAGATCGACGAATCCCGCCCCCACCGTGCCGGCTACGACGCGGAAATCACGATGGAAGCGTTCGGCATGGCCATGCGCCGTCTTTACGCCATGTAAAAAGGCCGGCGCCGGAATCGGCGTCGGCCTCGAATTGAACTGAACAGACGTTTTCGGATTTGCCATCCTCGCGGCTTTATTTTTTCCGGACCGCGTTGAGCGAATCGGAAGCCCAGCGGACCAGTTCCGGCAGCGGACTGTGCGTCTGGGCTCCGGGATAGGTCGCCGCAGGCAGAATCTTCGCCGCCTTGGCCGCCTCGCAGTACTTCTTCATATCGGATTCACAGTTCTGCATTCCGCCCCCGCCGTGCGTGAAAAACGGAATGATGGTCTTGCCGGTCAGATCATGAGTCTTGATGAAAGCCAGCACCGGCGGCGCCATCGTCCCCCACCAGTTCGGACTGCCGAGAAAGAGGATGTCGTATTTTCCCAGATCGACGGTCCCGGTCAGCTTCGGCGTGAAGCCGCTCCGAATCTCCTTTTGCGCCTGAGCCACACAGGCCTTGTACTGGGTCGGATAAGGTTTCTCCGGCTTGATGTCATACAGTTCGCCGCCGATTTTTTCCTGAATCTGTTTGGCCGCGGCGCGGGTGTTGTCACTGTAGGAATAAAAGGCGATCAGCACCCGGTTTCCGGCCGGAGCCTTTGCCTTTCCTTTTTCCGCCGCCGATCCGGTCAAAGACAGCAGTGCGGCAAACGCGGCGACCAGTGTTCTGAACTTCATTTCACGTCTCCTTTCCTGTAAAATTCCGGTTGACGTCCTTACTGTAACGGTTAGAGCTGCTGTAAGTCAAACCGGGAAGGAAAATTTTTCCGTTTTTTTCGGAATGTTAATTTTTAACATTTTCCGGTGCGTTTTTCCGTTCCGGCCGGAATCCGGTTCTTGAAAAACGCCTCGTCCGTGCTATATTCGCGGAAAGTTTCAATTTCAGAAAAGGAGTTTCGAATATGTCAGAATCCATTTCCGAACCGGTCATCCGCACGGACGCGCCCGCGTTGCACTTCATTTCCATCATCCCGGCATTTGTCGGCCGCGCCGATTATCTGGCGAAACTGATCCGCGACCGGCGCAAACGCACCGGCATCCGGCGTTACGCGATGAGTTTTCCGCTTCATCCGCAGGGAAATGACCTGCAGGCGAAACCCCGCATCCTGGCCGGACTCTTCCGCGAACTGAAACCGATGCTCGCCGGAGAAGACCTCGAACTGGGCATCCTTTTTCAATCCACCGTCGGGCACGGCGGCTACTGGAATCTCACCCCGGACAACAACCTCCCCGCGCAGCGTGCAGTCAAAGCCGATGGTTCCGAAACCATCCGGCCCTGTCCGTTCGACCCGGTGTTTCTGGACTACATCGAACAGGCCGTCCGGACCGTCGTGCAGGAAAAACCCGATTTCACGCTCGGCGACGATGACATGCGGATGTTCAACGACACCTGCTACTGTCCGCATCATCTGGCCGCATTGCAGCGCAAGACCGGCAGGCTCTACACCCGCGAGGAACTCGCGCCGCTGATCGCAAACGCACCCGCGCACGATCCGCTCGCCCAAGCCTTCGAAGACGTCCAGATCGAAGGTATGGAAACGCTCTGCCGCCGCATCCGCAAAACCATCGATTCGATCGATCCGGCCATTTCCTGCGGCTGCTGCATCGTCGGCAACCGGATGGATTACGCGGAACGCGAACTGGCCGCGCTCGCCGGACCGAACACCCGGCCGTTCCTGCGGATCAGCAACAGCTACTATCTGGAAGAGGCCGTCAAAAACATGGCCGCGGTCGACCTGCGGACCGCCCGGCAGACCGTGCCGTTCAAACCGCTGGGAATCGACCTGCTGGACGAATCGGATACCTGTCCCCACAACCGTTTCAGCAAATCCGCCCGCACCATGAATCTGCATATCATCAGCGGCATTGCCCACGGGGTCGACGGCGGCAAACTCTGGCTGGATGCCGGCGCGGGTCCCCATCCCGACACCGCCGAACATTACGAAGCGGTCCTGGCAAAGCATCAGGGCCAGTACCGCGAACTGCATCGTCTGATCGGGCAATGGCAGCCGGTCGGACCGATCACCCATATTCCTCCGCTCGACCGCGAACCCTATCCCGCCCGCGGCATGAATTTCGGCGAAAGCGACTGGGGGAAATTCTGTTTCGGGCAAACCGGAATCCCGGCTTATTACGGCGACATGCACGCTCACGGCATTCATCTGCTCGCCGGACATCAGGTCGATTATTACACCGATGAGGAATTGCGTGCAATGCTTTCCGAAGCCGCCCTGATCGATGGCCCCGCCGCGGTCCGGCTCACCAGCCGCGGATTCGCGGACCTGCTCGGAGTCAAGGCCGACTTTCCCGATACGGAAAAACGCGGCAGTGATTCATTCGCCGCTTCCGGCTATGCGGTCAAAGGCAACTCCGAAGCCAGCAATCTGGTCCGCGGACTGCATCTGACGTTCTCCGCCCGCGACAACACGCCGTTCCTGACCGCGCTCGACGGAGCCGAAATCCTCAGCGAAGTGCGGTTATCCCCCTATCGCGGCGCGACTCCCGAACCGATCATGCCCGGCAGCACCTTCTTCCGCAATTCCCGCGGCGGAAAGGTCATCGTCACCGCCCTGAACGTGAAGGACTGGACCCCGATGATGGTTCTCAATCCCGGCCGGAAACGCCAGCATCTGGAATACTTCAAACTCCTCGGCGGTCTGGCGGCTTGCCTGCCGGCCATGCAGGACGCCAAACTGATCTGCGGAAAACTGCCCGACGGTTCGTTGCTCTGCATCGTATTCAATTATTCCTACGACCCGCTGGAGCTGGAAATCGAGGTCGAACGGATGCCCGGAAAGATTTTCGAACTGATGCCCGAAGGCGATTTCCGGGAAGTGGAATTCGCCCGGAAGGAAAACCGCATCGTCATTCCGCGCTCGCTCGAACCGGCGCAGTACGCCATCCTGAAACTGAGCTGAGAAAAGATCAGTACGGTTTTTTGGAACTGTAATGAATCAGCGGACCGGCATTCTGTCCGTAAAGATGTCCCGTGTCGGCATACGAGAACATCACGGGCGAAGTCCGCTCCGACTCTCCCTTGAAACGGAAAATCGTGATGCCGGTGTAATGACACATGGCGCTTGCCTCCAGCAAGTGGAACGGCAGATTCATCAGATGAGCCAGCAGCACCCGCATCATGCCGGCATGACAGAACAGCGCGACATGCCGGTCGGACGGCGCAATCACATCGTAGGTTCCCTCCTCATTCCGGCGGTAACCGAGTTTTTCAAGCATGCCGTCCACCCCGGTGGAAATCATCTCGAACCGGTCGATAAGCCGGCTGTCGTTCAAACCGGGAATCTGCCAGAGTCCTTCGATCGAATCCAGCTTCCGGAACGCCGGCTGATGCAGATATGCCGGCGGAAGCGTGGAAGCGATTTTCAGTTTTCCGTCCGGATACGTGGTCTGGCAATCCTCGCCGAGTTCGTAGGCCCAAGGTTCGATGATGACCTCAAGACCGAGTTTTTCCGCCGTCGGCTGCGCGGTCTGACGCGCCCGCCCCATCGGCGAGGCGTGAATTTCATCCAGACCGCTTTCGGCCAGACGAAGCGACACCAGACGGGCCTGTTTCCAGCCTTCTTCGGTGAGCGTGTCGGTAACATAATCGGGCTCGCCGTGACGGATCAGATACAACAGCATGATGAATGATTCCCTTTCCGGGGCGAAATCAGCGGGATGCTTCGAGCATGCGCCGGATCGGGAGCGCCGCGCGTTCGATCAGCTCCGGCGCGAGCTCCACCCGATGTTCCATCTTCTCCAGCGAACGGAGCACGTCCGCCAGCCGGATCAGCTTCATCCACGGGCAGACCGCCTGCGCGGAACCGGGAATCAGAATCTTGTCCGGATTTTCTTTCTGCAGGCGGTGCAGAATGCCAATCTCGGTCACGATGATGAATTCCCGGCGGTCGCTCTGCTTCACATACTTGCAAATGCCGCCCGTACTCAGGAAGACATCGACCAGCGGCGCGATTTCCGGATTGCATTCCGGATGCGCCAGCACGACCGCGTTCGGAAATTCTTTTTTCCGGCGTTCGATCTCCGCATTGGCGATCCGGCGGTGCGTGGGACAGAATCCCTGCCAGAAGATCATTTTCCGCCCGGTCTTGTTCATGATGTTGCGTCCCAGATTCATGTCCGGCACGAAAATGATTTCTTTGCCGGGCGGAATCTGCGAAACGATCTTTTCCGCGTTGGCGCTGGTCACGCAGATGTCGGACAGAGCTTTGACCTCGGCGGTACTGTTCACGTAAGTGACCACCACCGCGTCCGGATGCTGAGCCTTGAGCGCGGTCAAACCCGCGGCGTCGACCATGTCCGCCATCGCGCAGCCGGCGTGCGGCGCGGGAATCAGCACGGTTTTGTCCGGGGAGAGCACCTTGGCCGTTTCGGCCATGAAGGAGACGCCGCAGAACAGAATGGTTTTCGCCTCGGTTTCCGCGGCACGGATACTCAATTCAAGGGAATCTCCGGTGTAGTCGGCGATGTCCTGAACTTCCGCCAGTTCATAATTGTGGGCAAGAATCACTGCGCCGCGTTCCTTTTTCAGCACATTGATTCGTTCGATCATGACATTGTTTTCCAGAAAAGCCATCGAAGTTCCCTTGAATCGGAGTTTCGTTCAGATTTCGGCGTTCAGGACGAGTGCGAGCACTTCGGCGGCCTCGCCGGAGTTCACGTCCTTCTGCCACAGTTCGGCGAATCCTTTGCGGATCGCTTCGGGATCATTGCCGAATTCGCGGCGGGCGGCCAGCAGCGCGCCCTTGGCGAAGTTCACCGGCTTGACGCCCTGACTCAGAGCCAGACGCATGGTGCCGATGGTGCGGTCGTCCCAGGAAAGTTTGCGCGGGATGTCGCGGATCACGCGGTCGATCGCGTCGGAAAGATACGGATTCTGCATGCGTTCGATCAGGCCCTCGGCATATTTGCGCATGCCTTCGGCGGTGAACATGTCGTCGACGCCCGCATATTTGCGGCAGAGCGCCACGCCGGATTCCTCGATGAACGCCTTGCGGCCGATCGCGATCAGTTCGGGATGATTCTTGAGTTCGGCCATGGTGCGGAGACCTTTGGATGCGCCGAGCATTCCCAGCAGGAAATGGGTGGCGTTGTGGCCGTAGAGCTTGGCGAATTCGAACGGGAACAGGTCTTTTTTCTCATAAAGGTGCTGGACCTGACGTTTTTCCACGCCGGGCGCGGAGGAGATCAGAATCCAGTTGAATTCTTCGACCAGATGGGCGCGGTCCATGCCGGGGGCCAGCGGGACCAGATTGCGTTTCGCCACGTCTTCGCCGCGGGCGACGTCGCTCATCTTGCCGATCACGGTGTTGAGATAATAGGTGTGCGGGAACGCCTCGCCGACTTCTTTTTCGAGTTTTTCGGCGGCGTGGTTGTCATTTTCGGCCGTGTAGATGTAACGGGTCGCGTTCGGATTGCGGCGGAAGCCTTCTTTGAGCCATGCGGCGGTGGCGCCGAAGAATTTCACGCTCGGGAGCGCGGTGGCGATCTCGGTCGCTTCCGCAGCGGCGGCGATCAGTTTTTCCAGTTCTTCGGGTTTGGCCGGACTGTAGAGTTCCAGATTGCAGCAGGTCTCCTGATACACGTGGTCCGGCGCCGCGATATTGATCGTGATCTTGCCGCCGCCCTGATTGACCGCGTTCTTGACCGTTTCGTCGACTTCCGCCACTACGATCCGGTCGAAGCCTCCCTTGGAAGCGCCCGAAACGAAAATGCCGGTTTGAATGGGACCCAGTCCGATTCCGAGAAATGTTTTCATGTTTTGCCATCCTTTTCGGTTGTAAGGTTGCGAATGAAAATTCATCATACGGTAATATACCTCATATCGCCCGGATTGCAATGCACAAACGGGACTCCTTTTGCAAATTTCACCGTTTCCGCGCCGCGAAGATACTTTTCCCGTTCTTCCGGCCTTGAATTTTCCGCTTCGGGGATTACATTATCCATGAATGTTGTTTATCTGCCGAATCATGACAAAAAAATCAACAGGGGGCATGGATCATGAATACGAAGATTCGCGTTACGGTCTGGAATGAATTCCGGCATGAATTTTCCAGTGAGAAAGTCAAGGCGGTTTATCCGCAGGGAATACACCGGACCATCGGAGAAGGTCTGCTGGCGGCCGGTGATTTCGAAGTCCGATACGCCTGGCTGGACAAGGATGCGGAACACGGGCTCGGCGAGGAAGTGCTGGCCGCCACCGACGTGCTGATCTGGTGGGGACACTGCGCCCATGCGGAAGTCCGGGACGAGATCGTGGACCGCGTTCAGAAACATATTCAGCAAGGCATGGGACTGATCGTGCTGCATTCGGGACATTTTTCCAAAATTTTCCGCCGGATGCTCGGCACCACCTGCAGCCTCAAATGGCGCGAAGTCGGGGAAAAGGAACGGATCTGGACCGTCGAAAGCGCCCACCCCATCGCAGCCGGACTGCCCGAACATTTCGAACTGCCGCACACGGAAATGTACGGCGAACGGTTCGACATCCCGACCCCGAAAGACGTGGTGTTCATCTCCTGGTATGAAGGCGGCGAAGTGTTCCGCAGCGGCATCACCTTCGAACGCGGCTACGGCCGGATTTTCTATTTTGCGCCGGGACACGAGACCTTCCCGATCTACCGCGACGAAAATATCCGCAAGGTGATCGCCAACGCCGCGCGCTGGGCCGCGCCGCGCATCCGCAAAGAACTGATCTGTCCGAAAGTCGATGCGCTCGAGGAGATTCGATCCCGGCCGGAATGACCGCGGGGAGGAGTTTTTATGCCCGAAATGCCGTATTGGAAAAAGTTGTGGATTCTCTTTTTCACCTTCGCCAGAATCGCCACGCTGGTGGTCGGCGGCGGCTACGCCATTCTGCCGGTGGTGGAAGAAACTTTCTCCAAAAAATACAACTGGCTCTCGTCGGAAGAACTGCTGGACATGATGGGACTGGTGCAGACCGTGCCGGGGATCATCGCCTGCAATTCGGCGATCTATGTCGGACGGCGCGTGGCGGGCTTCGGCGGCATTCTCGCCGCGGCGTTCGGGGTCTGCCTGCCCTCGGTGCTGATCATCCTGACCATCGCGATGTTTTTCCCCGATCTGAATCCGGAAAATCCGTGGCTGCTGGGCGCATTCCGGGGAGTCCGGTCCTGCGTGACGGCGCTGGTGACCATGGCCGCGTTCCGGATGGCGAAAAAGGTGCTGAAATCGTGGTTCGAATATACGATTGCCGCGGCGGCGCTGATTCTGGTACTGCTGTGCAAGGTGGAACCGGTCTATGTGATTCTGGGCGCCATGCCCTGCGGGGTGCTTTATGCATGGTATAAAAGCATGCGGACCGCTCCGGCTCCGGACGGCGGGAAGGACGGTGCGGAATGAATCTCTCCACCCTGTTTCTGGTCTTCGTGAAATTCGGCTGCATCAGTTTCGGCGGCGGCTTCGTGCTGGTGCCGATCCTGATTGCGGAAATGGTGGAAAAACGGCAGGTGATCTCCATGGACGTCTTCGGCAATCTGGTGTCGATCGCGCAAGTCACGCCCGGACCGATCGGAATCAATGCCGCCACTTATATCGGCTATCTCCAAGGCGGCGTGGCGGGAGCGGTGCTGGCGAGTCTGGGACTGGTTTTTCCCTCGCTGGTGCTGGGCCCGCTGGCGTTTTACTCCATTGCGCGCTGGAAAGATTCGCTGCCGGTGTCGGGCATGCTCAAAGGGATTCGACCCGCCTCGCTGGCGCTGGTGTTTTTCGCCATGTTTCTTTTCATGGGCATGTCGGTCTTCACCGCGCGGATTCCGCTGGAAGCGCTGTTTGATCTGGTAAAAACCGGCACGGCTTCGATCCCGGCGGATTTCCGGCTGTCCTTCGGGGGGCTGACCATATTTCTCGCGGTCCTGCTGCTGATGTGGAAAACAAAACTTTCATCGACGATCCTGATTCTGCTTTCCGCCGCCGCCGGCGCGCTGCTCTGCCGGTGACAAAAAATTAAAACGGACGTTTCCCTTAAAAATATGGGTATGAGTATTTGCATTTCCCGAATCGGGAAGTTATAGTATGCCGTAAACCGTAAATCGTAAACCCCAACCCTTAACCCCCAAGGAGAAAGCATTATGATTGTCGTCAACACTGAAAAGATTCCCGGCATGAAGATCGTCGAACTCAAAGGTCTGGTTCAGGGCAATACGGTCCGCGCCAAAAATGTGGGGCGTGACATCGCGGCATCCTTCAAGAATCTGGTCGGCGGCGAGCTCAAGGGATATACCGAACTGCTGGTGGAATCCCGCCGGGAAGCGGTCGCGCGGATGATCGCCCAGGCGGAGGAACTTCAGGCCAACGCAATCGTCAATGTCCGTTTCGCCACCAGCAGCATCACCGCCGGCGCGGCCGAACTCTATGCCTACGGGACCGCCGTCGTCGCGGTCGAGCAGACGGAAGAGGATGACTGATGGAAAACGGGGCACCGACAACTCTGGCCGCGCTGATCAATTTCGGCATTCCGCTGCTTCTGCTGTTCGGAACCTGGCTGACGTATCACCTGATCACCAGTTCCCGCCGGAAGTATCTGGAGGAACGGGAAAACTATTTCCGGGAAAGACTCATACAAACGAATCTGAAGGAGCTGCCCGGCTGGAAATGCTCCCATCCGGTCATGGTTTCCGGCAGTGCGGTCATTGCAAACAACTATTTCGTGTCGTTCATCGCCGGATTCAAACATCTGTTCGGCGGAGAACTCAAGGGATATACGGCAATGTGTTCCGACGCCCGGCGGCTGGCTGTCATCCGGATGCTGGAGGAAGCGGAAGCTCTCGGATCGAATCTGGTCCTCAATATCCGGTTTCAAACGGCGACCATCGTCTCCGCCAACAATCAGAAACAGACCGGCGGCGTGGAACTGATCGTTTACGGGACCGCGGTCCGGATCGATTCATGACCGGTTCCCGGAAAGACCTGTTTTCGGTAAAGGACGAAATCGCCGTTCATCCGGACCTGCCGCATGAATGCGCTTCCGCCGAACCGCTGCCGGAATCCGACCGGGAAACCGCCGGCTATTATAATTCGGTCGCTTTCGAACCGGGCAGGCCGGAAGCAAACCAAAAATTCCGGCAGCTGACTCAGACGGAAAACGCGAGATATTCCACGGCGGCCATTGTAACGATCACGATTCTGAGCGGGATTCTCGGCGGACTCTTCGCGGTCCCCGCGGTCTTCCTGCGCGGACATATTTCCTGGATTCAGATTTTCATGCTGGTGATCTTCGGTCCGTTCGCCGAGGAAACGCTCAAGCAGAGCGGCATGATCTTTCTGCTGGAAAAACGTCCGGGCGCGGTCCGGTATGACTGGCAGTTTTTCCTTGCCGGGGCACTGGGAGCGCTGGTGTTCGCGAGCGCGGAAAATCTGCTGTATCAGACCGTCTATCTGGCCAATCTGCCGCCGGCGAAGCTGGCGATGACGATGAGTTTCCGCTGGACGGGCTGCACCGCGATGCACCTGGCCTGCACGCAAATTTCGGCTTTGGGCCTGCGCCGGGTCTGGCGAAACGGCAGGAAAAAGAGCATGCCGACTCAGATTTCCGAGGCTTTCTCCTGGTTCGCCGCGGCAATGGCAGTCCACGGCGGTTACAATCTGACCGCGATCCTGTGGTTCAATCGTTACTTCGTCTGATCGGAAGACAACGTTTCAGCGCCAGATTTCCGGACGGCGCTGTTTGATCTGTTTCCGGATTCGGACATAATCCGGACAGAAGCGCGCCACTTCACGCCAGAAACGCGCCGAATGATTCATCTCCCGCGTGTGACACAGCTCGTGGATCAGAACATAACGCACTTCCTCCGGGGACAGCAACAGCAGCTGCGCGTTCAGGGAAATATCCCGCGCCCGGGAACAGCTGCCCCAGCGTCCGCGCTGAATCCGGAACGAAATTTTTCCGACCCGGAACCCATACTCTTCCGCCAGCTGACGCAGCTGCGGCGTCAGCACCAGTTGTGCTTTCCGCAGCAGGTATCCGTACAGCGCTTCCTGCACCGCGTCCGGGTTCAACACCCGGCCGGACACCTGCAGTTCGCCGGATTCCTCCCTCGCGCCGGTCCAGCAGACATCATGCCACTCATAGCGGACCATGAAGCGTTCGCCGGTCAGCGGAAAGACCAGTTCCGAGGGAAAAACGCGCGGGCCTTCCGGTTCCCGGCGACGCTGACGCAGGGAAAGTTTGAACAAAGTCCGTTCGATCCACGGCAGACTCGCCCGAATGAAATCCAGAGCCGCGGTGCGCGAAACGCCGAGCGGAATCGTCACGGTCAGTCCCCCTTCCGGGGAAAGAGTCATCCGCATCCGGCGCGCCCGCTCGGAAGTCCGGATCACGCACGGAATATGCCGGTCGTGAGACAACAGCAGCTGATTCTGCTCGACCGTGCCGATCATGACCGCCTCACAGAAGGGTCTTGCCGTATTCGAGGAAAGTGCCGTCGGCAATCGCCTGCCGGATTTCTTTCATCAGATTCATGAAATAGGCGATATTGTGAATGGAAAGCAGCCGCACGCCCAGAATTTCGTTCACGTTCAGCAGATGCCGGATATAGGCGCGGGAAAAATTCCGGCAGGCATAGCAGGAACATTTTTCATCGACCGGTCCGAAGTCCTCCCGGCACTTGGCGCCTTTGACCGCAAGCGTGCCGCCGCCGGTGACAAACGCCGTGCCGTGCCGCGCCAGCCGCGTGGGCATCACGCAGTCGAACATGTCGATTCCGCGCTTGACTCCTTCGTAAATCTGGCGCGGCGTACCGACTCCCATCAGGTAGCGGGGCTTGTTTTCCGGCAGCAGAGGCGCGGTCCAATCCATCGCCATGAGCATTTCCTCCTCGCTTTCGCCCACGCTGACCCCGCCGATCGCATAGCCGTTGAAATCCAGCGAAGTGATGAATTCGGCGGACCGTTCCCGCAATTCCCGATAGACCGAACCCTGCACGATGCCGAACATCTGCTGTCCGTCATTGAGCGGCTGTTCGCGGGAAACGCTCTCCCAGCGGTGGGTCAGGGTCAGGGACTTTTCGGCATCCTTGAACGAGCATGGATACGGGGTGCATTCATCGAACGCCATGACGATATCGGAATTGAGCGCGCGCTGGACCGCGGCGGATTCCTTCGGACCGAGGAAGAACCGCGTGCCGTCGATGTGGGAAGCGAACTCCACGCCGTCGGGCTTCATCTTCCGCAGTCCGGCCAGACTGAACACCTGAAAACCGCCGCTGTCGGTAAGAATGGGATGATGCCATGCGGCGAATTCATGCAGACCGCCCGCGCGGGCGATCAGTTCCGGACCCGGCCGGAGCAGCAGGTGATAGGTGTTGCCGAGAATGATCTGGCACTCCAGTTCCTCCAGTTCGCGCGGAGCCATAGCCTTGACCGTGCCGCGCGTGCCGACCGGCATGAAGACCGGCGTCTGAATGCTGCCGTGCGGAGTTTCCAGCGTCCCCAGCCGGGCGGCGCATTCGGACGACTTCTGCAGCAGGGTGAAATGCGAATCCCCGTTTCTCATCGCAGCGCGAACATCCCGTCCAGCACGGCATTGATCTTCGCGGGATCGGCTCCGAGCGCGGCGGCGATCCGGGCGCCGAATTCGAACGCGACTCCCGCCCCTCTGCCGGTCACGATCTTGCCGTCGCATTCCGTGCGGGCGCCGGTGTAGACCAGATCGGGCAGACCCTGATTGGTGCCGGGATAACCGGTCACGCGTTTCCCCGCAGTCAGACCCGCACGTTCGAGCGCAATCGGAGCGGCGCAGATCGCGGCGACGACTTTGCCGGAATCGTTCATGAAACGCAGGGCGTCAATCACCGTTTGACTGTCCCGCAACGTGGTCGCGCCGGGCAGACCGCCGGGCAGCACGAGCGCGGCGGCATTCTTCAGATCGGCGTCCTTGAACAGCAGGTCGGCCTGAATCCGAGTCCCGGCGGAACTGGTGACGACCATTCCGTTCAATCCGGCAAGCCGGACCGCGAAACCGATTCGTTTGAGCACATCTGCAGTTCCAATCGCTTCGGTTTCTTCAAAACCATCGGCCAGCACAATGACGACAGGAGTTTTATTCATGCGTGTTTCCCTTTCACTTTTTCATTTCCTGATATTATTGTCCCATAATATCTCTCTGTTTTCTGCGAATATACTGAACCACCTCACGCGAAACAGCCAGATCGTCCGCCAGCAGTCCGAGTTCGTCCGCCTGAAACGGATCGGCTCCGCGCGCCAGCAGAAGTTTTACGGCGTCCAAATTGTTCTCGATCGCGGCCCAGTGCAGCGGCACCCGGCCTCGTCCGAGCAGGCCGTTCCGGATCAGAATGCGGTAAAAACCGTGAACCTGGAGGATGCGGGAGCCTTTCAGCACCAGCGAAAGACTGCGGTTCAGCGGCAGTCTCTGGTCAAGCAGCCGTTCCATGACTTTCAGATCGTTTCCCTTGATGGCGGAGTGCATGATCATCAGACCGAGCGCGGGATGACGCGGCAGATCGGGAATCAGGTCGATCAGATACAGCGCCGCTTCCGTATGCTTCAGCTCGGCGGCATGCATGGCGGCATTCTTCATCTCGCTGTCGAAAATCATCACATCGGCGCCGCGGGAAGCAAGCAGACGCACGGCGGCGACCGTGTTTTTCTGCGCTTCGGCGGCGTGCATCAGGGCCGTCCGCTTCAGTTCATCCTGCGCATTGATCTCCGCACCGGCTTCGATCAGCTCGTCCATGATCTCCAGCTGTCCCATGCGGGCGGCATCCATCAGCGGCGTGCGGCCGAATACGCCATGAGCATTGACATCGGCGCCGCCTTTCAGCAGCAGATCAAGACATTCCCTGCGTCCGAGTCCGGCGGCCACATGCAGCGGAGTGCTGCCGCGTTTCCCGGGGTGATTGACCTTCGCGCCGGACTGCAGCAAAGTGCGGATCAGATCGGGCCGGTCGTACAACACCGCCATGATCAGCGGAGTCCCGCCGTTTTTCAATTCCAGATTCGGGTCGGCGCCGCCTTTCAGCGCATCGGCAAATGCCTGGTCGTCCATTTTCTTTTTCCGGTCAAGTTGGAAAGACTGTTCCAGCTGACGGTCCTTGAACGGATGGGAGGAACCGCCGAACAGACCGCAGCCGGACAGCAGAACGACCAGCAGAGGGATCGAAAAACCGAACAGCAGACGTTTCATGATCTTTTCCTTTTTTTATCGGCGGACGAGCGCAGCTGACCGCACGCCGCACTGGATTCAAAACCTTTTTCCACCCGTACTGTTACCGGAACTTGCAGCATTTTCAAGGTGTTTTCGAATTTTTTAATGATTTCTTTGGCCGGACGCTCGAACGCGCCGTTGGCTTTGTTATAGGGGATCAGATTCACTTTCGCATTGGCTTCGCGGGCCACCCGGGCGAGCTTGGTCGCCTGCTCCGTGGAATCGTTGACCCCGGCCAGCAGCACATATTCGAACGTAAGCAGTCGGCCCGTGGCGGCCTTGTGCAGCTTGCAGACTTCAATGATCTCCCGGATGTCGCGCCGGAATTTGCCGGGAATCAGCAGCGCACGAGTCTTGTCGTCTCCTCCATGCAGAGAAACCGCCAGGTTCCACTGCCGTCCGTGGGCAGCCAGTTCCTTGATACCCGGAGTCCAGCCGCTGGTGGAAATGGTCACCCGCCGGGCCGCCAGCGCAATCCCCTCCGGATTGCAGATCGTTTCCAGTGCCGCGATGAGATTGGTCAGGTTCAGCATCGGTTCGCCGATCCCCATGATCACCACGTTGTCCGGCGCTTTGCCGGTCAGCCGGCAGCAGAGCAGATACTGCTCGACGATCTCGCCGGCCTGCAGATTCCGGACGAATCCGGAAGCCCCGCTGGCGCAGAAAACACAGCGGACCGGACAACCGACCTGAGTGCTGAGACAAAACGTGGTCCGTCCGTCCAGCGCGCTCAGAATCGCACATTCGATCGTCTCCTCATCCGGCAGAACCAGCAGCAGTTTGCGGGAGCCGTCGGCGCATTCCTCCTCTTTTTCAATCCGAAGTGCGCCGCAGCGGAAATGCTCACGCAATTTCTGCTTGAGCGCGGCGGAAAGATTGGTCATCCGGTCCGGGTCGGTCACATATTTTCCGGTGATCCAGCCGTAAATCTGACCCGCACGGTACGCGGCCTCCCCCGATTCCCGGACGAACCGGTCCAACTGTTCCGGCGAGACGACCGCCAGAAACGGTTTTTCCGTTTCAGAAGCGCATGTTCCGGATGTCGTTTTCAGGTCCGTTGTCTCGTTCATTGAGCGATCCTTTCCACATGTAAAGATTCTGTTTTTTGTAAACCGCATCCATAATCCGGCTCCAGGTCCGGGTGGAATCCGGCGGCTGGATGCTGCTGCCGGAAATCAGATAAAGTTCGGAATCCTTCACTTCTCCGGTCGCTCCAAACGGGATCGTCCGGATCTGCGTGCCCAAGTAATAACATTCCGGATAAAGCCCGGAAATGGAACTGTCCTTGTAGACAATCATGTCTTTCCGATAGGACCGGCCCAGCGACCGCCGGAACGCCAGCCCCATTTCGCTGCGGGAGCGCTGCGCGGCCCGATGCGGCGAGGTGACCGCGTAAAAGCACAACACCCCCGAGGTGAACACCAGAACCGTCAACAGCCAGATTCGTTCCTTCCGGCAGGACCCCAGATACGCCGCTCCCGCGATCAGCATGCCGCCCGCTGCTTCCAGCAGGCTGGAAAACAGCGGAATATCCGAACTGCTGTCAGGCAGAATCGTCTTCAGAAATGCCAGCCGGTTCAGGGATGTAACCATCAGCACTTCATAGAACAGCACCCCGGCACAGCAGAGGAACGCTGCGGCCGCGGCCCAGCGCAGCACCCGGCACAGCATCCGTCCGTGACGCCGGACCACGATCGCGTAATTCAGCCCCGCCATCAGCGCGAAAACGGGCACCAGATACAGGATGTCGCGCGCCTTGCTGAACGGATTGAAAATCAACAGCACCGCCATCACCGTGAACAGCGTCCGCAGATACTTGGAAAACAGCGGATTTTCATCCATTGCGATCAAGGCCGCGCAGAACGGCGCATACAGGAAAAAGGTCCACGGCAGAAAACGGACTGCAATATCTCCGGTCATGTCCAGAATGTGAACCAGATAGTTCCAGATGGAATACTCGTTGAACAACGGACCCGCAGCCGAACCCGGCGACCAGCGCGGAATCAGCCACATGAAAACGAACACCAGCAGAATCAGCATCCCTCCGGGAAGACCGAACCGGGTGAACCGCCGCCACGGAGTAAACGGCCGCTTCAGAAACATCATCGGCACCAGAAAATACACCAGCGCCGGCACGCCGCCGCCGTAAAAAGTCAATCCGCCGAACAATCCGACCGACAGCCAGCCCAAAGTCCACGATCCCCCCAGCTGTCCCAGGAAAAACCACAGCATCCAGCCGGAAAAGATCAGCAGCACCAGCAGCGTGTTCGGGTAACCCTCCACCGCTTTTTCGGCCGTGATCAGCGTGGTGAACATGACCGCCGCGGACGCCGCCCCTGCACGCACCCCGGCAACCCGTCCGCCGATGATCCCGACCATCACAGTCAGCGCGGCCAGCGCAAACACGGAAACGAAACGGAGCGAGAACTCCATGCCGAATCCCAGCAAAGTCATTCCTTTGACCAGCAGCGGATACAGCGGATAATAACCGGAGATCAGTTCGCCGTGCACCCGCACATCCGGCGGGAACGAGTGCATTCCGGTGATGATCGCCGCGTATTCCCCTTCATCCCAGAACAGGTCCCGCAACCCCAGTTTCCACAGCGGATAGACCAGCAGAAACGCCGCGGTCAAAACCAGTACCGACTGCCAGAGCGAAAGGTCTTTTTCCTCATATGCCGACATAGCCGCTCATCCCTCCCTGCCGAGCCGGGAAATCCGCTGATACTCGCGCGCGGCAAAACGGTCGGTCATGCCCGCGATGTAATCCGCGGCGGAACGTTCCAGTCCGACTTTCGCGATCCGCCGCCGGGCGGTCTCGCCCATTTCCAGCGGATTTTCCACGTAACAGCGAAACAGTCTGCGCATATTTCTGTAAGACATTTCATTGAGCTTGCCCAGCCCCGGATTGAAATAGAGGTTGTGATACAGAAAATCGCGCAGTTCATCGGTCAGCTGCCGATATTCCGGACTGAACGAGATCAGCTTGTCCGGCAGATCGAAGACATCTTCGGCGCGTTTCGGCGCCGCACGGTCCAGATTCGCGGACGAAGTCAGGATCACATCCCGGACCATCAGGTCGATCAGACAGCGCACGGAGAATGCGGCGAAACGTTCCCCCGCGGGCGGCAAACCTTTTTTCAGAGCGAAATCCGAAGCCATACGCCAGAGTTTCACTTCCGACAGCATATCCAGCGTGAGCAGACCCGAATCCAGTCCGTCGTCGACGTCGTGACCGTAATAGGTCAGATCGTCGGCCACATCGGCGATCTGCGCTTCCAGCCACGGATTCCGCGGCAGCTCCTCGCCGTCCAGCCGGATCGGCGTGCCGTCTTCGTTCCGCCGATGCTTGACCAGTCCGGTGCGGACCTCCCAGGTCAGGTTCAGTCCGTCGTAATCGGAATATTTGATTTCCAGTTCGTCGACCACCTTCAGGGCCTGCATATTGTGATCGAATCCGCCGAACGGTTTCATGATCCGGTCGAGCGCGCGTTCGCCGGCATGACCGAAGGGCGTATGCCCCAGATCATGCGCCAGCGAGATCGATTCGGTCAGGTCCTCATTCAGACGCAGAGAACGGGCGATGGTGCGGGCCACGGCCGCGACTTCGATCGTATGGGTCAGCCGCGTGCGGTAGTGGTCGCCGGCATTGTTCAGAAAGACCTGCGTCTTGTATTCCAGACGCCGGAACGCCCGGCTGTGCAGAATGCGGTCGCGGTCGCGCTGAAAATCGGTCCGGAACGGATGCCCCGGTTCCGGAATGCGCCGGCCGCGGGAATCGCA
>Ga0208297_1001040_pt1 | contig 33664 bp, 30 predicted proteins | sample LMS_cellobiose_e_FD_187367 | JGI IMG/M metagenome (GOLD analysis project Ga0208297, IMG submission 187367) | Rumen-fistulated moose microbial communities from Alaska, USA - LMS_cellobiose_enrichment (SPAdes) (version 2) | ecosystem: Host-associated > Mammals > Digestive system > Stomach > Rumen... | reverse complement strand
CGCAAGGAACTCAAACTTTGCAGATGTGTTGTCTTCCATACTTCAAAGGTAAGGTCTTTTGATACACAAACCTACCTTCAAGTATATGTTTATGTCACATTATGCCACGGAAGTTTGCAAGTGTCCCAAAAAAGAGGAACGATAAGATACAAAATCTTTTTCATGTGTTCCAATTATTCTACTCGCCATATGGCACTCTTTTGTTTATCAACTTGAGTGCCAATTTCTTTAATTCTTTACTTGTAAGTAATAATATTATTTTGGCTAATGACATTTTGTCATTAAATACCAGAAAGCCTCCACAATACATGGATGACTAGAAATAAAGTAAATAGTGAGTCTTTACCAAGACAGTGATGACAGAAAAGTCCGGGCAGGATACGATGTAAGGGTAGGCTGGAAAAGAAGATCTTTGTAAACTATTTCAGGACGATACCCCTTGGGATATTAAAGCGTTTAGTAGATTACTCCCTACAGTCCAACTCGTATGCATTTAAAAAACCTCTTACGCAGTTGCCGCTTCCGGAAATACAATCCGGTTTGGACTTCGAAAGAGGTAAATGGCTAAGGAGACCCACGACCTTTCGGACGGTTGCATACCCCTCACTGCAAAAGTAGCTCTATTATATTGAAATACAACTATCTCTTCACCAATCTTCCATTCCTGTATATCACGAATCCCCTCCTACCATCTGGCAGGGTGATTCCCATTTATTCGCAACCAGGCTATTTGCCTGCTTTCTTCGCTTGCTTCAAAGCTTCCTCGTTTTTCCCGCAGCTAGGGTTATGTGTTATTCCCGCCAAAGTGCTGCACGGTCATAACCCCTGGAGGGCCGTAGAAGGCCTATCGGCGTGCGCCACCCGTCGATTTCGGCCCATGCTCCACGCTGACCTGCCCTAGAGGGCCGCAAGAGGCCGGTCGTTGTGTTGCTGTTTGGCGAAATTGCCCAGCCGCCGGAATATGTGACCTCCGGCGGCTGGGCGCTGCGAGGAGCTATACAGGATTCCCGAACAAGTCAGGAATGACGGTGGTTGCCGGCGGCAGTCGGCTGCAATGTTAGGGCGCATTTACCCGTACAGGGCTGCGAAGCAGCAAGCGCCCGGTGTTGCAGCCGCTGACGCAAAGGGAGATTCCCGAACAGGCCGGGAATGACGAGATTTCCGAACAAGTTGGGAATGACAAAAAAAAGAGGCCGGCTCGGATGAGTCGGCCTCTTTGGATATTCGCGTCAAGTGATTACTCGGCTGCGCGATCGTTGCGGCGAGGAGCACGACCTCCGCGGTTGCCGCCCCTGCGGTCGCCACGGTCACCCCTGCGGTCACCGCGGTCGCCACGAGGAGAACGAGCTCCCTGGGTGCCTGCTGCAGTGGCTGCATTAGGAGTAAGATCCTGCTTGCCATAACGCTCGCCGTTGCAGATCCACACCTTGATTCCGAGGGCACCGACCTTCGTGCTTGCAACTGCAAGTGCATAGTCGATGTCTGCACGGAAAGTGTGCAGAGGTGTACGGCCTTCCTTGAACATTTCGCTGCGAGCCATTTCAGCACCGCCTACGCGGCCGCTGATCTGGACCTTGATGCCTTCGGCGCCAACCCTCATGGTAGAGGCGATCGCCATCTTGATAGCCCTCCTGTAGGAAACACGACCTTCGATCTGACGAGCGATGCTGTCAGCGACGATGTGTGCATCCAACTCAGGCCTCTTGACTTCGAAGATGTTGATCTGAACGTCCTTCTTGGTGACCTTCTTGAGCTCTTCCTTGAGTTTGTCAACTTCCGATCCGCCCTTTCCGATGATGAAACCAGGCCTTGCGGCGTGGATGGTCACGGTAATGAGCTTAAGGGTCCTTTCGATGACAATCTTGGAGATGCTGGCCTTGGAAAGACGGTTGGTCAGATACTTGCGGATTTCATAATCCTCGGCGATCTTCTCAGCATAGTTACCACCACACCAGTTAGAGTCCCAACCACGGGTGATACCGATTCTGTTAGAAATAGGATTTGTTTTCTGTCCCATATTACTTGTTCTCCTCTACTGTTGTTGGTTGCTTGACGTCGAGAATGATGGTGACGTGGTTGGAACGCTTGCGGATCCTTCCGGCGCGGCCCTGAGGGCAAGGACGGATACGCTTGAGCGTACGACCTTCATCAACCATGATAGTCTTGATATAGACGTTGCCGTTGTCCAGCTCGTTGCTCCTGTCCGGATTCTTGGCTTCCCAGTTCGCGATGGCGCTGCGGAGAAGTTTCTCAAGACGGATGGAAGGCTGCTTCTTCGAGAAATGAAGAAGATCGAGGGCACGGTTGACCTCCACACCTCTGACTGTGTCTGCTACCAGACGCATCTTGCGAGGAGAAGTAGGCACGTCGTTGAGCTTTGCTATAGCTGTATTCTTTCTGGCTTCCTTGATCTTTTCAGCCATTATGTGTTTACGAGATCCCATAACTTAATTCTCCTCAATCATTACTTATTGTTGCCTGAGTGGCCCTTGAATGTTCTGGTAGGTGCGAATTCGCCGAGCTTGTGACCGACCATGTTCTCAGTAATGTAAACAGGGATGAACTTGTTTCCATTATGGACAGCTACGGTGTGGCCGACGAAATCAGGGGAGATCATACTGGCGCGAGACCAGGTCTTGACGACCTCCTTCTTCTTGCTACCATCATTCATAGCAAGAATTCTCTTCTCCAGTGCTTCCTGGATGTATGGACCTTTTCTTAATGAACGACTCATAATCTTTTTTCCTGTTTAATTACTTCTTCTTTCTTCTTTCGATGATGAACTTGTTGGAAGTAGCCTTAGGATTACGTGTCTTGTAACCCTTTGCAGGGAGACCCTTGCGGGAGCGAGGGTGTCCACCGGAGGCACGACCTTCACCACCACCCATAGGGTGATCTACCGGGTTCATGACGACACCACGGTTGTGAGGCCTGCGGCCCTGCCAGCGCCTGCGGCCGGCTTTTCCGTCAGATTCAAGATTATGGTCGGCGTTGGAAACGGTACCAACCGTTGCACGGCAGGAAACGAGCACCATTCTGGTCTCACCCGAAGGCAGACGGAGGATGGCGTAGTTGCCTTCACGAGCTGCGAGCTGTGCGAAGGTTCCTGCGGAACGGGCCATTGCAGCACCCTGTCCAGGACGAAGCTCGATGTTGTGGACGAGCGTACCTACAGGAATTTCTGCAAGTGGGAGGCAGTTGCCAAGGTCTGGAGATACACCGGAACCGGATTCGATCGTCTGACCGACCTTGATTCCTGCAGGAGCGATGATGTACTTCTTGACTCCGTCTTCATATTCGACGAGGGCGATACGGGCACTGCGGTTAGGATCGTATTCGATGGTCTTTACCGTTGCTGCCATGTTGTCCTTGTCGCGGAGGAAGTCGATGATACGGTACATCCTCTTGTGGCCGCCGCCGCGATAGCGGACGGTCATCTGACCGGTATTGTTTCTACCGCCAGTGCTCTTGAGAGGTTCCAACAAAGCCTTGTATGGCTTCTTAGCAGTGATTTCGTCGAATGCACTGATTGCCCTGTTCCTGGATCCAGGAGTCGTAGGCTTGAATTTTCTGATTGCCATTGCCTTGTCCCTCCTTAAATGTTAGCGTAGAAATCGATCTTGTCATCACCGGCAAGAGTGACATAAGCCTTCTTGAAGTGATTCATGCGGCCGCGGAGCATACCCGTCTTGCTGTAGCGGGATTTTCTCTTACCGTGATAGTTGATAGTGTTGACGTCCTTTACAGTGACGTTGTAGAACTGCTCGACGGCAGCCTTTATCTGAAGCTTGTTGGCTTTCCTGTCAACGATGAAGCCGTAACGGTTGTTCTTTTCAGTCTCAGCCGTCATCTTCTCGGTGACGATTGGCTTGATAATGATACCCATCTCTTTGCTCTTTTAACGGTTAGCCCTTTCCGAGAGGACATCCTGCACACCGTCCATCAGGACCATCGTATTGGCGTTCATGATGGCGTAGGTGTTGATTTCGTTGACAGTGATGACCTTAACCTCAGGGAGGTTACGTGATGAAAGGAAAATGTTGGTGGAATTCTCCGGGAGAACGAAGAGAACCTTGCGGTCACCAGCCTTGAGGGCTTCGACGATGTTCTTGAATTCCTTCGTCTTAGGAGCGTCCATGGTGAAAGGCTCGACGAAAACGATAGCGTTTTCCTGTGCCTTGTATGTAAGAGCAGAGTGGCGTGCAAGAGCCTTGACCTTCTTGTTCAGCTTAGTCCTGTAAAGACGAGGCTTAGGGCCGAATACGCGGCCACCACCAACGAAGATATTGGCTTTCAAGCTACCGTGACGAGCACCGCCGCCACCTTTCTGGCGACCAAGCTTCTTGGTCGAATGTGCGATTTCACTGCGATCCTTGGTCTTTGCAGTACCCTGGCGCTGGTTGGCGAGATACTGTACGACGTCAAGATAAATAGCGTGATCATTAGGCTCAATGCCGAAGACCTTCTCGTCAAGGACCACCTTCTTTCCGGATTCGGATCCGTCAATTTTCAATACTGGTAATTCCATAACTAAAACTCCAATGTTACATAAGAACCCTTGGCTCCAGGAACGGAACCCTTAACGACGAGAAGATTGTTCTCAGGGATGACCTTTACAACCTCGAGGTTGAATACCTTCACCCTCTCATTGCCCATATGGCCGCCCATCCTCATTCCAGGGAATACGCGGGATGGCCATGAAGATGCACCCAGGGAACCTGGCTTGCGCAGACGGTTGTGCTGACCGTGGGTCGCTCCGCCGACACCGGCGAAATGATAACGGTGGACAACGCCCTGGAAGCCCCTACCTTTAGAAGTACCGACAACATCTACGAACTTGACGTCGTTCAGGACGTCCACGGAGATGGTGTCTCCAAGCTTGAGCTCTCCATCGAAGTCTGCCGGGAATTCGACAAGCTTGCGCTTAGGAGTAGTTCCTGCCTTTTTGAAATGCCCCAACTGAGGCGCGCTGGCGTGTATCTCCTTGATTTCGTCATAGGCAAGCTGCACGGCTTCATAGCCATCCTTTTCAACGGTGCGCAGTTGCGTGACAACACACGGACCAGCCTCGATGACGGTGCATGGAATATTTTTTCCATCAGCACCGAAAACGGAAGTCATTCCGATTTTCTTTCCAATTAATCCAGGCATTGGTTTGATTAATTAATTGTAACTTAATAATTTACATTATTCCGCACAATTTTGCGGGCTGCAAATGTACGAAAATAATTTCAATTAACAAAGTTTTCAACAAGCCTAATGCCTAATAATCAGCAATAAAGGTTAGCGGAAGTCTTCGTACTCGGGCATCCCGAGACCCGAGATGAAATCCTTGAACTGCTTGTCTTCCCTCGGGCAGATGAGAAGGGCATCCTCAGTGTCTATGACAAGGTAGTCCTTCAAGCCCTTGATGGCGTAGATTTTCTTTTTGTTTTCTGTGATCACCAGATTGTCCTTGTCCTCTCTCAGGAGGCTGTTGATGGTGTTCAGGGCGTTGCCTTCCCGGTCCTTCCTTTCGATCATGCGGAAGAGCGTGTCCCATGTATCGATGTCGAACCATCCGAAGTTGCCCGGATACAGCCATGCCTTGTCAGTCTTCTCCATCACGGCATAGTCGATGGAAATCTTCTGGCAGTCTGAATATGCCTTCTCCAGGAACTCTTTCTCCCCCGGAGTGCCGAGGATAGTCTCCCACCCGCGGAAGAGCGCCGTGACATCGGGGATGTATTTCTCCATTTCCTCCTTGATGATCGCTGCCTTCCAGACGAATATTCCTGAATTCCAGTAGAACTCCTCGCTGTTGCAGAACACCTCCGCAAGAGCCCGGTCGGGCTTTTCCACGAAAGTCTTCACCTGGAGCGGCTTGTCCGAGTCCGCAGTAGCCTTGCCTCCCTTCACCTGGATGTAGCCGTAGTTGGTGTCAGGCTTGTCTGGAAGGATTCCGACCGTCATAAGCACGTCGTTGCTCTCGGCATATTCCAAGACATTCTCCATCACCTTGCAGAAAAGGTCCACGTCCCGGATGATGTGGTCCGCCGGTGTGGCCACTATCGTGGCTTCAGGATTCCGCCTGAGCACTTCATAGGTTGAATATGCGATACAAGGTGCGGTGTTGCGGCTGTATGGTTCCAGGAGCAGGTTTTCGGCAGGAAGCTCGGGTATCTGTTCCCGGACGATCTCCCCGAACCTTGAAAGGGTCACCACGAGGATGTTCTCCCGGGGAACCACTTTGGAGAATCTTTCGTATGTCAGCCTGATGAAGGACTTCCCGGAGCCGGAAATATCCAGGAACTGCTTCGGGCGGGATTCCCTGCTGACGGGCCAGAAATGGTTTGTCGTACCTCCGGCCATTATCACGCAATATCGGTTATCGTTCATATAGTGTCATATGGTTTTCATCTATCACAAATACATCGGGTAGAAGGCGTTAGGGAACCATTCCACCTTTTCCTCCCCGCCGTCGAAAGTCACCGCGACAACGTCGAAACTGACTTCCAGGTTTCCCCTCAACCGTGGGTCACGCGTTCCGTTGAGATATCTCAGCGCAGCGGCCGCGACCTTTTTCTGCTTGGCTGGCGTCACGTTCTCCTCCGGGGCAGCGGCAACAGGTGCGACACGGCTTTTTACTTCCACAAAATGTACACCATCTCCGTCAAGGGTTATGATGTCGATTTCCAGGTGCCCGCACCGGAGATTCCTTCCGATGACCTGGTGCCCTTTCCCCACGAGGTAGCTGCAAGCCACCTCTTCTCCGCGACGGCCGGTGATCATCCTGGCCGAAGGGTTCTTCCGCTTTTCTTCCATAGTCTATGTCCGGTTATGCGGCAGATGCCGCGGTCATTCGAAGGTAACGATGGTCACACCGCTTCCTCCGAACTGTATGTGTTCGTCCTGCACGGACTTTATTCCAGGTATAGTCCTGAGATACTTCTGCAGTTCGTCCCTCAAGGCTCCCGTGCCCTTTCCGTGGATAATCCTCACCGACCCCACGGACAGCATCATCGCGTCGTCGATATAATGGATGACTATATCCAGGGCGTCGGAGACCCTTTCCCCGCGTACGTCGAGTTCAGGAGAGAACCTCAGCCTGCGCTCCCGAAGGCCTGAATCATCCCTCATCGGACGCGGCTGCACTGTCTTTTTCTGCGCTGCCTTGTATTCATTTGAGGATATGCGCTCCACCTTGTCCAGGGCCATCTTGCTGGTTATGTTCCCGATGGCGACGGTAACCGCCTTGTTGGATACGCGGACCACTTCACCCACCATTCCGTTGTCCTTGACACGCACTTTTTCCCCAACCTTCAGCGGGCCTCCCCGGAATACTTCCTGGACAAGGCCGTCATCCCCCTCGGCCGAAGGTTTCTTGCCCCTTCTAGCCTCCTGGCGGGCCTTCCTGTCTGAAAGCTGCTTGAGTTTCCTGTCTATGTAGTCGTCGTGGTTCTTCTGCTCGTTTTCCTTCTTGGCCTGGAGAGCGGACACGAAGTCCTGGAGGTTCTTCCTGGCATCCGATGTCTTCTCCTTGTCCGCCTGGGATTCCTTGATGGTCCGGATCGTGTTCTCGACCGTCTTGTTGGCGCCAAGGACTATCTCCTCCGCCTGTTTCTTAGCCTCGTCAAGGATTTCCTTCCTGGTCTTCTTTATACCTTCCAGCTCTTTCTGGTAGCGGTCGGTGATGCTGTCGAGGGTCTTGTCGGTGTTCCGGATCTTCTGGAGTTTCTCGTCCAGGGCACGGCGGCTGCGGACTATCTTGCGCAGGTTACGCTCCATTCCGACGAATTCCTCACCTACGCGTGTTTCCGCATCCTTGACTATATTCTCCGGCAAGCCCATCTTCCTGGCCAGTTCGAATGCGAAGGAATTGCCAGGCAACCCGATGTCAAGCTGGAACAAAGGCTGGATACGGGACGCATCGAACCGCATCGCTCCGTTTATCACGCCGGTATCCGAGCCAGAAGCGTACAGTTTGAGGTTTGTGTAGTGCGTCGTAATCACTCCATAGACACCGCGCTTGTCCATCTCACTGAGTATGGCTTCAGCTATCGCACCTCCCGCTGCGGGTTCCGTCCCGGACCCGAACTCATCGATCAGGATGAGCGTCTTGCCGTCGGCTTCCTTGAGCATGGATTTCATATCCTCAAGGAAGGAGCTGTATGTGGACAGATCGTTCTCGATACTCTGGTCGTCACCTATGCTGACCATTATCCGGTCGAACACCGGCAGTTCCGAAGTCTCCGACGTCGGGACAAGCATGCCCCACTGGAACATATACTGCAACAGTCCGGTAGTCTTCAGGCAGACGGACTTTCCTCCGGCATTAGGTCCTGAAATCAAAAGGATATGTTTCGCCGGCGTGAGCCGTACGGTTATCGGGACTATGCTCCTCTTTTCCCTTGCAAGGGCCTTTTCAAGAAGAGGATGGCGGGCTTTCCTGAGGTTCATCTCCCCGCTTTCCGAGATAATCGGCATTCCGGCCTTGAAGTCCAGTGAAACCTGTGCCTTGGCAACCAGGAAGTCGATTTCTCCGATATATTCAGCAGAAACGATGAGGTCCGGGACATAAGGGCGGACGAAGTCGCTGAAAGCAGCCAGAATGCGCTGGATTTCCATGGCTTCTTCGGCCCGGAGAGCGAATATCTCATTCTCCAGTTCAACGATCTCGGCCGGCTCCACGAAAGCCGTCTTTCCCGTCGAAGAAGTATCATATACAAGGCCCGGGAGCTTCTTCTTCGCCGTGCTGTTTACAGGGATGAGCAGCTTGCCGTCGCGGACAGCCAGACCTGTGTCGGCATCGGCGATACCGTCCAGCTGCGCCTGTTTCAGGATTGCATTGGCTTTCTTGGAGATGGACCCTTCCTTCGACTTGAGGCTGCGGCGGATCTGCAGGAGCGCGTCCGAAGCAGTATCCTTCACGTCTCCGTATTTGTCCAGGATCAGGTCTATCCTGCGCTGGACTTCCGGATAGTTCTTTACCGGAGCCGAAAACCTCTTCAGGTTCGGATATACTCCATCCTTCGTGGCCAGGAAGAAATTGGTCAGACGCCTGACCGTCTCCACCATGGTGCGGAGCTTCCCGAGGGAAAGCAAGTCTATGTTGTACCCGGTATTCTCAAGCGGCTTGAGGAAAGGAAGGCAGTCGATGTATCCGTTGGTCGGGAAACTCTCCTCGAACATCATCACGAGGCGCATCTCGTCCGTAAGGGCAAGGCGCTTCGATATTTCCTTGGCATCGGTGCTGAAAACCTCATCCGCAACGCGGCCTACGGCATATTCGGTGGAACATTTGTCGGATATCATCGACCGGATGCGGTCGAATCCCAACTTGCTCTCAAGCCTTGTGTCTATGCCTGGCCGCTCCATTTCCTAAGCCTTCTCTTCCTGGGATTCAATGCCGGAACCAAGCTGAAGCTTCAGCTCGTTGATATTGCTGATTCCGGTGAGTTCGCCGCCGCGCACGAAGGAAATTCCTCCCGTCTCTTCAGACACCACGATCACGTCCGAGTCGCTCTCCTCGGTGATACCGATTGCTGCTTTGTGGCGCATTCCGAAACTGGCAGGTATGTCCGTACGCTGGGTTATCGGCAGAGTGCACCTTGCTGCCACGATACGGTCGCCATCTATGATCATCGCCCCGTCGTGAAGCGGCGAATTCTTGAAGAATATGTTCATTATCAGGCGCCTGGAAACCTTGGCATCTACTTCGTCGCCGGTCTCGGCGATATATTCGAGGGAATCCTTGCCCGGAAGTACGATGAGGGCGCCGGTCCTCGCCGCGGACATGGCCCTGCAGGCTTCCGCGATCTCGTTCATCGTCTCATTGTCCATCTTCTTCTCCTGGGTTCCGAAAAGCCTGCCCAGGAATGCCTTCCCCTTGCGCGCCACTCCATAACGAGACCCCAGCCTCATCAGGAAGTGCCTGACTTCAGGCTGGAATATGATGATGAGCGCAAGAACTCCGACATCGATGAAGGTGCCGAGTATGGCGCTCATGAGTTTCATGTTGAACGCAGCCACCACAACCCTGAGCACGAACAGCAGGATGATAGCCAGGAATATGTTCATTGCCGAAGAACCTCTGATCCACCTGAAAACCAAGTAGATCAGAGCCGCCACCATCAGTATGTCGATGATGTCGGCGAAGGAAAGGTTCAGGAAGCCGAATATATTCAAAAGCATAGGGCGGCAAAGATAATAAAAATGATCAGATATTCCTTGTGATGCTCGCGCCCAGGGCGTTGAGACGCCCATCGATGTCCTCGTAGCCCCGGTCGATCTGTTCTATGTTGCCTATCACGCTGGTTCCCTTGGCGGACATGGCTGCAAGAAGCAGGGCGATACCGGCACGGATGTCAGGCGACAGCATGTTCCCGGCACGCAGGCGGAAATTGTGGTCATGCCCGATAACCACCGCCCTGTGAGGGTCACAGAGGATGATCTGGGCACCCATGTCGATCAGGCGGTCCACGAAGAACAGCCTGCTTTCAAACATCTTCTGGTGGATAAGGACACTTCCCTTGCATTGTGTGGCAACCACCAGGAAGACGCTGAGCAAGTCAGGCGTCAGACCCGGCCAAGGCGCATCGGCGATGGTCATGATGGAACCGTCCATGAAGGATTCGATCTCGTAGCTGTCCTGCCTCGGCACCAGGATATCGTCGCCATGCTGCTCGAGCTTGACTCCGATCCTCTTGAAGCTCTCGGGTATGATGCCCAGGTTGGAATATGAAGTGTCCTTGATGGTTATCTCACTGCGGGTGATGGCTGCCATCCCGATGAAACTGCCCACTTCGATCATATCGGGAAGTATCTTGTGGCTCGCACCGTGCAGGCGATCGACACCATGGACAGTCAGGAGGTTCGACCCTATCCCTTCGATGTCGGCTCCCATGCCCACGAGCAGACGGCAGAGCTGCTGGATATAAGGCTCGCAGGCCGCATTATAGATCGTCGTCTTTCCAGACGCCAGCGAAGCCGCCATCAGGATGTTCGCGGTTCCGGTCACGGACGCCTCGTCCAGGAGCATATATTTGCCTTCCAGGCGCTTGCCCGCAGGGAGAGAAAGATGGAAGGCCCGCAGTTTCTCGTCATAGGCGAGCTGCGCCCCGAGATTCATCAGGCCAGCGATATGGGTGTCAACCCTCCGGCGGCCGATCTTGTCGCCGCCCGGCTTAGGGAAATAGACTTCCCCGAAACGGGCCAACAGAGGTCCGGCCACCATCACGGAACCCCTGAGCCTCGAGCACTTCCTTACGAAATCCTCGCTGAATATGAATTGTCGGTCGAGGCTGTCCGCCTGGAATGAATATGTGCCTTTTTCCAGCCTCGTGACTTTCACGCCCATGCTGGCGAACAGATCCAGGAGGTTCTTGACATCCAGGATGTCCGGAATATTCGAAATCGTGACCTTCTCCTCGGTAAGAAGGACCGCGCTGATCACTTCCAGGGCTTCGTTCTTGGCTCCCTGCGGCTTGATCGATCCGCTCAGGGGATGACCCCCTTCTATGATGAATGAACTCATTTTGTATCAGGTACGTGTTCGACCTCCGGGCTCAGTTCCACTCCGAACCGCTCCCTGACCGAACTGATTATCTTGTTTTCAAGTGTCATTATCTCTTCCGGCGTAGCCTTGCCGGTAAGGTTGACAAGCACCAAGGGCTGGTTGTGCCATACTCCTGCATTGCCTTCCGACTTGCCCTTCCATCCGCATTTGTCGATAAGCCACGCCGCCGGAATCTTCACCCGTTCTCCGGCAGGGAAGTGCGGCACCGGCCCGAGGCCGTCCCTTTCTGCCACCTTTTCCACGTAGGAATATTCCTCTTCGCTCACAAACGGATTCCGGAAGAAACTTCCCGCGCTTCCGGTTTCCTTCGGATCAGGAAGCTTGCCGCCGCGGATGGATATCACCAGGTCACGCATCATTCCCGGAGTCAGCCCGCCTCCGTCCACCACCTCTGTTCCGAATGCTGCAACCGCGGATTCGCGGACATGGCCGTAACCGAGAAGCGGGGAATATTCCTTCTTAAGGAGGAATTCCACGGCCGTCACGATGTAGCGCCCCTTGCCCTCGTGCTTGAAGAAAGAATCACGGTAGGCATAGTTGCAATCCGATACTGGTATCCTGGTCATACAGCGCTCCACGGTGTCGAAACACTCCACGCAGAGAATGATATCCCCAACCTCACGGCCGTAGGCTCCGATGTTCTGGACAGCGGAAGCTCCGACCTCCCCGGGAATCAGGGACAGGTTTTCGGGACCCCAGAATCCTGTCTCTGCACACCACCGGCAGAATTCATCGAATACCACTCCCGATCCGACACGGACAACGGCTCCGCCTTCAGGCTCCCTTTCTCCAAGGATCCGGATGAACTTTATTCCGGAATGCAGGATGGTTCCCGGATAGTCTCCGGTGAATAGCAGGTTGCTGCCGCCGCCGATGTGGAAGAAAGGCTGCGGATAGTCTCCGGGACAGGCGAATATGGACTCCAGCTCTTCCAGGGAACCATATTCAATGAAACACGCCGCTTTCACGTCCATACCGAACGTGTTGAAACGGCGCAGATCTGTGTCCTTTGTGATGACCATATCATCACAAATATAAGAATATTTCGCTATGCTTCGGCCTTTCCCCTCTCTATCTTGTGAACAAAACCGATAAGCAGGCTTCCGAGGACTCCGGCACACAGAGAGCCCATCAGCACGGCGACCTTTCCCATGTCGCGGAGCTTGGACATCACCTCCGGAGCCTGTTCACCGAACGAGAGCGTATCCACGAATATGGACATGGTGAATCCGATACCTCCGAGGCATGCGACGGCGATGAGCATCTTCCAGCTCGCCCTTGCCGGCATCTCTCCGAGATGGAGCTTCACTGCGATGAAACTAGCCAGCGAAATGCCCAGCGGCTTACCCACCAGCAGTCCGAGGAATATCCCCATGCTGACACTGCCTAGGGTCGGGTCGATGTGGAAGACATTGAAATAGGAAACGTCAGGGATTTCCACACCGGCATTTGCCAGGGCGAAGAGCGGCATGATCAGGAAATTGACCCAAGGTCCCAGGGCGTGCTCAAGACGGTAGCTCATAGGGATGGATCCCTTGGAAATGGTTGCGAGCCTCCTGAGGCAATGCCTCTGCGGGCCGTTAGGGAATTCCAGGGACGTGGTCTCTATGGAATTGTAGTCATTGAGCCTCTGGATATATTGGAGCCTCTTCCTGTGGAAATATGCTTCGTTGTAGCGAGGGGTCATAGGCACCAGGAAGGCCATTACGACTCCGGACATCGTGGAATGGATTCCGGAATAGTAGAACAGGGCCCAGATGATCATGCCCGGCACGAAATAGAACCATCCGCGTTTCTCTCCAAGCTTGTTCATCAGAAGGATCAAGAGGATCAGTACGATGGCGACGCTCAGGAGGCCGAAATTGATGGATCCTCCGTAGAATATGGCCACCACAAGGATGGCGATGAGGTCATCGGCGATAGCCAGTGCCGTCAGGAACACCTTCAGAGACACCGGAACCTTGTCTCCCAGGATCGAAAGGATACCAACGGCGAAAGCAATGTCGGTTGCAGTAGGAATACCCCAGCCTGAAGAAGCGGCGGTGCCGTGGTTGACGAAAGCATAGATGAGGGCCGGCATCAGCACGCCGCCGAAGGCGGCTATGACCGGCATCAGAGCCTTCTTCATGCTCGATAGCTCTCCGTTCTTCATCTCGCGCCTGATTTCCAGGCCTACTGTGAAGAAGAACACTGTCATCAGGATGTCGTTGATGAAGCTTTCGACGGTCATGTTCTTCGGGAACATTATTCCCTTGCCATTAGGAGACTTGAGATAGAGCGACAAGTCCGTTTCCAGCAGATTATGGTAGAATTCCTTTGTGAAAGGAAGGTTTGCAAGCAACATCGCAATCACCACACAAGCCAGAAGGATCACCCCCTGCGCCCAAGGCTGGTGTGAGAATTTGCGTCTGCGATGGTCGAAATTACGGATACCCTTGTTCCAGGTATATATTGGAAAAAGTCTCATTGATTACCGAATAAATATTCTTTTTGCTTTTCTGTCAGATGGTCGATGCTGATGCCCCAGTCATCCAGCTTGCGGAAAGCGACTTCCCTGTCTATAGATTCCGGAACGACATTGAGCATGTTCCCTTTCTCCCTGGAAATGGAATCCTTGTTTTCGACCAGATACTTCGCGCTGAGAGCCTGGATGGCGAAACTCATGTCCATTATTTCAGCCGGATGGCCGTCTCCTGCAGCCAGGTTCACGAGCCGTCCTTCCGCTATGACATATACCTTCCTGCCGTTCGGGAGAAGATACTGCTTGATATTCTGCCTTGCTGGTAACTCGCTCACAGCTATTTCCCGGAGGTCGGCAACGCTTACCTCGCAGTCGAAATGACCCGCGTTGCAGCAGATCGCTCCATCCTTCATCTTCATGAAATGCTCCCTTGTGATGACATCTTCGCAACCTGTGACCGTTACGAATATGTCTCCGGTTTCCGCGGCTTGAGACATCGGCATCACAGAGAATCCGTCCATCACAGCTTCCATGGCCTTGACCGGATCCACCTCTGTGACTATCACCTTGGCTCCCAGTCCCTTCGCCCTCATGGCAACTCCCTTTCCGCACCAGCCGTATCCGGCGACCACCACATACTTCCCGGCGACGATCAGGTTCGTGGTACGGTTGATGCCGTCCCAGACAGACTGGCCGGTACCGTAACGGTTGTCGAAAAAGTGCTTGCAAGCAGCGTCGTTGACCAGCATCATCGGGAAGAGAAGCCTCTTTTCCCTGTTCATCGTCTGGAGCCTGAGGATTCCGGTGGTGGTCTCCTCGCAGCCTCCGATGACATTCCCGATAAGCTCCGGATAATTCTCGTGGATCATGGTGACAAGGTCGCCTCCGTCATCGATGATGATGTTCGGCCCAGCTTCGATCACCCTCCTGATCCCGCTCTCATATTCCTCCGGAGTCGCACCATGCACTGCGAAGACATTGAGGCCTTCATGTACCAGGGCGGCGGCAACGTCATCCTGGGTCGAAAGCGGATTGCTTCCGGTTATGTACATCTCCGCACCGCCTTCTGCGAGGACTTCGCAAAGGTGGGCTGTCTTGGCTTCAAGATGGACCGACAGGGCGATCCTGAGTCCGCTGAACGGTTTCGTCCGCTTGAAATCCCTTTCAAGCCCCTCCAGCAAAGGCATGTGATGCCTTACCCAGTCGATCTTAAGTTCTCCGCTCTCCCAGAGTCCTTCGTTACGTATTTCGCTCATTTTGGAATATTTACTGTTTAAAAAGCCTCCACTTCCCTGTAGGCGGCTACAATCTCATCAAGTACAGGATCGCCAGGAAGGATTCCGGAATACTTGACTATAGTGCCTTCGACTCCTCTTTCTTTGATGCTGCCTATCATCTCCACGCTCTGCGGATCGTCCGGGTTGTCGAAATGCAGGCAGGCTCCGATGGCAAGCAGCAGCTTGTCATAAGGAAGGCCGTATCCCCGCGCGGTCAGCATAGGGAGGATCAGGCGGTCGTTGGCGGCGAGTTTCCTCAGAGGGTCGCGCCCGACACGGTTGCAGTCGTCCTTGAGGTATGGATTATGGAAACGCACCAAGATGCTTTCGATATATTCGAAATGCTTGGTATGGTCGAATCCGAATTTCTTGACAAGCGCCTCTCCGCTCTGCTGCATCGCCTGGCGCACCAAACCCTTTATCTTCTCATCCTCGATGCTCTGGCCGATGGTTTCATATCCCTTCATCTTGCCAAGATATGCAAGCGTTGCATGTCCTGTATTCAGAGTGAAAAGCTTGCGTTCCACGTAAGCAAGGAGATTGTCCACCGGAACCATTCCCGGAATATCCGGAACACCTCCGATGAAATCCGCCCTCTCGGCATCCCATTCGAAGAATTCCTCGACGGCAACATCAAGGGGCACTTCGCAATGCACCGGAGGGACTATCCTGTCAACGGCGGCGTCAGGGAATCCGACATGGGTGAGGGTCCACTCCTTCGTCGCATCATCTAGCTGGGCGAAAACCAGTTCCTTCAGCTGGGAGGTGGCTTTCAAGCCGTTCTCGCAGCACATCACGTTCAGAGGTTTTTCAACCCCGGCAGCCATCCTGGCCTCGAGGCCCTTGGCAATGGAAGGAGCCACGAACTTGAGGATCCTGATTCCGACGGCGGTGGTGATGATGTCGGCATCCACGATTGCAGAAACCACATCCTCGCTTCCGGAATGGACGGCCTTGATACCTGAAATCTCGATATCATAGCTGTTCGTGTCAGTTACGTGTACGGTATATCCTTTCCTTTCGTTGATCTGTTCCAGCAGGCTTTCGACCACGTCGGCGAACGTAACCTGATAACCCGCCTGAGCCAGGACGGCCCCGATGAAACCACGGCCGATGTTACCTGCTCCAAACTGAATCGCCTTTTTCATTTTCCACTTGAATTTACGGGGCAAAGATAGACAATTTGACCTGTTAATTGAATATATTTGTAAAGGAAACTCTAAATCCACATAAGATGAAAAGAACCGTTCTGGCTTTAGCAGCCGCGCTTTGTGCCCTGTCCCTGATGGCACAGACTCCAAAGGGTGTCAAACTCCGTTTCGTCGAAGGATCCGACCTCACGCTCGTAGGGAACCTGATGCCCGACACGCCGAACCCGTATCACCGGGTTGACACCGTGATATTCAAGGGGTTCACTAAGGGGGAGAACGCCCAGGTCAGGATGACTTCCGGCATGTCGGTAGCCTTCAAGACCAATTCCAGCATTATCACCATCAGGCCGAAATTCGGCGAGGTCCAATATCCCCAGAACTCCAACGGAATAGCAGGACACGGCTTCGACCTCTATATCAAGAAGGACGGACAGTGGATATTCGCAGCCGCGGCCGCCAGGTCCCCTGAATATATAGACAAGGATGTCAGCCTCATCTCCGACATGGACCACTCCGAAAAAGAGTGCCTGCTATACCTGCCGCTGTATTCGGAACTCTATTCGGTGGGAATCGGTATCGAAGAAGGGGCTACGATCGAGGCCATTCCGGTACCGTTCAGGCACAGGATAGCAATATTCGGATCCAGCTACACCCACGGCTCCAGCACGTCCAGGCCTGGCATGACATATCCGGCCCAGCTCACAAGGATGACCGGACTGCAGTTCCTCAGCCTGGGATGCAGCGGGAACTCCAAACTCCAGCCATATTTCGCCGACGTCCTTGCGGCCGTTGATGCTGATGCCTTCGTATTCGACGGATTTTCAAATCCTTCAGCTCAGCTGATCAAGGAGAGGCTCTTCCCGTTCATCGAGAAGATACAGGCCGCCCATCCGGGAGTCCCGCTCATATTCCAGAAAACGATCTGGCGGGAAAGCCGCAGCTTCAGCCTGGCCGCAGAGAAGAACGAAGCGGCAAAGATGACGATGGCAGACAGTCTAATGAAGATCGCCTGCAAGAAATACAAGGACGTCTATTGGATAACGAACACCGACGCGTCGATGAAGAGTCACGACTCGTCGGTGGACGGTGTGCATCCTACGAACCATGGATACACCCTCTGGGCGGAGTCCGTAAGGAAGCCTATCGTAAAGATCCTGAAAAAATACGGGATCAAGTAATCTTAGCAATTCATCGCTCCGCAGCAGTGGATGACCTGTCCGCTGACATAGGATGAAAGGTCGCTGGCAAGGAAGAGTGCCACGGAAGCGACATCTTCCGGCGTGCCTCCGCGACGAAGGGGAATCTGCTTGATCCAAGCGTCGCGTACGTCCTCAGGAAGAGCGTTTGTCATGTCCGAGACGATGAATCCCGGGGCGATGCAGTTTGCCCTGATGCCGCGAGGTCCCATTTCCTTAGCGATGGACTTGGCAAGTCCGATCATACCGGCTTTGGAAGCCGAATAGTTGCACTGACCTGCATTGCCGGATACTCCTACAACTGAAGACATGTTGATGATGCTTCCTCCTCTCTGGCGAGCCATAACCGGAGTGACTGCGTGTATGAAGTTGAATGCTGACTTGAGGTTCACGTTGATTACTGCGTCCCACTGAGCCTCGCTCATCCTGAGCATCAGGCCATCCTTGGTGATACCTGCGTTGTTGACCAGGATGTCTATCCTTCCGAAATCAGCCAGGATCTGGCCTACGACCTCGTGAGTCTGCTCGAAATCTGCTGCGTTGGATGCATATCCCTTGACTTTGTGGCCGAAAGCCTCAAGCTCCTTGATAGTCTCCTGGGCCGCATCGTTGATCACCAAGTCGGTGAATGCCACATCAGCTCCTTCCGAAGCGAACTTGAGAGCGATCGCTTTTCCGATTCCTCTCGCTGCGCCCGTAACAAGGGCGGTTTTTCCTTCCAATAATCCCATGATAATATTCTTTTGTTTCTTTATTTTGTTTCCTGGTCGGCAAAAGTAGTGTTTTTTTCCGGTTCTTCGTGAATATAGCCGTCATCTTTGATATTCCAGAGGGTGGCGACTATCAAACCTCCCACCACTGCGATACATGCCATGATGAGGTAGAGGTTGTTCCAGAAAGAGTCTCCAAACTTGTCGGAAAGGACTCCGATACCCACTCCGGTGAAGAGGACGCTGAGATAACTCATCAGGCCGATGATACCCACGGCTGAAGAGGCTCCCTTCTTGGTGACCTGGTTGGAAGCAGTGACTCCCAGCAGCGCCTGCGGGCCGTAGAGGAAGAAACCTGCGATGGCGAGCAGGAAGAGCATCAGGACCGGGCTGGATCCGGCCGGCAGAAGATGCAGGATTATGAGGCATAAGGCGGTGAGTGCCATTTCAATAGCACAGACCCGCTGGGCCTTGCTTCCGAACAGGTGGTCGGTTATCCAGCCGGCGGATAGCATTCCGAGGCAGCCGAAGAGCTCGAATATTCCTATGGTCGCTCCGGCCCACATCGGGGAAAGGTGGTTTTCTCCCATCTGGAGGAACTTAGGGCCCCAGTCCAGGACTGCGAACCTTACTATGTAAACGAAGATATCGGTGATCGCCAGGATCCATACGATCTTGTTCTTCAAGACTTTCTCGCGGATGAATTTTCTGAAGGCTTCCTTGGATTCGTCCTCATCAAGTTCGGTCTTGGTGTCTGGTAGCTCCGGCAGTCCGACAGAAGAAGGGGTGTCCCTGAGTGTCGCGACAATCAGGATTATTCCAAGGACACCGATGAAAGCTGGTATCCAGAAGCACCACTGCCAGGCTCCCACGTGTGAAGCGGCCGTCATGACTGCAGGGTCGGACATTTCCTTGCCCAGATTGTCAGCTACCTTGGAGACGATTTCAGGATTCGAAGACAGGTTGGTTCCCAGATGACCGATTATCCAGCCGCAAAGGACGGCGGCAAGACCGGCACCGATCGAATGGCCCGTATTCCAGATGGACATCTTAGTGGCCAGCTCCTTAGGTGGAACCCAGTTGACCATAAGGTGGTTGCATGGCGCGAAGCCGCATCCCTGGAATACATTGTTGAGGATGAGCAGCACCGCCATTATGGCAACCATCGCATTGATGAAATCCGGTCCGCCGTCCTGTCCCGTGATGGCGTGGCTCAGGTCCGCGCTCCATCCGAAAACCAGGTTCAGGATCACGCAGGCTGTTAAGCCAAGGGCAAGATGCCATCTCGGATTGGACCTGTCGGCTATGAATCCATTGACGAACTTGGAAATACCGTAAATGATACCTACCAGCGTCAGGATGATACCGAAATTGGTGTCGGTGATGCCATATTCAGCCCCAAGGGCCGGCATTGCGAATGAAAAATTCTTCCTGACAAAATAGAAAATGGAATAGCCTACCATCGAGCAAATGATGACGCGCCATTGCCAATACTTGAAGGATTTCTTTGTCTGCATCTCAGTGTCGTGTTAACCGCATTATATGGATTAAGCACGTAAAGTTAGGAATATCTGCACTCAAAGACAAAAAAAATGAGGGTCGACGCATCCCGCGTGGACTCTCACTCTAACCACATAATTAATAACACTAAAACTAATAACCAATAGGTTGATAGGGGAGAGAACCTCCTTGCTCAACCCGAGGACAAAGATATAGCATTATTTTTTTATGCGCAAATTTTTTTTATTCTTTTTTGGGGATTTCTTTTTAGTTTTCTTCTTAAATAATTATAAATCAATCATATAAACAATAACAATTATTTTAGATGCATTTTAATAACCTCCGCTGCAGGCGCGCCCAACGCATATTTAAAACGTTTAATAGATTTTTTTACTCATTTTACTTTCAAATTATTATTCCACCCTGCCGCCTCCACACGAACTTGCATTATTGAGTAATAATGTGTACCTTCCGGACCGGTCCACAAATATCTCAGTCACATTTTATTATCCGAAAATGAAGTACAGTCTCGCCATAGCACTTACCGCGGCCCTCGTGTTGACAGGATACCGCCATGATCCGCAACAGATAGTCCCGGTCGAGTTCCCTGAACCGCCCGTAGAAATACTCACCAACTATTTCAACTTCATCCGGCTGCCTGAGGGAAGCTATCGCATGTACTTCTCCGGTTATACCCAGCGGGAATGCGGCCCAGACAGGGACAAGCAGGATCCTTATTATGCCGAGTCGGAAAATCGTTTCCTCTACGATTTCAAATGCAAGAAGGGAAGAACCACGGTAGAGCGTATATGGGACAATGATTACAGCGCATTCCCTTCCATCGTGCGTTACGGCGGTGCCTGTTATGTGAGTTTCCGCGAAGGTGTAAGCCATATATTCGATGAAAACGGCGTTGCGGCAGGAAAAACCCGCATCCTGCGTTCCACCGACTGCAAGCATTGGAAGAGCGTGGCGCTGCTTTCGAAAGAAGGTTACGACCTCCGTGACCCTAAGCTCTCGGTCACTGCCGACGGCCGCCTGATGGTGATACAGGGAGGCTCTGTATATGTGGACAAGCAACTGGTCGACAGGGTCCCTCAAGTGTCATTCAGCTCCGACGGGCGCACTTTCAGCGACCCGGCTCCCGTGGTTTATGAAAACGAGGACAGGCCAGCCTGGTTCTGGAGAGTGACCTGGCACGACGGGACAGGCTATACCGTCTCTTACGGAGATGTCGAGGACAATGCCCTGGAACTGCTCAAGACCTCGGACGGTATTCATTTCGAGAAGGTTACAACTATCGCCCTGGACGGTTTTCCTAACGAATCAACCGTGCGTTTCCTTCCCGACGGGAGGATGGTCTTGCTCATACGCCGTGACAAAGGGGACAGGAAAGCATACATCGGAGTGAGCAGGCCGCCTTACACCGAGTGGGACCTCACGCCTTTGCGTTTCCAGATAGGGGGACCCGAAATGGCCGTTCTTCCCGACGGGTCGCTGCTTATCGGAGGGCGTGCCTATTTTGAGAGCGGAGAGACAAGAACCTGTCTCTGGAGAGGAAACGAAAAAGGAGACTTCGAATTATGGAAGACTCTTCCTTCCGGTGGCGACAACAGCTATCCTGGTTTCCTTATCGAAGACGGTGAGTTGAAGGTCGTATACTATTCCTCCCACGAACTCACACGCCCGGACGGCCGCCCAAGGGCCGGAATCTATCTGGCCAGGATACCCCTTTAAGTCCGATAATCTCATTCACAAGGTCCGAATAATCCTCGAGGGCCTCTTCCCCAAGACCCCCGTTCCCTCGTTGGCGCCGGTTACGTACATTTTCTGCCTGTTTTGTTCCCAAGTGAGATCTCCGGGCGCCAGTTGCGTACGAAAAGGGGGCTTTTTGTTCTCAAGTGAAAACTGATCTATTTATACTGCTTCGAGCGAAGGGCTTGGGCGAGCATACCGGCCGAAATATGGAGTCCTGCAACCAACTGTTCCACGGAAAGGGAATACTTCTTATGAAGGTCTGACGCCAGACGGAAACGCTCGTCGGTCGTAAGCCTCTCTGGTTCAACAACTTGATATTCCCGTTCCAATACTTGTCCGATTATCATCTCCGCCTCTTCCCTAGTGAACGACACCGTTTCTCCCAACTGATCGGCAACCATTACATATCCCTCGAAGTCTTTTACAAGTGCCGTATGGTATTGTCGAGCAGTCCCGAACACCCTGTAAAACACTTTGGTATCTACAAAACTCTGGGGCAGGACCACTCCTTTCGGCAAATGGATCAGATAATCATCCGGCACCTTTATACGAGTCCCGAAGATTTCCCATTGCTGACGGGTGGAAAGATCGCCTGCCCGCACGGTTTCGAACAAGCCTGGAATATCTGAATAGAATATCATCGACGCACCCCAAAGATAACCACCTGGCACTATATCCCTGACTTCGAATGCATTACGTGCCACATAAACGATATTCCTGCGCATATGGAGTTCATCTTCCACAGGAATGAGCCTGAAATCATAGTCTTTCGGAAGCGGTTGATAACCGTCTTCACGTAATCTTCTGCCTGCCCTGTATTTCAGATAATCGAAAGCGTCAACGCAATCTGTTCCCCTCCCGGACAGAAGCATATGGACGTGAGTCTTCATAACTTGATAAGTATGCACTTTGACCGGATATTTCAGAGGCAGGATCGAAATGACATTCACTATATTCGCATATTCAGAATCATTATGACAAAGGATTTGCGCCTTGCCGTCTGTGCAAAGATGATAATATCCCTTTTTCCAAGTTCGGTACGTTGCTCTTCGTTTGTTTCTATCATTCATAATGTTTTGTTTTTAAATTGTTTATTTAAAGAATAACTTGATTGGAATTATTATTAAGTCCGTCGGATTCCAGTTGCGTACGAATAAGGCCTGTTTTGTCCCCAAGTGAACACTCCGGATTCCAGTTGCGTACGAATAAGGCCCGTTTTGTTCCCAAGTGAGAACTTCGGGGTCCGGTTGCGTACGTTTTCGGGGTCATTTGTTCGCAAGTGTGATCGTCGGGGTCCAGTTGCGTACAATTTCGGCTCTTTTTGTACTCAAGTGAGAACTTCGGGCGCCGGTTGCGTACGTTTTCGGGGTCATTTGTTCGCAAGTAAGATCGTCGGGTTCCAGTTGCGTACGATTTAGGCCTGTTTTGTTCCCAAGTGAGAGCCCGGAAGGCAAGAAAGGCTCGGAAGGCGAGGGTGGTGATGAAGTCCCGGAAGACGAGGGTTGCGGTGGAGGTGATGGAGGTGATGAAGTTAACGATGGAAACGGTGGCGACGATGGCAACGACGGCGAAGATGACAAGGGAGGTGATGTAGGTCCGGAGGACGAGCCTTCGACGGCGGCGAGGGTGGCGACGGAGATTCGGGCGGCAGTGAAGGGACGCAGAGCTGAATAGCAGGAATAAAGCGTCGCACCTGTCGTGAACACATCGTCAACCAGAAGGATATGTGAGTAACTTGCGACGTCCCTGATCCTGTTCCGATGCACCCTGAATGCCCCCAGGACATTAATTCCCTTTTCCCCGACCGAAAGAGTCGCCTGGGATCGGGTACGCTTCGCACGGTACAGGATATCCTTTCGCAACTCTGCTCCGAGACAGTCTGCGAGCACCCTGGCTATAACCTCTGCCTGGTTGTACCCTCGGGACCACCTGCGGGTCCAGTGAAGCGGAACAGGAAGCACAGCATCCACTTCCCGATACAACACGGAAGACGCCATTTCTTCTCCCAGCTTCCTGGCAAAGTATTTCCCCGCCCCGAAGTCTGCATTGTATTTCAGGCTTTGGGTTATCCTCCGGTAACCGGTTGATGCTCGGTAGAAGAACAGGGCGGTCGCAAAACAATAATCCCCATCCTGAAACATCGAATTGAACCTGTCCGCCATCTGGTTACGGGAAAGGAATGAGAATCCTGTCCGAGGCAAGTCTGCAAGGCAGTCGATGCAAAGGTATCTCTCGTGAAGGGCAAGGGCCGAGCCGCAAACCAGGCATCGTCGCGGAAGAATCAGATCGGTCAGTCCGGTCGTGAAATCAGAAAAGGAAAGGTCGGTTTTCATAGTCTTTGAAATATTATCATAGTCCTGCAAGTTTCTGCAATCATATGAAGAAATAACATCAATCTTGGAAAGAAACGGAAATTTGAAATTAACTTTGCAAAAATCATCTTTAATGAAAAGACTCCTGACCTTCGTGACGGCAGCGGTTTGTTTTACCTGCTCTTTTGAATCAATAGGGCAGACGGTCTCATATCCTCCGGACCTGAAAGCGACGCTAAGCGGATTCGACAGGCAGGTGACCGAGTGGTACGCCCAGAATGGGTGCAATATGACGGAGCCGGCAAAGGAAACGCTTGAAGCCAGGATAGCTATCCCCAACTGCCTTCAGAGCGAAATCATCTGGAATATGGTCAGGATAGCCGGAGGAACACCCGTAATGATGCCTAGCCCGGAGGAAATGGAAAGTCCTGCTGCTGAATTGCATTCTCTCGCATCCGGATGGGACGGAGTGTTCCTGCCTGACGATTGGGTGAAGGATTCCGATGAATATTCCCTGGCGGTTTATAAGACAGTGGCCGACCTGAACCTGCCATATATCGGAATATCAAAGACTTCCGTAAAGATAGACGTCGGTCTCAAGCGGCTTCCGTGCAAGATACGCGACACCCGGGCGCTGGTCTGGAAAGCCCGGACTTTCAGGCAAGCCAAGATCCTTATGGATGAATTATTCTCCATCGACACCCATTGCGACCTGCCTGAAAACTACGGCCGAGGGTGGTCCGTGGGCAAGATGGGCGTCAGTATGTGCAGCGTTCCCAAAATGGATTACGGGCATCTCGATGCGCAGGTCCTTGCCAGCTTCCTCTGGCAGCATTCAGAAGACGCCGCAGGGAACAAGAAGGCTCTTGCACAGAACCTCAAGCAGATAGCACAGATAAAAGACGATATATCCAAGCATTCAAATCTCTGCGGTCTGGCCACGACTCCGGAAGAAGCCCTTGCCTTGAAGGAAGAAGGGAAAAAAGCTTTCTTCATCGGCGTGGAAAACGCCTACGGTCTTGGCGGCGATATAGCCAATGTCAAGAAAATGAAGGAACTCGGAGTAATATACATCACCCTCAGCCACTTCCGCGACAATGCAATCTGCAACACCTCCTCCAGGCACGGAAGCAACCCGAACAAGGGTCTTACGGAGTTCGGAATAAAGGTAGTTGAGGAGATGAACCGCCAGGGCATAATGGTGGACCTTTCACACCCCTCAGCCGGAACCTTCTGGGATTGCATCAAATACAGCAAAGCTCCGATAATATGCTCCCATTCCGGAGCCAAAGCGATATATGGCCACGACCGCGGCCTGGACGACAGACAGCTCAGGGCGCTCGCCCGGAACGGGGGAGTCATACAGGTATATGCCGTTCCTGAATTCCTTACCGCCAGCCGCAGCTCATCCACTATCAATGACATGATGAAGCATTTCTTCCATTGCGCGGAAATAGCTGGTCCTGAGCATGTTGGAATAGGAAGCGATTTCGACGGCGGTGGTGGAGTCTGGGGATGCAACGGGGATAACGATCTGATAAACGTCACCGTCTTGATGCTCGAACACGGTTACACCAAAGACCAGATCAAAGGCTTCTGGGGCGGCAACTTCCTGAGAGTAATGTCCGAGGTCCAGGCCCTCCGGAAAGACTGATGCTCGCACTTAACGGGAGATTCCCGGTCATGCCTTTATCCCCTGTCAAGCCGGGAATGACAGAACGTAAACGGCTGTTGGCTGCAACGTTAGGGCGCATTTACCCGTATAGGGCTGCGAAGCAGCAAGCGCCCGGTGTTGCAGCCACTGACGCAGGGGAGATTCCCGAACAAGCCGGGAATGACGGTCTCGCCGGGAATAACGGGCGGGCCGGGGATGACGGACGTGGGTCTATTTCTTGAGCCAGCCTTTAAGGCCGGAGATAGCAAGGACGGCGAGGCCGGATACGAAGCAGAAGCCAACGAAATACCAGCCGTAGCCGCTGGCGAAGACTATCGGGGAGAATGTCACCAGTGCTATCTCGACCGGAGCTATATAGAGATATGCCAAGGCATATTCATCAAGGCAGCGGCTCTTCCCTTCGGGATCCGTGATACGCAGTAGGGCGATTCCCATAGCCATCGTACCAGTGAACCAACCCCAGGTGAATATGGATTTTTCGAACCAATATTCCTTGTGTATCCTCGAACCCACAAGGAATACGTAAAGCATCGTAAGCAAGAGCCCCACAACCAGTACGACCAGGAGAGGGACTATGAAACTGGCCACAATCTCAAGCTTGATCGAAGCCACTCCGAAAGCCACGAGATAGTCAGTGAAGGATCCGCTGAGATGGCCCACGATTGGCTTTGAAATATATTCATCGAATTTCGCCCTGTTGAGTATCCACCGCACAAGGAGACCCACAAGGAAGGCGCAGCTGAACACCGGCAGCATCAGGGACGGCCAGAAATGAGCCACCAGCTTGCTGACTCCGTAACCACCGGCAGCGATCAGGGCCACGATGGCGAAGTTGAAGGTCATCGAGTCAAGGGAAATAGCTGAAAATGAAGCTTCTCCCATGCTGCTCCGCTTGTCCTTCGGAAGGATTCCCGTCTTCAGCTCCCCGGGGAGGTCGGAATATTTGCTCAGAAAAGAAGCCTTTCCGTGTTCGGCACCCCAGGAAATCAGCCACATACCTATGATCACCGATGCTATGATTCCTACAGTTGCCGCAGTCATCGCAAGGGTCTGCATTTCGTGGAGGTCGTACTTTTCGAAAGCCTGTCCGATGGCGGCGGCAGTGCCGTGACCACCGCAGAAACCGGCCGGCATGGAAAGTCCGAGAGCAGGATCGGCATTGAACCAAAGCGAGAAAACCAGGAATCCCAGCAGGCCGCCGAGAGCCCACTGAAGCAGCATTCCCGACTGGGAATATGCCCACATTCGGGAGGTGTCTCCGGAATGTCCCTTTCCCTCATCCTTCCTTGAAGTCAAAGGCAAAGTACTGAATACCAAGGCTATGAGGATCCCGGCATAGGTCCCCATATTGTCGGAGAGAGGAAGCCACCCCAGGACTTCCGGCCCCAGGATCAAGCCAGCGAAACCGGCAAGCAGGCTTGGCGGGATGAACAGTTTCTGGATAAAGCGGACGTTCGCCCGGAGGAGTTTGCCCAGCAAAAGCAGGATCGAAACCAATCCTACGTCTACCAGGAGCATCCAAGGAGTAAACATACGAAGGCCCGTTACATATCGAGGGTCAACTGGTCGGAAGAAGCCGAACGCAACTGCTCGAAATTGTTGACCGTCTCGAGATCCGGGTTGACGATAACATCGAAATTCTGGATCAGAAGTCTGTCTCCGTTGACGATTTCCTGGACGAATCCACCCACTCCTACAATAGCAGGAATACCCAGGCCAGATGCCAGGACGTGGATCTGCCCGTCGTGGTCTTCCTCCTCGGTGACGATTCCCTTTACGTTCCTGAAATCAATCAGGGCTGAATCAGAAAGGGATACGGACTTGGCGACAAGGATGCTGCCGGCAGGGATGTCCTCGAAGGGATTTCTCTGCCCACGGTCGTTGACCACGAAAGCCCTTCCTTTCGCGAATCCTTTGACTCCTGTCCCTCTGACTGTCATAAAACTCCTAATAAATGACCTTGATCCAAGGGAACTTCTCGGACATCGTCTTCATGGTCTCGATCGGAATGTCCGTGCAGAGATAGTCGGCTCCAAGATAGCAAGCCAGCACGAAATCCTCGATCTTGTGGGTAGGCCACAGGCTGACGATCATCCCTTCCTTGTGGGCCTTTTCGACCATCTTGCGTGACGTACCATCGGTGGTAGCACCTATTCTCTTGATACCCAGGGCCTTTGCAAGGGCTATGGAAATATCGTTGATAGGCTCGTTGGTAATCATGAGGCACTCTGCTCCGTATTTGGACATCAGGTAGCGAAGTCCGCGATAGTCGCTGGAAGTGAAGAGATAGGTAGCACCTTCCGGCTTGTTTTTCATCACGGTCTTGTAGAGCTTGTCGCAATATTCTTCAAGCCTCTCCTGCGGATACAGTTCGACAGGCTTGGTCTTCAGTTCGAATTCCACGTAGAGCCCGTCCTGGCGGCAAGTCTTGAGGAACTTCATCAGCTCATCCAGGGTCATCAGCCTGTGGCCTCCCTTGGTCTCCAGGGCAAGCAGTTCCTTGAGAGTCTTCTCCTCGAGGATTCCCGCACCGTTGGTGGTACGCTCAAGGGTGTGGTCGTGGTTGATGATGAGGTATCCGTCCTTGGTCATACGGATGTCCGTCTCGAAGCCGTTGTATCCGGCATCCCTGCTGGCTTCGAAAGCGGAAAGGGTATTCTCGTCGTATTCAAGGCGTCCGCCGCGATGAGAGAACGCACGTACGGTCTGAGTCTGGGCGAACATCGTTCCGCAGAGGAACAATGATGCGATGATAATTGCTATCTTTTTCATATTCGGTTATTTAGATTATCGCTTTACTTTTTTCAAGGTCCCAGGCACCGCCAGATGCGAAAACCTTGCCGACAAGTTCGTCGTAGAAACCTCCTCTCTTCGCAAGGTCGAGCACATTGTAGCGGAAGCGCATCAGCTGCACCTTCGGGAACATATCCCTGAGCATCTCCCTTGTGACTCCGATCATCGAAGGATCATACGGAGCGCCGGCCTTCTTGAAGAGATCCTGCATCTTCTCGAATGAATATACCTGACCCTGGAGCTTCTTCTTGAACTCCGGCCAAACCTCCTTGACGAGGGCCATCTGGCGGCGTACCTCGTCGGCATCCTGGTATTTCTTGGTGATTTCGGTATATCCAAGATCAGGCACAGGGAACCCTTCGAATATCTTCAGGGCCCTTTCCTGCTCCTGCTTCAGCGTTGGCCATGCTGCGGCGCACGCATCCGGATCCAGTTTGGTGAGGTCCATCTTGAAGAGCTCATCGAATACCGCGCACATCGTCAGGGTTCCGATCGAAACCTGGAATCCGTGGGACTGGAGCTTGCCGTGATAACGGAAATGAGTCATATCCAGGATATGGCTGAAAAGGTGCTCGCAGCAGGATGCCGGACGGCTGGACTTGGCTGCCTGCATGGCGATTCCGCTCAGGGTAAGACCCTCGAAGAGGTCTGCCACAGCCTTCGGGTCTCCGCTCGCGGTTCCTTCCGGGTTGGAAAGCAGGTCGTCAAGGAAGTCCTGCAGTACGTGCCACGCCGGTGGGATGATAGGCTCGGTACCGAACAGGTCGGCAATCATCCATTCCGCGCCTGAAGGCACCTTGGCTGCCAGGTCGGCATAACCGGCGGCGGTCATCTCCTTAGGAGCCGCAGCGATCACATCGATGTCTGCGATGATGGCCACAGGAGCCGGACAGGTGAAAGTCTGCTTCGCATTCTGGTACGAGATAGATGCTCCGAAAGAGGAGAATCCGTCCACGGATGCGGCGGTTGCGACGCACAGGTAGGACTGGCCGTGATGATGTGAGCAGAGCTTGCAAAGGTCGTTGATAACACCCGATCCCACTGAAACCGCCACGTTATATTCGTCGGACGCAGGCTTGAAAGCCTTAGTGGCATCGGCCTCGATATGGTTCTCGTCGTCCTCTATTGTCTTGGCGGCCTCATAGTCTCCTTCGATGATCTTGTCCACCATCTCGATGTATTTCCACTCTGCGTGGAACTCCTTCTTGTCGATGATGTACTTGTCCGTCTTTATCCCGGCAGAAAGGAACATCCCATACACCTTTTCGCCCAAGGCAGGCCAGGTGTTGATGTCCGCTACGATGACGGCCTTGCGTCCCTGAAACAGCTTCTTGAATATGTCCGGGGCCATTTCGCTGGCGCCAGGGGCCATTTCAAAAACCTTGGTGTCAGTAGCAATCTGCAATGCTTTCGCAATTCTTTCCTTTGAATCCATATTTAGAAATTTGAATACTGGTTTTCGTTTCAGCCTATAAAGTTAGGTAATTTTTCTCATATTCCTGAATGCCCTTCACGAGCAGTTCGAAGCGTATCGACGACTTGTTGCCAGGATACACGAGGTACGTGTCCCCTGAAGCCCAGCTTCTGAACCGTGAATCAAGCAGCGGATCCTCCGGCCAGCTGTTGTATGCCCATCGCAGGTAGCCATCTGATTTGCGGCGGTACATCTCAAGCATCAGCAGGTACGCTTCCTCCGGTTCCGAGAATGTGAACGTGTTCGGATGAGGCTCGGCGCAGCAAGTGTAATATGTGCTGAACTTTCCTTCGGCCTTCCTCCTGGCAAGGACATCTTCCGGGAAAGTAAGCTTGAAAGCCAGGCAGTAATCGAACAGGTCTTTTTCGATTTCCGGATAATAGTTTCCAGCCAGCGAGAGCTTGAAGTCCGGATCTGCCTTGTGGACTACTGCTATGGTGGCCTTCATCCCGTCCAGTTCGCGTTCGTCCATAGCGATCGTGGTCTTCCCGAACCATCCCTTGGCCTTCAGGTGGGCTGCGAAATCCTTCAGGAAGGTAACCCACAGGTCCTCATATTCTTTCTCTCCGGGCTTGGCGTGGATTTCCTTCATCGAGTCGGAGGCCTGGTCGAAGTACTGGAAAGAAAGCCTCCATGGGACCATCGAATAGCAGTTTATCTGGCCGTCGATGCCGCAGGATGCCATAAATTCCACCCAGGCATCGAATACGTCGTACCTGAACTCCCAGCTTCCGTCCAGACGCTTCATCCAAGTAACCATCGACTCGAAATGGTCGTATGTCTGGCCGTTCCACGGCTTATGGATTATTGAAGCGGTGACCACCTTCTGACCGGCCTGAGCCAGTCGGGTCATCAAAGGACGCATAGCCTCGAAATGCTCATTTGACCAAAGGGGGAGATTGTAGTACCTGGACACGGCGAAAGGATTCTGCCAAAGGTCGAGATGGAATCTCCAGTCCTTCGGCTCCGGAAGGATATCCTCCTGGGCCTCAACCGAAAGCTTGAGCACCTTCAGCACCTTGCCGTTTTCCTTGAAAGTGACTGTCCCTGAATACTTTCCGGCGGGGATACCGCGAGGTATCCAGCAAGTCAGCCACAGCCCCCTCGAGCTCATCGGCTCCATATCCAGAGGAGCGAAACAAGGGTCGATGACATCAGCCACCATCGCAGAATCGTACTGTGTCCTGTCCGGCCTGCGGCTGCATCCGCTCTTCCCGTCCTTGTTCAGTTCATCTACCATCACATAGCGCACGAATCCGGCCTCGATGGCACTTGAAGGGATGGTCCCTTTCCTGCCTTTGAGGTCCGAGACCACATATTCCAGCCCCTCGACCTTCCGGCCGGTGCTGACAAGCGCCTGGGCCTGGACCCTCTCTCCTCTCCACCCTCTCAGGGTCAAGGAAGAGTTGGTCTTGATTCCCACAGGAGAATATGTTGCAGGGTATCTCGTGAAAATATCCCCCCATATTGCCTGGAAGCCGATATTCTTCCATTCGGAAGCTTCAGGTTTTGTCAATTGCGGAAGTTCCTGCCCGTGCGGGAAGGTCTGCGCCTGCATCGCGACTGCTGCCACGAATGCAGATATTAGAACCAATATTGCCTTTTTCATTGCTTGAAGTGTTATCAACCGATAAGCAAAGATAAGATAAAAGTCTCTGCCTTCGTTAAATTTGATTAACTTTGCGGTCTGGATATTAAAGAAAAAAACGAATATGACACAGGACGAACTGTTCAAGGTGCTTGTCGCACACTGCAAGGAATACGGATTCATCTTCCCTTCAAGCGAGATTTACGACGGACTGGCAGCCGTATATGACTACGGCCAGATGGGAGTACAGCTTAAGAACAACATCAAGCAGTACTGGTGGAACGCGATGACCCGCCTCAACGAGAATATCGTGGGTATCGATTCTTGCGTGTTCATGCACCCTAAGACCTGGGTCGCTTCAGGACACGTCGCAGCCTTCAACGATCCGCTCATCGACAATAAGGATTCCAAGAAAAGGTATCGCGCAGACAACCTGATCGAGGACTATCTTGGCAAGATCGAGGAAAAGATGAACAAGGAGGTCGAAAAGGGACGCAAGCGCTTCGGAGAGTCTTTCGACGAAGAGAAGTTCCGCCAGACCAACCCTAACATCCTCCGCGAGAAGGCCAAGTACGACGAAGTCCATAGCCGCTATGTGGCCGCCGAAAACGCCAACGACCTCAAGGAATACAAGCAGATCATCCTCGACTGCGGAATAGTCGATCCTATCTCCGGATCTGCCAACTGGACGGACGTTCGCCAGTTCAACCTGATGTTCTCCACCCAAATCAGCAACACCGGCGAGGCCGATGACAAGATCTATCTCCGCCCGGAGACCGCCCAGGGAATATTCGTGGAATATCTCAACGTCCAGAAGACCGGACGTATGAAGATTCCTTTCGGAATCGCCCAGATCGGAAAGGCTTTCCGCAACGAGATCGTCGCCCGCCAGTTCATATTCAGGATGAGAGAGTTCGAGCAGATGGAGATGGAGTTCTTCTGCCGTCCGGGGACCGAGATGGAATGGTTCCGCCAATGGAAGGAGAACCGTATGAAATGGCACGTCAACCTCGGTATGGGAGCCGAGAACTACCGCTTCCACGACCACGAGAAGCTCGCCCATTACGCCAACGCCGCCACCGACATCGAATTCAACTTCCCGTTCGGATTCAAGGAGCTTGAAGGCATACATTCCAGGACGGATTTCGACCTCGGCAACCACCAGAGGCTGTCCGGAAAGAAGATCCAGTACTTCGATCCGGAGACCAACGAGAGCTACGTGCCTTACTGCGTGGAGACTTCCATCGGCGTGGACAGGATGTTCCTGGCCGTGCTCAGCCATTCATACAAGGTCGAGCAGCTGGAGAACGGGGAAAGCCGCGTAGTCCTGGGCATTCCTGCTCCTCTCGCTCCTGTGAAGTGCGCAGTCCTGCCTCTCATCAACAAGGACGGGCTTCCTGAAAAGGCCCAGGAGGTGATGAACGAACTCAAGTTCGATTTCAACTGCCAGTACGACCCGAAGGATTCCATCGGCAAGAGATACCGCCGCCAGGATGCCATCGGAACTCCGTTCTGCGTCACCATCGACCACGACACCCTCAACGACAACTGTGTCACCATCCGCGAGCGCGACACGATGACGCAGAGGAGGGTCCCTATCGCCGAGCTCCGCTCCGTAATCGACAAGGAGGTCAACATGAACAACCTCCTGAGGAATCTGTAGAAGATTACTTCTTTACGAAAGACATAAAAAGCTCTGCCGGGACGAGAAATGGTGCTTCTCGTCCAAATAAGATGTTATTCTTCTGGTTTATAATATGGGAAATCAAGAAGTCGCATCTCTATTCCCTTTTCTATAAGAGCAGAAATGAAAGCCATGGTGTCCTTGAATGAGATGGTATCACGTGTCGGTTTTGTAACTATCCAATACAAAGTATCTTTTGATTCGAGCGCCCGATTTTGAAGGATAATATAATCCTGGTCGTAATTATACTTAAGAATAAAACCTTCAACTACAATGTCACCAATTCCTTTATACTCTTCTGCCTCGTGGTAGATAAGAGTCTGAGGATAATCCCTGACATAACGATACTTATCACCAAAGTCAAAGCTATCGTCTATTCTAATCAGTAAATGACTCAAAAGTAAAGTAACTATGTTTGTAATCCAAATGAAGAACGCTCTCAGGGGCTTGTCGGCCCCTGCCGCTTGGCAGACCCCCGAGAAGTTTTTCATATGATATAAAAGCTACTGATATTTTTGGCTACATTTA
>Ga0208297_1001039_pt1 | contig 33699 bp, 33 predicted proteins | sample LMS_cellobiose_e_FD_187367 | JGI IMG/M metagenome (GOLD analysis project Ga0208297, IMG submission 187367) | Rumen-fistulated moose microbial communities from Alaska, USA - LMS_cellobiose_enrichment (SPAdes) (version 2) | ecosystem: Host-associated > Mammals > Digestive system > Stomach > Rumen... | reverse complement strand
GAGCGCATCTCCGAAAGATCCTGTTTGCTGGCCACAGAATTGATAGCGACAAACCAGAGGAGATCATCGTCCGAAAAGTCGCTGTCCAGAATGATTTCCTCAACATTCTCTCCGGCTTCGGTATCCGCAGTATTGACCACGACAGTCTGGGGCAAGGGATCAAGCACGTAACCTTCAGGCGCCTTGGTCTCCGTCACGATATACGTCGCAGGACTGAGCTTGGAGAGAATGATCTGGCCGTTAGAATCCGTCACATAGATGCCGTTGGTGCTTGTCAGGCCTTCATTGTCCGCCAGCAGCTCGCCGGAGGAGGTGACGATCTTGAACTCTGTGCCTGCCAGAGGCTGGCCGGTCACCTTGTCGAACTTCTCCACAATCAGCGTACCCTTGGGGGCGTTGTAGAAGGTCAGGAACTGGGCGTCGTCAGGATTGACCACAACGGTCTGGGACCGGGTCTCGGGGTCGATCACATAACCGGAGATAGTTTTCTCCTCGGTTGCGACGATAGTCCCGGTAATATTGGCGATGACGATCTGGCCGTTGCGGTCCGTGGTATAGAGGCCGCCAGAAGAAAGCTTGCCATCGTCCACCACCCTGCCATCGGCGTGGGTGATCTTGAAGACACAGCCCTCCAGCGGCTCGCCGGTCAGGGAGTCCAGCTTGGTGATGGTCAAAGACCCCTTGGGCGGGTTGCCGAAGGTCAGCGTCTGGGTGTCGCCTACATTCACGGCCACAGTCTGAGGCTGCGCAATGAGGACATACCCTTCGGGGGCCTTGGTCTCCGTCACGACATAAACGCCGGGATTGAGCTTCTCCAGCACGATCTGGCCATTGGAGTCCACACGGTAGATGCCGTTAGAGCTGGTGAGGCCCTCGTTGTCCGGGGTCAGCTCGCCGTTTGCAGAGACGATCTTAAACTCTGCGCCGGTCAGGGGCTCGCCGGTGGCTGCGTCAGTCTTCTGCACAATGAGAGTGCCCTTGGGCTGGTTGCGGAATTCCAGCGTCACAGTCTCATTTGCCTTGATCTTGATGGTTTGCGGCGCGTCGTCCAGAACGTATCCGGAGACGGTCCGGGTCTCTTTGACCACGACAGTTTTGCCGGGCTCCAGATTGGGGATCAGGATACTGCCGGCGTAATCGGTCGTGAAGAACCCGTTGGAATTGCCGACCACAGCACCGTCGCTGTCCGTGACGAAGAATTCGACGCCGGACAGAGGTTCGCCGGTGATGGCGTCTTTTTTGACGATGAGCAGACTGCCCATCTTCTGGTTGCCATAGGTGATGGTGATGAAATCCTGATTCTCCCCGGAGAGGTAAACGGTCCGGGAGTTGGCCTCGCTCATGACGTAACCAGCGGGGGCGGAGATCTCATCGACGATATAGGTGCCCTCATCGAGGTTGCTGATCTCGATCTGGCCGTTCTCGTCGGTCGCGTACTCGCCCAGGGTCATGCCGTCCATGGCGGTCTTCGCGTTCAGATACTTCAGCCGGAACCATGCGCCCGCCAGGGGCTTTCCGGTCTCCTCGTCCATCTTCTGAATGAGGATGGTGGACAGAGGCACATTCTCAATGACAATCTCTTTATCCGTTCCTGCGGCGATATAGCACTCGTAGACACCGGTGCCCTCAATACGGTAGCCGTCAGGGGCTGCGGTCTCCTCGATCCTATACCAGCCGTCCCGGAGCTTATCCAGGAGGATGATGCCGTCCGCATCCGTATAGTGCTCGCCCAGGTCGTTGACTTCACCGGTGAAGGTGTGGTTGGAAGCGTAGATGATGTGGAACTTCGCCCCCTCCACGGCCTTGCCGGTGGCGCTGTCGATTTTGCGGACGGTCAGGCTGGGCTTCTGGTAATCCTGGAACTGGACCACGCCCAGCTTGTTGGGCTCCAGAGTGATCTTCTGAGGAATGGGATCCAGCAGATAGTTGTCCGGCACGGACTGCTCGGTGATTTCGTAAACGCCAGGTTCCATTTCCTTAAGATAAATCTCGCCGTTGGCGTCCGTAGTCTCCGTCGTCAACGTGCTGCTGTCGATCTTGCGGATAGTGAAGGTCGCGCCAGGAATCGGCTCACCGGTGACTGCGTCCTTCTTGATGATTTTCAGGTCAGGCTTCTTTTCATTATTGACGATGAGCTGGGAGTCCCGCCCGGCGAAGAGCTCCACATGGTACTCGGTCTTGACCAGCACATAACCGGTGGGGGCGTCCATCTCCATCACGGAGTATACGCCAGGTTCCAGATCTTCGATGGTAAAGGAGCCGTTCACATCGGTGATCCGGTCAAGATAATGGGAGCCATCTTTAATCTTGGCGACCCGGAACGTTGCACCGGGGAGCCGCTTGTCGAGGTTGGGATCATACTTAATCACGGTCAGGCTGGGCTTGCGGCTGTTCGTGAAGACGAACTGTGCATTCTCACCCGCGTTGATCCGAATGGTGCGCTGTGCATCGTCGATGAGGTAATGCTCCGGTGCGGTGATTTCCTCGCAAAGATAGCTGCCGGGCTCCAGGTCGGTCAGGTCGATCTCACCGGAGGCGTCGGTGGTGAACTCTTTGCTGTAGGTACCGCCGATGAGAGAAACCCGGAAGCGGGCATTGGGCAGCGGCTCCTTGGTCTCGGAGTCGATTTTGACCAGGCGGATGCCGGGCTTCAGAAGATTCAGGAAGACCAGAGTGTAGTTCTGATTCCCTGCTTCGATCTCGATCTCCTGGGGCGTGGAATTGACCACATATCCCGGCTTGACGGCGATTTCCTTCACGAAATAGGTTCCGGGCCGGAGATCATAAAGCCAAATCTCGCCCTTGCTGTCGGTGGTATAGGTTCCGATCAGCTCCGCGTCCCTGTACACCTCAAAGGTGGTGTCGCTGAGGGGCTGCATGGTCTGCTCGTCGTACTTCACGATCGTCAAGCCGGGCTTCCGAGAATTCGTAAAGGTGAGAGAGTATTCTTCTTTTCCTGCTTTGAGCTCGATCTGCTGGGGCGTATCGTCCAGGACATACCCTTCCTTGACGGCAACCTCCTTCACAAAATACGTGCCGGGCTGGAGGTCATTGAGGAAGATTTCCCCGTTCCGGTCCGTGGTATAGCTGCCGATCAGGGCTGAATCCCGGTAGACCTCAAAGGTGGTGTCCGAAAGAGGCTCCTGGGTCTCGGCGTCGAGCTTCCGGATCGTCAGGTGAGGCTTGGCACTGTTGGTGACGGTGAGCTGCGGATCGGCGGAGGTGGCGGGATCGTAGGGATCCACATAGATACTGTGTTCCGTGGGATCAAGGACGTATCCGGCGGGGGCGGCGATCTCTTTCACGGTGTAATGCCCTTCCGTCACGTCGGGCACCGTGGCAACGCCATTGTCGTTGGTGGTCACGGTGGTCACCAGCTGGCCGTCGCGGTAGACTTCAAAGGTCGCACCGGCAAGGCAGCGGAGGTTGTCCGTGTCGCACTTATAGATGGTGAGCTTCGGTTTCCGCACGTTCTGGAAAGTCAGGGTAATGTCGTTGCGACCATTCCAGTCCACGGTCTGGCGGCTCGTGTCCAGCTCATATCCTTCCGGTGCGGAAATCTCATAGACCTCGTAGCTGCCCAGGGGCAGTGCATCCGCGTCGAACTGGATGAGGCCCGCATGGTCGGTGGTGGCGGTGGTGTAGAAGCTGCCGTCGATCTGCTTGAACGCAATCACGGCGCCCTGGAGGGAATAGCCGTTCTGCGCGTCGATCTTGTGGACGGTCAAAGTCTTCTGCGTGGAGTCCTTGACCGTCACGAAGTTCGTCCGAGCGGCCTGGACGGTCACGTTCACAGGATCGACGATGGCATATCCTGCGGGGGCTTCCGTCTCGGTGAGGGTATACTGCACACTGGGTTTCAGGCCGGTCCAGAGAATTCTGCCGCTCTCGTCCGTAATGCCGGTGCGGGAACTGCCATCGGAACCGGACAGCGTAAATTTGGCGCCAGAAAGGCCCTGCCCGCCGCCGCCGACTTTGGTGATCTGGAGGTCACCGGTCTCAGTCTGCTCACTGCCCCATTTGATGAAGGCATCGGCTGTCAGAATAGTCTTGGACGGGTCGGCGATGATATAGCTCTGCTCGGTGGCCACGTAGTTGTAGGCCAGGAAGATTTGGTACTGCATGACGTAGGAGCCGCAGTTGATGGTAATCTCGCCGCTGTTGGGAACGGTATCCGCAGGAATACAGAGCTTGGCACTGCCGGCATATTCATACCCGTTGTCGTTGATGTCAGTGGTACGGATCGAGGTTGGCACGATCCAGGTTGGCGTATCCCGGAATGCGCCTCGCCGCAGCTCCTGATTGTTTTCATCCACGAAGATGGTGCCGCTGGGGGCTCCGTCCACCCATGCTTCGATACAATAGCTGTCGTAGTAGGTGGAGGTGGCAGAGGCAAAGATGTACTCGCGGGTGTAGTACGCAGTCCCATTGATCACTTCGCGCTTAATGCCGTATTCCTGACGGTTGGCAGCGTACTCCAGGGTCATATCCCCAGGAATAGAGATGTTGCCGCCCAGCTCGTTCTCCTCCAGCCGGATATACATGCCGGTGTGCTCGATACGATCCCAATGCCGGGCAGAATTGAGGATGAGCTGCACGGCCCGGAACACCCGCATCTGCTGGGCATCACCCACGGGCTGAGCGACGAACTCACTCCCAGCTGTGAATTCCGTACCTTCCACGCCAAGCTGGCCCAGGGTGGCCCAAACCGCGATCTGCGTGGCATAAGCGTACTCATTCTCCGTGAGTCCGTTCAGGAGCGTTTCAGATGGGAAACGCCCGAGGAAAGTCTCAAGGGAATGCTGGGGATATACAGACCGCTATGGCGAAATCCGTCTGACGGACATTGACCCCGACACCTATGTGATTCGGGAGACCAAGGCTCCGGAGGGCTATGTCCTGAGCGGCAGTGAGCAGAGCGTCCGGGTCAATGCCAACGATACCCAGTACATTACCTTTGAAAACGTGCCTTTGCAGACCGTCGTGATTCAGAAGTATATCGACGGGACGCAAAAGCCGCTGGCCGGGGTGACCTTCCTCGTAACGGATGGCGCTGGCAATCCTGTCGGCTCCGCCGATGGCAAACACGTAACCGACGAGAGCGGCAGAATCGTCCTGAATGGCCTCGTTCCGGGTACGACTCTGCTGGTGCGGGAAATCCGGAGCGTGAAGGGCTACGCCTTGAACGGCGAGCCCCAGGTGATTGTCGTCGGTGTCAATGCCGGGGATTCGGTTACTCCCTCTCTCCCGGTCCTCAAGAGTCTCAATACCGCGAACAGCGCCAAAGTGCTGAACGCAGCTTCGATTCCCACCGGGACCGGCAATTCCCTTGTTTTCTACGATGAGCCGCTCTCCACCCTGATCGTTCACAAGTATGTGGAGGGTACGCTGAACGAGCCGCTGTCCGGTGTGGCGTTCAAGTTCACCGACGGCAACGGCGGCGCGATTGGCCCCGGCAACGGCGTCTATTACACCAACGCAGAGGGCGATATCATCATCACCGACCTGGAGCAGGGCACCATCGTCACTGTGCGCGAGGTCAAAACTGCGGACGGCTACGTCCTCGACGGCACCCCCAAGCAGGTGCAGATCAAGAGCAGCGACGTCCACGAACTCACCTTCTGGAACGCCAAACGCGGCGCACTCACGATCCGTGCGCTGGACAGCGCTACCATGACCCCCATCGAGGGCGTATGGTTCAAGATCACCGCCGCCACTGGCAAATTTGTGCCGGATAAGGATGGCAAGATTAGCTCCAACGGCCTATATAAAACCGATGAAGCGGGCGAAATTGTAATCACCGGCGTGGTCGGTACTTTTGTTGTCGATATGGTTGACACGGTCTCTGGCTACTCGATCCATGAGGCGACCAGGTCTCAGACCATCGTGGTCAACCCCATGGACACCCAGCAGCTCACGGCCTACTGCGACCCGCTGCAGGCTCTGACTGTCCGTGTCTTCGAGAAAGGCACGACGAATCCTCTGGAGGGCATCGTGTTCAAAGTCACCTCCAGTGACGGAACCGTCGTGGGAGAAGCTAACGGCGAGTACGTCACGGACCGTAACGGCCAGTTCTCCATCTTCGGGCTGATGCCCGGGACCACCATCACCGCGCAGGAAGTCGGGAGCATCAGCGGCTATATCCTCAACTCTACGCCGCAGAGCATTCTCATCAAGAGCGGCGAAGCTCAGATCCTGACCTACTTCAATGAGCGAAAAGGCGGTCTGATCGTCAAGCTGAAGGACAGCGCCACCGGCCAGCCGATCACTGGTGCGGAATTCCGAATCACCACCATCTCCGGCGCTTATGTGGACGATCACGAGGGCCTTACTTCGACCAAGGGCCTCTACCGCACCGATGAAAACGGCGAGATCCGCCTGATGCTGCTCCAGCCTGAAACCTACGAGATCACCCAGCTCTCGACGGATGCCGATCACGTTCTGGACTCCCAACCGCAAAGCGTGAAGGTAAATGCCAATGACACCCAGACCGTCGAGTTTAAGAACAGCCCCCTACAGAGCCTGGTCATTACTAAGGTGACGGACAACACGGGCAAGCCCCTGGCGGGCGTAACCTTCCTGCTCACTTACGGCAACGGGATGCCGGTCGGCGGCGGCAACGGCGAATACACCACCGACGCCAACGGCAGGATCGTCCTGACCGGCCTTGTGCCCGGCTCGACCATTATCGCCAAAGAAATTCGCACGGCGAAAGGTTATGCCCTCAATCCCACCCCCCAGACCATTACCATCTCCGGGGCTTACGGGCAGACCTATACGGCTGCGGCTGCCGGGACTGCCGGCATCGTGACCGGGAATGCCGCTGGCGGCAATGAGCTGACCTTCACCGACAGCCAGCTCAATACCCTGACCATCCACAAGTATGAAGAAGGAACCGAAAACCAGCCTCTGGAGGGCGTCGAGTTCAAAGTGACCGATGGCTCCGGCGCTCCTGTGGGCAACTCCAATGGCATCTACTACACGGACAAGGCCGGAAGCATCACCATCCCCAATCTGGAGGCAGGAACCGTCATCACGGTGCAGGAAACCAAGGCCCTGGACGGCTATGTGCTGGACGGCACGCCTCAGACCATTGAGATCCGGGGCAGCGGCGAAGTGAACGAGCTGACCTTCTGGAACAGCCGCCAGGGTGCGCTGGTCATTCGGAAGCTGGACTCGGTTACCAGGGCTCCCCTCGCGGGCGTGGAGTTCCGGATCGCCTATGCCGATGGCCGCTTCGTCGAGGCAGCGAACGGCAGGCTTAACTCCAACGGACTCTACACCACCAACCGATTCGGCGAGATCCGCATTTACGGCATTACCGGCACCGTCGTGGTCACGGAGGAAAAGGCGCTCCCCGGCTATACCATGGCAGAGGAAAGCCAGACCGCCGTGGTGAACGCGGATTCTACCACCACACTCACCTTCTATAATTCCCCAGCAGGCGGTCTCCTCATCACCAAGAGCGACGAGGATACCGGCGAGCGGATCAAGGGCGTGCAGTTCGAGGTCCGCAGGATGTCCGGCGAGATTATCGGGATCTATACCACTGACCGCAACGGCGTGGTTTACCTCGCTTCTCTGGAGGCGGGCTGGTATCAGGTGACGGAAGTCAAGGCAGCCGACGGCTACAAGCTAGACCCCGCCCCCGCCCAGGTCTGCGTCAAGGACGGTCAGACTACCCAGCTCATGCTGACCAATGTGCGCATGGCCTCCATCATGATCCACAAGATCGACGCTGCCACGAAAAAAGGCATCTACGGCGTGAAGTTTGTCCTCTATGACGAGGGCAAGAACCCGCTGGGCGAGTATACCACCGATCAGGACGGCTATATCTGGATCAAGGACGAGTACCCGGAAGGCAAGTATTTCATCCGTGAGCTTCAGGCGGCAGAGGGATATGTGCTGGACGAGCAGTATAAGACCGTGTATATCCAGAGAGGAAAAACCGCGCAGATTACCTGGGAGAACACCCCCGCCACCGGTCAGATCCAGATTACCAAGACCAGCGCCGACTACAACAGTATAAACGGCTGGGCGGCCGGTACTCCCATCCCCAATACCGTCTTTGAAATCTACAATAAGGCAGGACGGCTGGTGGATACGGTCAAAACGGACAAAAACGGCGTTGCGGCTTCCAAGTCCTTGCCTCTGGGCCGGTACGTCGTCGTCGAATCCCAGGCGGCCAGCTTCTATGCGCTGGATAAGACGCCCATTGAGGTGGAGATTGAGTTCGCCGGTCAGATCGTGAGAGCAGTCATGACCGACAAGAGCCTCTATACCAACGTGAGCATCACGAAGCGCGGCTACAGCGAGGTCATGCCCGAGCAGAGCATCCGCTATGACTTCTCCGACATTGCCAACAATTCCACCACCGCGCTGGAGTCCTTCTTCTGGCGGGACACCCTGCCCACCGGAGCGGCCCGTCTGGATAAGATCGTCACCGGCACCTGGAACGCCCAGGGCAATTACAAGATCGTGTATAAGACCAATTACAGCAGCGAGTATAAGCTTCTGGCGGACAACCTGTCCACGGCGAAGAACTACGTTCTGGATGCTTCGCCCTCTGCCCTCGGCCTTGCCAACGGCGAATGCGTGACGGAGTTTATGGCGGTCTTCGGTATCGTGCCCTCCGGTTTCCGTCAGGTGGAGGCGCCGAAAGTCTACTGCATGGTGCTGTCCGACCTTGCTGGCGGGACGCAGTTCACCAATGTGGCGGACGCGGGCGGCGTATATAACGGTCAGTGGATCATGGCGGTCTCCCGCTGGGTCACGACGGTGTACAAGCCTGCCGAGCCTGCCAAGCCTCTGCCCAAGACGGGGTACTGATATGCCAGAGGACGCAAAAGCGGCGCTGGAGCGCAAGATTAAGGACTGCTACGCGGAGTATTATGAATCATGGATGCAGAAGCAGCCCATCGACCTCATTGAACGCGCCGAGGAAATTGCTTCTGTCCAGCGGATGCTGGAGGAGCTTCCCCAAGCGGTCACGACGGAGGATGCGGAGTATCTGCTTCGCTTTAAAAATCCGCTGGAGGTAGTCGCGGACAGATGGCTGAGCATGAATGGCTCCGGCAGTATCGTTGATGACGAGATGTCCCATCTCCTGTGGGAGCTTCGGGATAAGCAGGATGCGGAGCAGAATTATGAGATGGAGCCGGAATATTACGACGCGCCGGGCCCTCCCGCACCGCAGATTGCACCGCAAATGACCATGTAAACCCCATTGAACACGGGCCGTCTCTACGGAGGCGGCCCGATTTTTTGAATTTGGAGGTATGCTATGAAACGCAAAAAGATCCTTCGTATGCTCACCGCGACCGCAGCTCTCACGCTTCTGTGCGCCGTCCCCGCCCTTGCCGCAGGTACCGGAGATGTATCCGGCGCGGTGGAAAGCACCTGGACGGCAGCGTCCGGCCAGCTCAAGACCATCGTGAACAATGTGGTGTTTCCGGCTATCGACATGATCCTGGCCATCTTTTTCTTCGTCAAGCTGGGTACCGCATACTTTGACTACCGCAAGCACGGTCAGTTTGAATGGGCGCCTCCGGCGATCCTGCTGGCCTGTCTCATTTTCACCCTCACCGCCCCCACCTATATTTGGGGCATCATCGGAATGTGAGGCGGCGGCATGACGTTTTTTGAGCAGGAGCTCCGCAAGATCGTCGGAGCCATTTACCCTGACGCCAGGTATATCGGGCGGGCGGCCTATGTGGACCTCGGCGGCGACAATCGGGCCAAGTTTGAGTTCGTGACGCTGGGCTATGCCGACCACTATGAGGCGATCAAGGCCAGCATCCTGAACCGCAGCGACGGCGTCACGGACAGCGTGCTGCTGCGCTTTTCCGACCTGTTTTCCCCGAAAAAGCTGCCCATGAGCCACGGTCCCCACGCCTGGACCAACTGCGGAAAAACCGAGTGGTACGGCTTTCAGCCCTCGGCGGCGGACTATGATTCCCTCATCGCCGCCGTCAGCGATTACACAGAGCTATTCGAGGTGCAGGCCCCTGTGATGCGTCAGGAGCAGACCATGTAAGAAAACGGGGGATGGCCGAAACGCCATCCCCCAAACTGACTTCATTCATCGTTCTTTTTTCTCATAAAACGCATCAACCTCGTCGGCTGTGTGGACCCTTCCGTCCCGGATAGACTCTATGCCCTTCGCCAGCTCCCGGTCAAGCTCCTCTCGGGTGAGGGAGACTTCCGCCAAGAGTTTTTTGGTCCGCTTATCTGTAACCGTGGGATTAGATCTTCTCATCATATTAAAACTGCCAGTTCTGATTACAGACTCCTCCGAACCATATCGGGGTCGCTGATTGCGTTATCCAGCAAACGGCTGAGAAATCCGGTATAACCCTTGCCAGTTGCCTTTGCCTTTTCCAATGTAGCGGGAGATATGCGGATCGAGATGACTGGCTTTATCGCCTCTTCGCGTTTGGCTCGGGCAATGGCGGCCATCTCAGCGTACTGCTCCGGCGTCAACTCCGGTGCGCCGTCGAAGGATACCGGTCGCTTCGCGGCTTCCGCAATTTCCGCCTTTTGCGCTTCTGTTGGCTGCTGTCCTTCATGAATCGCGGTCTTAATAATCGCCATAATAGACCCTCCTTTCGGTCGGCGTTGCAAGCCTGGCAGAAATCAGCCGTGATGCATCCCCACGCTCAGTGTACACAACGTAAAGGACCTCTTCTACCATGCCAAGTACAATGAAGCGGTCTTCCTCGTCACTGTGCAGCTTGTCATAGTATTCAATCCGCTCCCTGTCGGCGAATACCAGCGCGGCGGTTTCAAAACTGATGCCATGTTTGCGTTTGTTGATTTCATTCTTCCGGTCATCCCACTCTACAGGATGCCCAAGTATCTCTGCTTTCATACGACAAGTATAACGCAAAGTATTACACATGTCAACTACAGATTAAGAAGGTGAGATAGTCAATGTTCATATGGGACTTTGTGGCTTCGGCCATACTGTCCGAAATTCTGGATTGGGTCTACGGCCAGATCATCGGTTTCCTCGGGAACTTTTTCGAGAAGATGGGAAACATGGGCGTGGAGCTGTTCGAGCTGACCTGGGTGCAGGCGGTCGTGCAGTTCTTTTCCCAACTGGGCTGGGCGCTTTTCGGCGTAAGCCTGGTGGTCTGCGCCTTTGAGTGCGGCATCGAATACTCCTCCGGCAGAGGGAACATTCGGCAGACGGCTTTGAACATCCTCAAAGGCTTTATGGCGGTATCCCTGTTCACCACAGTACCCGTGAGGCTCTATGCGCTGTCCGTCTCCCTGCAAGGGACCCTCTCCCGCGCCATCACTGGGTACGGAACCATCGGCGAGATTGCCGGTAGTACCCTCTCGGAGTTTGAGGCCGTGGAAAGCCTCGCGGAAATGACCGAGCAGCACATCATGAGCTTCGGTCCCATCACCAGCCCGCTCATGATCATCTTCTGCATCATCCTCATGGCCTATGCCATCATCAAGGTGTTCTTTGCCAATCTCAAGCGCGGCGGCATCCTTCTTATTCAGATCGCAGTGGGAAGCCTGTATATGTTCAGCATTCCCCGCGGCTATTCCGATGGGTTCATCCAGTGGATGAAGCAGGTCATCGGCCTGTGTCTGACGGCGTTTTTGCAGGCCACGATCCTCGTGGCGGGGCTGATGGTATTCCACACCAATGCTCTGCTGGGGCTCGGCCTCATGCTGTCGGCGGGAGAAGTGCCGCGGATCGCCGGGGCCTTTGGCCTGGATACCACCACAAGGGCAAACATCATGTCCGCAGTCTACACGGCACAGGCGGCGGTCAACACCACGCGAACCGTGGCGGCGGCTGTCGCAAAGTAAGGAGGCGGACTATGATCACCATGGGAAGCCTCTTCGATGGGATCGGAGGCTTCCCATTGGCCGCATTGCGCTATGGCATTACGCCGTTGTGGGCCAGCGAGATCGAAGCCTTCCCCATCAAGGTGACGAAAACACATTTTCCCGACATGATACACGTCGGGGATATCACGAAGCTGGATGGGTCAAAGCTGCCGTCTGTGGATATCATTTGCGGCGGCTCACCGTGCCAGGACTGGTCTGTTGCCGGAGCGCGAGCTGGACTTTCCGGTTCCCGCTCCGGCCTTTTTATGGAGCAAATCCGTATCACAAAGGAGATGAGAGATGCAGATATTCGAGCTGGACGGACAGGACTGTCTGTTCGACCAAGATACCTATGCTGGGAAAATGTCCCTGGAGTATTCTCCTCCGGAGAACCCAAGGGCGAAGACTTCCGCATCGTCCAAGAGGAGATCGTCCGAATTAAGTGCGATCAACTATCAGTTCCTCGACCTGACTCCGGGCGCTGGGAACCTGCTGGGGGAATCGTATTGGGAGACGCTTTCTCCCTATGTTGGAGAGTCCTTGACGCTCAATACTGGGGCGTCGCCCAAAGACGCCGTCGAATCTTTCTTGTCGCAGATTTTGGAGGACTCACCGCCTTCCCGCTATTATTTGAGCAGGAAAGCCTGCCTGGGTATGCTGCGCCGCGCATCGGAGCGTGGGAAGGAACTTCCTCCGCAGCTCAAGACCGCGCTGATGATGCAGGCAGGGATGGCAGGCTTGACGACGACGGAAATACAGACGGGTGACGCTTACCACATAAACCAGCGCAATGAAGGGATCGACCTTGGTGGTGTTTCCGGTGCGCTGATGCATACGCAGAATATGCAGATGCAAACCTTTGTCACTCAGCCGGAGGAACCTGTGGACTATTACGGTGACCAGAACGGAGATAAGGCGGTGACCCTCGATGTGAACTGCGGAATATCCACCGGCAGAAACAACGTTATTGCCTTCGCCGCCAATCAGCGGGACGAGGTGCGGGACCTCCACGATGTGGCCGGTGCGCTTGGTGCCCAGCCTGGGATGAAACAGCAGACCTTCATCACACAAGATTGCCTCACTCCCTGGGATACCCAGCAAAAGCGGATTTTTACGCCGCAGAGCAAGGCCCCAACATTGGCCGGGGCGGACGGCTGCGGAGGCAGAAATCCTGCGGGACTGCTGTTCGCCGCCGCTTTCAGCGCAGGGGCCGGTTCCAGCGCGGGAGGGATTGGCTATACCCAAGAGGGCTCCCCGACGCTCAAAGGCTCCAATGGCGGCAACATGGTGCCCGCGATCCTTTGCCTGAATGACCAGGGCGGCAATCGAATGGAGATGCAGGAGGAACTATCCGGCACCCTGCGCGCCCAGGAACACGGTCACCAGCCGCTGGTGCTGTTCGAGAACCACGGCATCGACTCCCGCTACACCGGGCCGCATCCCGTGGTGCCAACCATGTCCGCACGGTACGGCACGGGCGGCAACAATGTGCCGCTGGTGGGTCAGGAGGAACCGGAAGCCAGCTGCATTACTGGCAACGCGGCGAACCATAACGCCATTTTCAATCGCCGACGGGTGGACGTATTCAAGGATGAGAATGTTGCCTCTACAGAAAGTGCCCGACAGCATAAGGACGCCACCGACCTGATCGTTCAGTTGGGACTGAAGGAAAGCACGGCACCCAGGCTCATCCGCCGCCTGACCCCGCTGGAATGCGAACGGCTCCAGGGCTTCCCCGACGGCTGGACGGACATCCCCGGTGCATCCGACTCCGCACGCTATAAAGCCCTGGGCAATAGCGTCGCCATCCCCTGCGTGGAGTACGTCATGGCGGGCATCGCCGCAGCCTTGGCAGAGTGAGGTTCGTCTGTCGATCCTGCTTCGTTTTGCTCCCGGTTCTTTGTTGGCTTTGGTCATAGCTTTGCGCGGAATCCTTCGGTATACTTGCGCTGACCATTCGAAAGGAGCGCCGTCTATATGGCAGAGAAAACGAAAAACCTCTGCGCGCAGATCCCCGAGGACCTGCACAATCGGGTGCGGGAGGAGCAGGAGCGCAGCGGTCAGACCCTGAGTCAGTACGTGACCTGGCTCATCACCAAATTCTACGAAGGGAGGGAAAAGAACGTGGAGGATACGCGGACCCTGGCGGTGCAGATACCCGCCGAGCTGTTCCAGCGACTGAACGAATACTGCAAAAGCCATAAGCTCAAGAAAAAGGAGTTCATCCTTGGCCTCGTTCGCAAGGCCCTGGAGGAATCCGAAAGCGCCGAATGAGGCGAAGATCACAGGCAGTCTGCCGCGTAAGCGCGGCGGCCTGCTTTTTCACAGGAGGGATTCATGTACATCTACCCCGAGAACCTGAAGGCCAAAGCGAGGCTGTGGCTGTGGGAACTGCGGGATGTGGCGATCCTTGGAGGGGCCCTGCTCCTGGCGGTGTTCGCCCTGGTAAAGGGCGGGACCTTTGTTCCTCTGGTCTTCGCCGCCGTCTACGCCTTCCTCAGCATCCGCGTGGAGGAGGCCAGCATCCTGGACTTCCTTCGCTACGCCGTCCGCTTCCTGTTCCTGCAGCCTCAGCTATTCGAGTGGAGGGAGCGGAGTGAATAGAAAACAGAAGAAAGAGCTGCGCCAGCGACAGAGTACGCGGCAGCTCATGGGTATTGACCAGCTCACCGATTACGGCGTCAAAACGCCGAAGGGGGAGCTGGTCTTTTTCCTGGTCCGCCCGGACAACCTCTCGGTACTCTCCGGCGAAGGCGTTCGAGGCAGGGTCCGTGCCCTCATGGAGCTGCTCCGCGGTACCGAAACGGTGACGCTCCGGGCCATGGATTCCCGCGAATCCTATGAGCAGAACAAGATCTATTACCAGCAGAGGCTGGAGCGGGAAACGAATCCCGCACTCCGTGCATTGCTGGCAAAGGACAGGGTCTATCTGGACGAAATCCAGACCATGACCGCCTCAGCGCGGGAATTTGCCCTGGTCTACCCCTTGGATCGCCAGGGCAGCGAGAGCGCCGAAGTGCAGATCACGCGCATGGCAAAGGATATTCGGGACCGGGGCTTCCATGTGCGGATCGCCCGCGACCAGGATATCAAACGCCTGCTGGCAGTCTACTACCAGCAGGATGTGACGACCGAGCACTTTGAAAGCATCGATGGAGAAAGAGCGGTGATCAAGTTTGCAAAAGAAGGTTAAAAAACCGCAGAAGAAAAAGAAAAGCCCGGTGCAGACCGCACCGAAAAAGGCCGCGAAAGGAAAGACCGCAGCCCCGATCCGGCTGCCGGTCATCCCCTCGCGGGAGAAAAAAACGGAACCCTTGCCCAAGGACTTCCTGGATATCGTCGCTCCCGGAGCGGTGAAATTCAATACCGACCATTATATCCTGGGCAATTCCTACCGCACGGTCTTCGCCCTGCGGGGGTATCCCACCAGCACCGAGGAACTGGCGCTCCTCCAGCACCTGGGAGCCAAGAGCGGAGTCACGCTCTCCATCTACGCCCGCCAGGTGACCCCTGCGGAGGAACGCAAGATCCTTCACGACGCCACCAACAAGAACCGCATGAGCAGAGCCAGTACCTCGGATCTCAAAGCCACCGTCACGGCGGAGGCCAATCTGCAGGACGTGGCGGCGCTTATCGCCTCCATGCACCGGAACAGGGAGCCCCTGATGCACTGTGCAGTGTTCCTGGAGCTGTCAGCACGGGATCAGGAGGGACTGCTCACCCTGCAGAACGAGGTCCTGGCGGCGCTGGTGCGCTCCAAGCTCTCCGCCGACCGCGTTCTCCTGCGCCAGCAGGAGGGCTTCCGGGCGGTCAACCCGGCTGGCTGGAACTGCTTCGGCAGTCAGTATGAGCGGGTACTTCCAGCCTCCTCGGTAGCCAATCTCTACCCCTTCAACTACTCCGGCAAGACCGATCCCCAGGGTTTCTACATCGGGAAGGACCGCCACGGCTCCAACATCATCGTGGATCTGGAGCGCCGCGCCGAGGACAAGACCAACGGCAGCGTCCTCATCCTGGGCAACTCCGGCATGGGTAAGAGCTTCCTGCTGAAGCTCCTGCTGGTGAACGTGCTGGAATCCGGCAAGACAGCGATCTGCCTGGACCCGGAGCATGAGCTCGTGGATCTCAGTCGGAACCTGGGCGGCTGCTTCATCGACCTGATGAGCGGCAGATACATCATTAACCCCTTGGAACCCAAGCTGTGGGATGTGGACGGAGATGACGATCCTGACGCTCCGGAGGCGTTTCGGAAGCATTCCCGGCTCAGTCAGCACATCTCCTTCCTCAAGGATTTCTTCCGGGCGTATAAGGATTTCTCTCAGTGGCACATCGACACCATCGAGCTGATGCTGGAGCGGCTCTACCGGAAGTGGAATATGGATGACGGTACGAACTTCACCGAGCTTGGCGCGGCAGACTATCCCATCCTCTCCGACCTCTACGCCGTGATCGAGGAAGCCTACCGAAACTATGAAGCGGAGCAGAGGCCCCTGTATACAAAGGAACTGCTGCAGGAGGTGCTCCTGGGGCTTCACTCCATGTGTGTGGGCGCGGAGAGCTGCTTTTTCAACGGCCACACCAACATCACCTCCGACCGCTTCCTTGTCTTCGGCGTCAAGGGGCTTGTGAACGGAAACGAAAATGTGAAGGACGCGCTGCTCTTCAACGTGCTGTCCTACCTCAGCGACAAGCTGCTCACCGCAGGCAATACTGTGGCGGCGCTGGATGAGCTGTACATCTGGCTCTCCTCCCGAATGACCGTCGAGTACATCCGCAATACCCTCAAGCGTGTGCGGAAGAAGGAATCCTCCCTCATCATGGCCTCGCAGAATCTGGAGGACTTCAACGTGGACGGCGTTCGGGAGCTGACCCGTCCCCTGTTTGCTATCCCGACCCATCAGTTCATCTTCCATTGCGGCTCGGTGGACCGGCAGTTCTATATGCAGAATCTCCAGTTGGAGGAAAGCGAATACGAGCTCATCCGCAATCCGCAGAACGGCGTCTGCCTGTACAAGTGCGGCGTGGAACGCTTCCTGCTGGAAGTCCACGCCCCGGAGTACAAGCAGGCCCTCTTCGGGACTGCTGGCGGGAGATAAAAGGAGAAACGCAACATGGAACCTATCGAACTTGAAATCTGGAAGCAGAATCCGGAAGACCCGCGCTATCTGAAATATGTCGGTCAGCCGAAAGCGGAGGAGGCATTCCAGGAGCTGGGGCAGAGGCTGGAGGCCATGGGCCTCATGCCAGATGAATACTTCCTCATGAATCGGGAGTGGGAGAATGGCCGTGAGATCCCCAAAGGTGCAGACATCTTCTGCGCTACGGACTACGGTGAGAGTGAGGGCGTCTATGTGGATGTGTACCTCAAGTGGTATGAGGACGGCAAGCCCATCACCAAGAGCTTCGCCACCGGCAAGACCCTGGGAGAGACCGGCTATGACCTGGACCGGATGTTCCTCACCGCCTCCGCCATCACGAAAGCATTCCATGGTGAGGGCTGGCACAATGAAAATGCCCGAGGCGCGATTCTGGATCTGAATGCAGAGGAAAAGAAAACGCTGCTGGCGGTACTCACCCGGCAGGAACAGACACCGGAAATCCAGGGCCTGCTGATAAAGCTGGCCGGTGATGCGGTGGAGCAGGCACAGGCACCGCAGCAGGCACAGGCGGGTCCGACCATGGAGATGACCCTATGACCACCGCGGCTGTTATTGCAAAGGCGGCCAGTGTTGTACTCAGCAATGAGAAAGGGAGAAAGGCGGTGGGCTGGATCATCACAGCTGTCCTCTCGCCCCTCATCCTGCTCATCGCCGTTCTCTGCTCGCTGGGCTCCGGCAGCGCCGCGCACAACAACTTCGCCGTGGACGCCTGCTTCTACGGCGGGAGCTTCTCGGAGCAGGTGCCCGCAGAGTATCAGACCCACGTCACGCAGATGCGCTCCGCCTTCTCTGTGTTGGATACGTCCATCGCCGCCGTCAATGCCATCATGGAAAACGGAAGTCTTGACCCGACCCGGATCAAGGCTGTTTTTTATGCCCTCTGCTTTGGAGATAACGCACCGAACCAACGGGCAGCCAACCGCTTCGTGGAGTGCTTTTATACCACAGAGGAAAGGACACGGGAGGTGGCGGTGCTGGATGAAAACGGTGATCCTGTGCTGGATGAGGACGGCAATCCCGTCACCGAGTCGAAGTCCTACACCGTGGCGCTGCCCTGTTCCCTGGAGACCGCCTATGCAAACCTGGCCGCAGAGCTGGGCCGGGAGATCACCGGCGATGACCGGAAGAACATTGCCCAGATTTACCGGCGCATCGCGGGCAGCGTGGACAGCGGCGTCTATGGGATCACGGACTTCGAGCGCGGCACAGACCACGGTGTGGAGATTGACCTCTCCGGCTACGTCGACCCGGACCGCAAGAACGCCGCCGACCTGGCCACCTACGCCATCCATGCCTGGGAGCAGGGCTGGGGTTATGTGTGGGGCACCTGCGGCTGGGTGCTGACGGATGAACTCCTGGAGGCAAAGCTGGCCCAGTACCCGGAGGGCGTCGGCGAGTATGAGGACATCATCCGTGACCAATGGCTGTATGGCCGCACCGCAGACTGCGTGGGCCTCATCAAGGGCTACGGCTGGCTGGACCCGGACACCCGGACCATCGGCTATGCCGTAAACGGGATGCCGGATCTCTCGGCAAACCAGATGTATCATGCCGCCCAAGTGTCCGGCTCCATCGATACGATCCCGGAGATCCCCGGCCTCGCCGTCTGGCGGGACGGACACATCGGCGTGTACATTGGCGACGGCTATGTCATTGAGGCCATGGGCACCCGCTACGGCGTGGTCAAAACAAAACTCGGCGAGCGGGGCTTCACCCACTGGCTGGAGATCCCGTACATCGACTATGACTGACAAGGAGGCAGTTATGAAGAAGACATCAATCACGATCACCTGGGAGGAGGACAAGCTCTCCGCCCTCCGGCTCTACCTGGCGGAGAAGGAGGTCCAGGTGGAGGACGCGCTGGTGAAGGCCCTGGAAAGTCTCTACGCCAAGGCGGTGCCCCAGCAAGTCCAGCACTACCTGGAGCTGCGGAGCGGCATGGCGGACAATGCTCCGCCGAAGCCCAAGCCGGAAGCAAAGCCCACGGCGAAGCCGGAAAAGACTACGGAGGAAACGGAGGTGAGCCCGAATGGCAAGCCGGGAGATCGTCCTCTGGCTGGATGAGCGGTGGTACGACGCGCTGGAGCGCCACCTCCGCGGAGAGACCCTGCGGGGTAAGCTGGAGGACTACCTGGACGAGCTGTGCGATCAGCTGCCGAGCCAGGAGTACGAGCGGATCAACGCGGAGATCCACCGGGAGCGCATGGAGCGGGAGGCACAGCGGGAGGCCAGCCGCCGCTTCAGTGTGTTCCGTATCCGGGAGAACGGGGAGCGGCACTGCTGTCTGGTGGACGAGCCGGTAGATTTCCTCGCCGCCGCCCGCTCCCTGCGGAGCTACCTTCGCTCCGAACACGGGGCGGGCTTCCGCAAGTATTACGCCGCCGCCCAGGAGATCTCCCCACGGGAGTTCAACCAATATGCACAGGAGCGGGGTCAGAGCACCGGACGAGTGGTCGGCGCTTTCGATATCGATCTGGACTGCGGTACCGTCGCCACGCTGGATGGGCAGGGCAATTGGAGCCTCTACAGCCTCAAGGATGTGAGCAGCGCCTCTTATCACGCAGAACGAAAAAACCATGAGCCAGCCTCGGCCCGACTCGTTCGGCTGATGGAATGCCTCCGGGGAAAAGCACTGCCCCAGCAGGGTTACTACCCGATCGGGTACATTACCTACGGGGAGCGGGAGCTGCGCCCGGAGGACATCTCCTTCGCCGACGAGATCTGCGAGGAGGACGGCAGGCTGAACTTTTATCTGGAGTCCTTCGACGGCCTTGGCGAGGTGCTGGGCACCAACGTATGCACGACGGAGACCGACGATTACGTCAACGTCTATGCCGACTTCGACCTGGAGCATGGGCTGGTGGCGGACACGCTGCTGGTCATTCTCCACCGGGGCGACGGCACAGACCGGCAGCATGAGTATCCGCTGTCCCCGGAGGAGCAGGCGCTCCTGCTCCCGAAGATGGAGGCGTACTGCCTGGAGCAGACCGGCCTGAGCCTCGCGGAATACCGCAGCCAGTACCTCGCCCAAGGGCAGGAGACCCAGGGCATGCGCACGGAACCGACGATGTGAGGCCGCTGTCGGCGCTGTGTGCGCGGGAACCGGGGAGGGCAGCATCCCAGCCCCCGGAGGCGTCGGGAGAGCCGTGGCCCCGCGCTCGGGCCGGTTTGGGAGGCTTTTTCCCGGTTCGATTTTTTTACAAGATAAAGAGAGGTGGTCGCAAGCGCCCGCCTCTCGCCCACAAAGCCCCGCAGTGCGGGGCTTTTCCGGGGATCGGCAAGGTGGTCGTAAAACAGAGGTCACCCGGATTTGGGTGGTCGTGACCGGCTGAAACCCCCGGTTTTGCGAGGTTTTCGCTGTGTCGCAGGAAATAACGGAACGGAGGAAACGGTTTTGGAGGACGAAAAGAAAACACGGACCGCTGTCTGGCTCTGGCCCGGCACGATCCGGAAGATCGACGAGTGGATGAAACGGGACAACTGCGAGACCCGCAGCGAGTTCATCGAAAAGGCGCTGGGGTTCTATCTTGGCTACCTGCAAAGCGGGGAAGCCACCGGCTACATGAGCGAAGTCCTCTCCACGCTCATCTCGGGGATCCTGGACAACAACAATAACCGGCTCCGCTCTCTGCTGTTCAAGTGGGCGGTGGAGCTGAACATGATGTGCCACACCATCGCGGCGCACTACCGGGTGGATGAGATCGACCGGCGGGAGCTCCGCGCCTTCGCGGTGGACGAGGTGAAGAAAACCTACGGTCAGATCAGCTTCGACCACGCCATCGATGTACAGCGAGGAGCACCGTATGAAGAACCGTGGCACGACTGATTTTCATCTCGCCCTACCTCAAGGGCGGCCAGGGAAAAACGGCGCTCTCCCGGCGTACAAACTACATCGCTACCCGCGATGGCGTGGAGCGCATAAAAAGCGACAGAGGTGAGCAGCCCGCCGGGAAAAAGCAGCGGGCGCTCATCCTGCGCCTCCTGGAAGCCTACCCGCAGATGATGGAGCTGGGCGAGTATGAGGACTATCTCAAAGCGCAGACGGCGGACACGGCCTCCGAACTCATTGACCGGGCGCTGGAACAGTTCGTCACGGCAGAGGATCAGCGGGAAAACTACCTGGACTACGTCGCCCACCGTCCCGGCGTGCAGAAAGAGGGCGACCACGGCCTATGGGACCGGAACGGCAAGGTGCAGAATCTCTCCAAGGCCGTGGAGGAAGTCGCCAACCATGAGGGGAACGTCTGGACGCCGGTGGTCTCTCTCCGGCGCGAGGACGCCGAGCGGCTGGGCTATACCAACGCCGAAAACTGGCGGGCGCTGGTGAATGCCTGCTCCAAGGAGATCGCGGACGGGTATAAGATCGCGCCGGAGAATCTGCGCTGGTACGCCGCCCTCCATGAAAAGGAAAAGCACATCCACATCCACCTGATCCTGTTCTCCAAGAATCCCAAGGAGGGCTATCTCACCAAGCGGGGCATTCGGGACATCAAGTCCGCTTTTGCGTCCAGAATATTTGAGCAGGATCTCCTGCAGGTCTATGAGCGTAAGACGGAGTACCGGAATGAGCTGCAGCAGTCCGCCGAGAGGGAGATGGCGGAACTCATTTTTCAGATGGAGACCGGCAGGGTTCGGAACAAGAAGCTGGAGCAGCTCACGGCAGAGCTGGCCCAGCGGCTGCAAAATACAAAGGGGCGGAAAGGATACGGTTACCTTCCGCCGCAGATTAAGCGCATCGTAGATGCAATCGTGGACGAACTGGCCGAGGACGAGCGGGTAGCCGCCGCCTACTCTCTCTGGCAGGAGATGCAGGATGAAGTCTACCGCACCTATAGCGAAACGATGCCGGAGCGTCTCCCGCTCTCCCGGCAAAAGGAGTTCAAACCCGTGCGGAACATGGTGATTCGGGAAGCCCTGAAGCTCTCGGAGCAGACGCCCGAAACAGAAACGGCTGAGACGGAAGACGAGGCTGAGCCGGAGAAAGCAGAAGTGCCGGACACGAAGGAGACGGTAGCGCCGGACACGAATCCAAAAGCAGAACAGAAACAGGCGTATCCTTCCGGCAGCCATCAGGTTGCATACAAAACGGAGCAGAAGGAACGCCTGACGTCGGCAGGCACGGCGGTCGTCCGGATGCTCCACCACATGGGGCGGATCTTCCGGGATAACGCAGTCTCCGACGCGACGCACAAGGGCATCCAAATCGACCGGAAGCGCCGCAGACAGCTCCAGGAGAAGCGGATCGCCATGGGCCACAAGCTGGACGATCATGAGGAGGAACAGGGACAGACGATGCGCTGATATGGGCGACCCAAGGAATACTTCTTTATTTTTCAACATGGTCATGATATACTGCGCTTGGGAGAAGGTGAAGCACTTATGACGAAAGCTCAACTTGATAAACGTGTTGCTGCGGTCAAGACCGCAGACGCCATCAATGCCATTGAGGGCGCTCCTGTATCCGACTATGCACGGAAGCTCTCGGCGAGCTGGGCCCGCGGAGAGATGACAGGAGAACAAATGAAAGCTGCGCTTCAGGCATACCACAAAAGTATAGCAGAACGGGTGCGGAGCCGTGCCTGATATCTATCTTTACGATGACATCCCGGTTCTTCGGAACAGACTGGATATCCGGGATGAGAAAACACTGGACATGATCGAGGCGGAGCAATCTCGCCAGAATATGATGCTGCTCTACGAACAGGGCTTTGAGGATTTCACGCCGGAGGGACTCTGTAAAATCCACAGGGCTCTGTTCGGCGATATATATGACTGGGCAGGTAAATATCGAATCATCAATATAGAAAAACGGGAAAGGCTTCTCGCCGGTCGCAGCGTGTGGTATTCCAATGATGTGGATATTCCGCGGGACTTGGATGACGCATTTCGAGAGATATACAAGGTGCGCTGGTCGCAACTGTCAAAAGAGAAGTTCGTCCATGCGCTGGCAAGACACTTTCCGAAGCTCTGGCAGATACATCCGTTCCGCGAAGGAAACACCAGGACGGTCGTCATGATGATGACATTCTTCGTGGAGCATTATGGATATTACATGGATCAGGAACTGCTGGCAGCGAGTGCCGGTTATGTTCGGGACTCTTTTGTTATGGCCTCTCTGGACCAATTCTCAGAATATGAGCATCTGGAAAGGATTTTGCAGGATGCTGTATCCGAGGAACCCATCGACTACGATCCCAGAACATTGGAGGCACAAACGTCAGAAGAAGTCCGCATTGAGAAGTACAAGAAGTACCAGAAAGAAAAATACGAACCTCAGCCTCATTATAAACGCGAGGATTAATCTGCATTCAAATCTGCTGACCCAGGGCGCCGAGCGATCGGTGCCCTTTTTTTATGCCCGAAATGAGGTGAACAACACAAGGGACAATACAACCATTTCACAGATGAGCCCGCAGCGGTGAAGCTGCGGGCTCAAAGGGTTCTACTCCACGTATTGCTCAATGAACTCCGTGGGGGTCAGAATATCCGGACGTTCGATGCTGACGTCTGCAAAATCCTTGTCTCCGGTGATCAGGATATCCACATCCTCTGCGATGGCGGTATAGAGAACTGGATAATCCTTCTCGTCGCGGATCTCAAAAAGGCCTGGCTCCATCTCCTTCGGCGTATAGACGAGCTCAAAGCTCATGTTCGCCAGGAGCGCGTCAACTGCCTTTGCCTTGGTGGGAAACTTGCGCTCCACCACATAAGAGAGTTCCTCGATTACGAAAGACGAGAGCACCAGACGGTGGTTTTCAAAGATACACTGCATCAAGCGGTTCATCCTCTCTCCCGGAAAGAGAATGGCGGAGAGAAGGACGTTGGTGTCCAGCATGATCCGCATTTTATCTCTCCCTGCGAAGCTCGGAAATCATGTCCGCCACATCCTGCTCATTCCGGAGGCCGAGCCGGTCTGCTTCTCCGGCGAAAGCAGCCTGGGCTTGCCGGAGCGCCTCCATAGAAGAATTCATCACGTAAATGCGTCCGCGATCTTCCACAAACAGAACCTTGTCGCCTTCCTTTACGCCCAGTTTCCTGCGAATATCCACAGGGATCGTGATCTGCCCCTTGGAAGTGACCTTTGCAAGCTCCATACCCAAACGCTCCTTTTCTGTTAACCCTTACATTCCTTACTTCCCTTACGACCATAGCATAACACAGCGGCTACGAAAATGCAATACGAAAACAACGGAGATGATATCCATGGGACAATACATCCACTTCACAGAGGAACAAAAGCTCCGGGCCGGGTCCGTGGACCTGGAGGAATTCCTGCGGCTTCGAGGCGAAAGACTCCTGGCCTCCGGGCGGGAGAAGCGGCTGGCCAGCGACCACAGCATCACCGTCCGGGGCAGCGAATGGTTTGACCACGCCGCGGGAAAGGGCGGCGGCCCGGTCTCCTTCGTGCAGAGCTATTACGGCCTGAGCTATCCGGAGGCCATGACCCTCCTCCTTGGTGGCGAGGCCGGTCAGATCTACCCCTCGGCGCGGGAGCGGAAAGAGACGCCGCCCAAAGAGTTCTCGCTCCCGGAGCGGGGCGAGAATATGCGCCGGGTATACGCCTACCTCATGAAGCATCGGCACATCGACAAAAGCGTGATCTCACACTTCGCAAGAGCAGGCACGCTCTATGAGGACGCCGAATACCACAACTGCGTTTTCATCGGCAGGGACGAGAATGGCATTGCGCGCCACGCCCACAAGCGCAGTACAGGCAGCTTCGGCGAAACCTTCCGCATAAACGTGGAGGGCGGCGACCCGAGGTATACGTTTCACCATTTGGGCGGCGATGGGTACCTCTATGTGTTCGAGGCCCCCATCGACCTCCTGTCCTTCATTACCATGTACCCCAGGGGCTGGCAGGCACACAGCTATGTGTCCTGCTGCGGTACATCCATCCAGCCGGTGCTGAAGATGGTGGAGCGGATGCCCGTGCAGGATACGGTGTTCCTCTGCCTGGACAACGACCGCGCTGGGCAAAGAGCCTGTGAGCGCATGGCGGAGGAGCTGCAGGCGCGAGGCGTGGCCTCTGTGCGAATCTCGCCGCAGCTCAAAGACTGGAACGACGATCTGGTTGCGCAGTCCCAAAAACAAGAGTCGGCCTTCCTCTCCATGGGATGAGAAAGGCCGCTGAAAAACAGGAGGATTTGGTTTGACCAATAGCAAATACTCGCGAAGCAGCTTCGGCGGCAGGAAGACCGCCAAGCTGCTTTTTCTTTTCCTGGCGCTGCTGGCGCTGGCCCTCGGATTCACGGTTCCGGTTTCCGCAGCAGAGGATGACGCCAGCTATTCCAATGAGATCTGGAGAAACGGAATCTACTACTCCACCCTGGGGGACATGGCCGGAAGACGCCTCTACGTTTACGGGATCGTAGACAGTGCCCAGGAACTGCCGGAGGACGGAACGGATAAGAACGTGATCCTGAACGCCGATGACGCTGCCGGGCGCCTGGACATGGTGCTGTATCTCTATCGCATCTGCGGGACGAAGCCCCAAGGACACGCACCCTTTGCGGATGTGCCGGAGCAGTACGCCGAGGCCGTGGACTGGCTCTATGAAGCGGGTGTCACCAAGGGCATCAGCAGCACCCAGTACGGCACAGGAAGCATCACCGAGTATCAGGCTCTCGTGATGCTCTCCCGTCTTCTGCATTGGGAGACCGAGGACCGGGGCGAGGTGTTCCGCATGGCGGACAGCCTGGGACTCCTGCCCCCTGGACAGGACCGCCCGGTTTTCACCAATGGACAGCTATACCAGATACTATCAGATCTGCTGGACTGCTGTTTCCCGGAACGGTGTGCTCCGCTCCGAGCAGAGATGGGCGCTCCGATGAGGATAACTCTGGAGGCGGGCTCCTATGAAGATGCCCTCCGGCAGATAAACGCCGCGCTGCTGTATCTCCCGAGGAAAATTACCGTTCAGTTTTCCGAAGAATGTACCCAGGGGGATATAGACCTCTTTCAGCTTCGCTTCGACTGGCTGCAGGGGGAGGTGGCGCTGCCGATCATCGGGGCTCTGGATCGAACCTACCGTTCGCCCTACTCTTTTACCGTTCTTTCGGAGCGGGAGTTTCGACTCGGGTTCTCTCATTACTCGGATGCCTATTCCGTCCGCGCGGATACGCTGAACTGGCTGCGCGTCTATGCGGATAAGGCATACAGCGAGGCCCTGCGGCGCTTTCAAGAACAGTACGTTGCGCCTTTGAATGAGCTGCCCTCGGACTATGACTGCATCGTGGGCGCCCACGACCTGCTCTGCTCCCTGGCATCCTACGACTATTCCGAATACGAAACCGGAAGCCGAAAGCAGGCACACTCCCTGCTGGGCTTTTTGGAGAACCGCGCCGTCGTCTGCGATGGATATGCCAAAACCTATCAGTGGATGCTACTCTGCCTGGGCATCGACAGCTATGAGGTCGTGGGAGAGGCAAGCGGGGAATGTCATGCCTGGAACAAGGTCAGGCTGGATGGCTCGTGGTACAACGTGGATGTCTGTTGGGATGATACAGGGTCTTCCTCCGGGTTCCTGCTGAAAAGCGACGCCTATTTTGAGGATCACCAGCACAGCTTTACCGACAGCTTTTCCAAAACCGCATACGCCAGTCCGTCCGACTACAAAGCATCGTGAGAAGGAGGTGAAAGTTTTATGCCAACCGGTTTGTGGACTCTGGCGGCCGTGGTCTCCGTGATGGGCGTCGTGATTGGGACAATCCTGTTTTTGTCCGAACACTACTCCTTGAACAGCATCAAATCCCGGACCGTGGGCGACGGACAGCACGGGACGGCCCGCTGGGCGACCAGAGGCGAGATCAGGCACATTTTCAAGCAAGTTCCTTTTCAACCGGCACTCTGGCGCAAAGGGAAAGAACTCCCGATAAAAACTCAGGGGCTCATCCTGGGCAGCACGGGGAAAGAGGACGAGGTCACGGCCCTGGTGGACTGCGACGATATCCATTGCCTCATGATCGGTGCCTCCGGCATCGGCAAGACGGCCTTCTTCCTCTATCCGAATCTGGAATATGCCTGCGCCAGCGGCATGAGCTTTCTGGCTCTGGACACCAAGGGGGACCTTGCCCGGAACTACGGCGCTGTGGCGACGAAATACTATGACTATAAGGTGGCGGTGATCGATCTGCGAAACCCCACCCGCTCGGACGGTTTCAATCTGCTGACGCTGATCAACCACTATATGGATTTGAGCCGGGAGCACCCGGACAATCTCGCCGCCAGAGCAAAAGCGGAAAAGTACGCCAAGATCCTTTCCAAGACCATCGTGACCCCAGAGGGCGACGCCTCCCAATACGGACAGAATGCCTTTTTCTACGACGCAGCCGAGGGGCTCATGACCGCCATCGTCCTGCTTCTGGCGGAGTTTTTGCCGCCCACGGAGCAGGCCCCGGTGGAGCGGCGGCACATCGTGTCCGTCTTCAAGCTGGTGCAGGATCTGCTGGCTCCGTCCCCGAACCCCCAGCAGAAGAACGGCTTCCAGATGCTGATGGATTTGCTTCCGGATACCCATAAGGCCCGCTGGTTTGCCGGGGCAGCTCTCAACAGTTCGGATCAGGCCATGGCCTCCGTCATGTCCACGGTCCTTTCCCGGCTGAACGCTTTTCTGGATTCCGAGCTGGAGCAGGTCCTCTGCTTTGACAGCGCCATCGATGCGGAAAAGTTTGCGGCGGAAAAGTCCGCCATCTTTCTGATCCTCCCGGAGGAGGACAGCACCAAGAACTTCATGGCGGGACTCATGATCCAGAATCTCTCCCGCGAGCTCTTTTCCGTGGCCGACGAGAACGGCGGCAAGCTCAAGAACCGGGTGGTACTTTACTGCGACGAGCTGGGCACCATGCCTCCCTTCGACATCCTGCCGCTGTTTTCCGCGGGCCGCTCCCGGAAGCTGACGCTGGTGCCCATCATCCAAAGCCTCGCCCAATTGGAGAAGAACTATGGGAAGGAGGGCGCGGAGATCATCTCCGACAACTGCCAGGACACCATCTTCGGCGGATTTGCGCCTAACTCTCAGACCGCTGAGGTACTGTCCAAGGCTCTGGGCAGCCGCACGGTCATGAGCGGGAGCATCTCCAAGAGCAAGAATGACCCCGGCGAATCTCTCCAGATGATAGAGCGTCCGTTGATGACGGCGGACGAGCTGAAAAGCATCCCCAAAGGGGAATTCATCGTGATGAAAACCGGCTCCCACCCCATGCGGACCAGGCTCCGCCTGTTCCTGGACTGGGGCATTACCTTCGGCGATCCCTACATCCTGCCGGAGCGGGCCGCCCGCCAGGTGGCCTACGCGGACCGGAACGCCCTGATGGGGAGCATCCGCGCCAAATACCCACCGCCTCCCGCGCCTGCGCCCATGCCGCAGAGTATCCCACGAAAAGCGGATCGCGGCATGATGCGGAGGGTCAAGCCGCCCATGATCGAGCTGGAGCCGGAGGAAGAATCCGGCCCCAGCGCCGAGGCCCGCTATGTCACCTGGCCCGGAGGGAGATTATGAGCTGGTTTGGCGCCATCTACGCGGACGGGGAGCTCAGTCACCGGGCAAAGGCTGTGTATATGTACCTCTCTGACCGCTCCGACGCCGAGGGGAAATGCTGGCCGGGGATCAAGACCATTGCCGCCGACCTTCAGCTCTCCCGCTCCACGGTGAAGCGGGCCCTCGCAGATCTGGAGAAGCAGGGTTATCTGGAGAAGACCCATCGTTTCCGGGAGAATGGAAGCTATACCTCCAATCTCTATACGGTCCTCCCCAGGCCGCCGCCCTGAGAATGGGAACAGGCGCAGTCTCCCGCCAAGGGGAAACTACGCGCAAAAATGGGTCCCCGATGCGGCCCAGCGAAGCAGGCGCACCGGGGAAAGGAGGAGCAGCGGAATGAACGATCCCCGCCACAACTGCGGCGGGGATCGTGATGTGGAGCTTGCGACGACGTGAACCGAGGGTGGGCCCATGATGAACCCACCGGAAGGTCTCACTCTAGCGGAGAATTCCAAGGCAGAGAAAGAACTTACTAATGGACGGGGGAAACTGCCTTATGTATCAGGATTGCGGCGCTTGGCGGATTCGATCCGCCGCCAGTCCAGCCTCTGACCGCAGCGATCACAGTAGGCCTGATAGTCCCGCTCCAGGGTGACGTTGCAGCGGGGACAGTAATAGTAGGCGCTTTCCCTTCCAAAAGCGTCGCGGTACAGGAGAAATTCGCTCACCGGCAGAGAAAGGCGGTATGCGGCAAAACGAAAGAGAGATAAAACCCACTGAGGAATTTGCGGCTCCCCCGTGATCAGACGGCTTTTCTCGGCTTCCCTCTGAGCCCGGCGGCTTTTTGCGCCGGCAGGCTTTCGGGTGATCTGCGCTTCTGTGCGGACCGACTCTGACAAAGCGGCCCGGCCTTTGGATCCGGCCATCCCATGGTTCCTTTCCGCAGGATGCTCTGAATCGCGGCAGACCGCTCCACGTATTCACTTCCCATCCTCCATAGCCCATCTGGCAGACCTCCTGCTCTCAACAGATTCGAGCGTCGGACTTTTCGCTCTGAAAAGGAGTGGGCGGCTGCGGGAATAACCCATCGTGAACAAGGACCCCATATAAATAAACCGTGCTCCCCGGCCACCAGTTGATGGTTGGGGAGCACCGATACATACAGGATGGTTGCGAGAAATCTGGGCAGCGTCAGGAATAAGAATAATAGGGGATAGTATCGCTTCCATTGTCGTCTGCTGCGTAAAAATAAAGGATTGCCAGATAGTCCTTGCTTGAGGAGCCGCTGTATGTAACATGGTCAGCCTTTGCGGAGGTGTTATAACTGAGCATGTCGTCCGTATAATTGGAATCGCTGGAATCAAAGATGTATACCAGGTTCCACGTGTTTCCTGTTTTCTCATACAAGTAGATTTCAGAAACACCGATCTCGTTCATAATACGTCGGCCAACGATGGTGAAATAGATGTTGACGTCATTCCCGGAACGTGTGAAATAGGCATTTGTTGCTCCAATATAGGTGCTTGACTCTTGCACAGCAAGTGCAACCGTAGAAAGCAAAATCGAAAGAATAAGGATAAACACAATATGCCGAACGGTATTCTTTTTCAATTTTCTATCTCCCTTACGGAATCAACGATCCGTTTCATTTCTTCAAGTGAAATATCTCCCATAATGTAGGCAACATAATTGTCAGTTTGCCAGATGGCTGTATGCTGTTCTACATCAGAAACAATATAAAAAGTCATATTGTTTGAGTAGTACTCAAGAGGAGAGGTATCTTCCTTTTGATAGACATATGTAAATGCAGAAGAAGATGAATCAACAGTAATGGAAAGGGTTCGATTGCCATTATAATAGATTTCGTGCAGCAAAACTGGATCGGTCTCTACAACCGAGGTCTTCAATTTGAATCCCTCAGGCAGCCACGTCGGATAAAGCGGCTCGTGAATGCCCAACTGTTCCAACGCCACAGCAATCGGTGACGAATCAAACAGCTCATTCGGTTTGGCTTCTTCTCCGCCGAAGCTGAACGCCTCATCGTTCCATCTCGGTACCCACCCGAACAGGTTGTACCCCAGTGCGCTGGCTGTGGCAGCTGCGGCAATGAACAGCACGATCACAGCCGCGGCGACCAGCCCGAAGCGCATCAGCTTGCGATGCCGAACAGGGCGAGCTTTCTCCTTCTCCGGTACCATACGAACCACATCAGCATCTGCCACCTGCGTTTCTTCCATCACCTCCCCGGTATTGCGGACACCGAGGCGAGACAGCTCTTCACGGTAATTCTCCTGGAAATGCTTCCAGGACTCTTCGGCGGTATATCTCCGGGGAAGGGGATTCTTTTTGTTGAGGACGGCCATGATCGCGTCCATCTGCTCCACGTCAGAATCGGAGTAGTCATCGGTGGAATCGAAGATGGCGTTCAGGGCCTCCCGCAGCTCCTCCACGGAATAGTCTTCGTATCTCGACTGGATTTCGGCATCCTTAGTATTCGGCATTCTTTTCACCCCCTCTATAATTAAAGTCCCACGAGAGGGCCATTTTGTGACACCCTAAAGAAAATATTTTTTCAGTCATCTTTTTGATCCTCCCCCAGCGCCTTGCGGAAACGGTTTCTGGCCCGTTCGATGTTCTTTCTGCAGGTCGCCTCATTGATGCCGAATCTGGCGCACAGATCCTGATAGGAGAAGCCTTCCGTGCCGTACAGGATCAGCAGCTCCAGATCCTTGTCACTGACGATCCCGCCGTATATGAGACGCAGGGCCAGCTGATCCTCATATTTCTCAGAACATAGCTGTGCCAGCTCCGTCTGCAGATGCTCGGCGTACTGCGTGTCGCGCTGCAGATGCGCAATGCGGTGCTTCAGAATGCCAAGAAGCCAGGAGGACTTCTTCTCGCTGTTTATGTATTTGTCCGGTTTTTCCCAGACCCGGAGAAATACCTCCTGCACCAGATCATCAGCAGTGTCCTTGCTGAAGCCCTTTTGCTGTGCGTAATTCACAAGGTAATCGTGGTACTTGAGGAATGCCTCGGAGACAATATCCGACGTTTCTGCAGGGAGCGGGTTTCTCTTTTCTTCTTCCAAGCTGTCCACCTCTTCAATATGTCTGGTTTTTACGATTTTTATGGTTCCGATGATGGGTATACTTCAATCACAAACAGCCAATCTATTTATAGCGAGGCCGGGCGCAGGGCCAGACGGCCCGCGCCATATCCTCTTATAGGAACAAAGCAGATTTGTAGACTGTCGTTGTTTTGCGGTGGACCAAATCCGTAAAAACAAAGGTGACTCAGCCTGTATATGGCGCTTCACAGTGAGCAAGCTCTAACTGAGAAACACGAAATAGCGCCTTGGAATCCTCCTGAGCGCATCATTTTTTTCGCAAAGTATTCCGATTTGCGTGAGAATCGACGGAATCCCTTGTCTGACAAGGATTTTCGGCTCGCTTTGGACGATGTTTCTGACGGTTTATTTTCTCAGACCGCCAGGGGCAACATGGAAGAAATCGCCTCCACAATTTGCCGTTTGTGCTGCATGGTAGGGTGTACATAGAGCTGAAGCGTCGTTTTCACGTTGCTGTGGCCAAGAAGCTCGCTGAGCGTCTTCGGATCAAAGCCCCGCTCGATACTCCGGGTGGCAAAGGTATGCCGCAGCGTGTGGAAATGGTGCTGCTTCATTCCGTGTTTCTTCAAAAAAACCCGGAAGCGGTATTGGAGCGCCCTTGGCTCCAGGGGCTTCGTGCGGCTTCCGGTGAGGATATAGGCGTCTGAATGCTTTGTGTTTTTCAGTCGGGCGAGCATCAGGAGCATTTCCGCCGTCAGTGGAATCACGCGGACGGAGCGCTCCGTCTTGGGCGTCTGCACAACCACCTGCGTCCGCATGCCGTTCTTGATCCGCAGAACTGTGCGGTTGACGGCGAGTTCCCTCTTGGAAAAGTCGATATCCTCCCATTTCAGCCCGCACACCTCGCCGATTCGCAGACCGAAGTTCAGCCCCAGGAGATAGGCGGCGCCGGAGAGATCCGGATCGGCAAGGATGCCCTGCGTCAGCGCCTCACATTCCAGGGAACCCAGCGTCTCCACGGGCTTCGCACGCGGCGTCGGCGCTTTCACATCGAACAGACTTCCGTCCCCGACGGCGTATTTCCTTCCAGCAAGGCGCAACGCGGAGCGAAGCACGCACATAATGTCGTTTACCGTCTTCTCTGAAAGGCCTCCGCGCCCATCTGTTCTTCCGTTCTTCATCAACTGAGACACATAATCTGAGAGTATCTTCGCCGTCAGTGTGTTGATCCGTAGGCTGCCGAGCTGCGGCAGGATATGCTTTTCAATCAGCAACAGATACCGCTGATAGGTGGATTCCTTCACATCCGTGGAACGAAGGGATAGCCACATTTCCATGATAACCTTGACTGTCATGCTGCAGCTCGGGAGAGACCGGAAACGCTCACCTTTCTTTCGGGCCAGAATCTCCTTTACCTCATGGTAGCTTTTGCTGTATACGGAGGCGTATCTGGTTTGACCGTTTGGCTTGTGCCCAATGATATACCGGCCCTCCCAGCGTCCGTCCTTACGCTTGTAGATGTTTTCTCCCCGCTTTGCCAATGCTGTAGATACCTTCCTTTCAATGACCATGTTTTTGACGGCAGTCACGCCGCATTGATATATTTGAGCGTTCTCCCGTGCGGCATTTTCTCTGCTGCAGGGGTTTACCGGCGGCTCTCTGTGGCTGTCTACTAACCGAATACACACGGAAAAGATTGAACTTTGCCCCTGATTTTGCTATAATTAGCCCGTTTTTTCGGGTTCCTATCAGGCAGAAACCCTGTCGCAAATCGGAATACTTTGCGAAAAAAACGAAAAAAGGACAGCCGTGACAGAGGCGCTGGTGTTTTGCCTCTTGCATCACGACTGTCCTTTTCATCTTGCAGGCTTGCCGGAACGGCAGGCCGATTTCTTTTTTTCGCCGATTCCCCCGGCGTCGTTGCCGGCTGAATGGCAGGTTGCATAGTCCTGTGATAAAAATGGCCCCTTTTTCTTGTGGGATAAAACGATTCTAAATATGCCCTGTCACAAAAGGGGCATCTCGTGGGATTTAATAAATGGAGGGACAAATTGGGACGAACCAAGGTGCTTCTCATTGTGGTGGTTCTCCGATGACAGATAACGCCAAAGAAAGCGGTAAGCTTTCGTAAAGTGTTCCCCTTT
>Ga0208297_1001034_pt1 | contig 34044 bp, 35 predicted proteins | sample LMS_cellobiose_e_FD_187367 | JGI IMG/M metagenome (GOLD analysis project Ga0208297, IMG submission 187367) | Rumen-fistulated moose microbial communities from Alaska, USA - LMS_cellobiose_enrichment (SPAdes) (version 2) | ecosystem: Host-associated > Mammals > Digestive system > Stomach > Rumen... | reverse complement strand
CGGCAGCAAGAATACCAAGTGATCATGGAGCTGTCCGGAGAGTTCCCCGTAAAACTGCTTTGCGAAACCATGGGCATTCTCCGAAGCAGTTTTTACAGTTGGAAGAAGCATCTTTCCAATCCATCCGGCAGGACGAAAAATCTGGTCAGCAATATTCTTCTGTTCAAGGAATACCACCTGAAATATCCGTCACACGGGTACCGATGGCTGAATGCCAAGATTCGCCTGGACACCGGGCTCGTCCTCTCAGACCCTTATGCACATAAATGCTGCAGAATCGCGGGCATCAAGAGCAAGGCCAAGCATTACAAGTACAGGAAGCCGGGCGATCCATACCGGGTGTTCCCCAATCTTCTTCTGACCGAAATGCAGATCGACGGACCGCTGCAGTGCGTCGTGAGCGACATGACCGCCTTCTGTGTAAAAGGTGTTTACCATGAACTCACCTTGTACATGGATATCTGGAACAACGAGATCGTCAGCCATGCCCTTTCCGCCCGACGTGGAGACCGCATGACCTACATCAGCGGACTGGAGGACCTGATCGAGCTCAAGAAGCTGCTGCCGGAGCATCAGATGATCCTGCATTCCGACCAGGGCTCCGTGTATTCTTCCAAGTCCTTTAATGAGCTGCTGCCCATGTATGGCATTACCCGCTCTATGTCCCGCGTCGGCACGCCGACGGACAACGCGGCGATGGAGGCCATCAATGGCTGGATCAAGGCGGAGCTGTTCATGGACATGCACGTGACCGGCGACAGACCTGTTCGGGATGAAGTTGACGACTACATTGTTTTCTTCAACGAACAGCGCCCCGCATACTCTCTGAACTATCTGACGCCCAAACAGTACCGCGAGTCCTTTTCTTCGTGTCCGTCTGTCTGATCCTTTAGTTTTGCTTGTAGGTTTTTTAGTTTTCCGTGTCCAATTTTTGTTGACTAGTGCAAAGTGTAGAAAAACGCTCATTGTGACTATTCTGAAATGGCCTCCCATTATGTATGGACAAAGGGGTGCCAAAAAAGAAGTCTTCCGGGAGAAAAAATATGATTTTTTCAGAAATGGCAAAGCAAGTTAGAAAAGTCCCCTCACTTACCTACAGCAACATTCAAGGCGTAAAACCGAACATTTTTGTAAATTACTTAGCATTGAGTCTAACAAAATGCAAAGAGATGCACATAACGAATGCCTCTATATATATCCTCACAAAACCGGGATTTTTCACCCACTGTAAGAAATTTTTTCTCTCACCCCTCTATCGGGACATTCAAAGCGCAAAACGAAACCGCAAATGAGAAATAATCTTTTCAATTATCTACAGCGACATTCAAGGCCAAAAACGGCAAAAACCCGCTCACCCCTCTACCACAATTTTCAACAGCGAAAACGGCAAAAAAATTCCGCCTCAAATTTTGAGGCGGAATTGGATATATTCGCATTTTTCAGACATTAGGCTATTATGTATGACATAGTCTCGCAAGCAACGTCTTCGTACGGACAAAGACTGCTTGTCAGGGGCAAAAGCCCCTGAGACCCCATAGATGACAGCATAACATGTTTCGCCCAGAGAATGGTATCTATCCCAATGCCGTGGTGACGGAACAGCAGCGCAAGGCGACGGAAGAAGCAGGCGTGAAATATGACGACATTGAACGCTGATATAACAAATCGGGATTAAGTGGAGAGGAATGTGGGCAAGATTGCCGCGCTGCGGGAATAATTCGACCTTCACATACACTCCTGAATATTCCACTTTACAAGAGTGAGGAAAACAAAGCTTTTTGGGGTTGTTTTTTCTTTCAATATTCGTATATAATTTAAATAATAAAGTTTATAAAACTGCGCGGCGGGAGGCCATGAAGGGATGAATATTACTCAACTCAAATACATACTGGAAGTTGCCGCATCATCTTCCATGCGCGAGGCTTCAACAAAGCTATATGTCTCGCAGCCGGCGCTGTCAGCCAGCATTCGCGATCTGGAAGATGAACTTGGAATTTTGATTTTTGAAAGGACCAATAAGGGAATTTCATTGACTGAGGCGGGCAGAGAGTTCATTACCTATGCAAAAAAAGCTGTTGGGCAATATGAGATCCTCGAGGACCGGTACTTGTCAAAGGATGGTGACAGAGAAAGGTTTTCGGTTTCGACCCAGCACTACAATTTTGCCATTAAAGCATTTACGGATATGATAAAAAAGACTCAGCCGGAAAAGTTTGTATTCTCGATCCATGAGACAAAAACCAAGGAAGTCCTTGATGATGTTCGCAGCCTTAAAAGCGAGATAGGGATCGTATCATTTTCAGGCTCGAACGAAACCGTCATCAAGAAGCTTTTCAGAGATTATCAACTTGAATTTACCCCGCTGATGAAAAGAGAAACTTATGTGTATGTATGGAAAAATCATAAGCTCGCAGGGCGTAAGATAGTCTCTCTTGATGAAATGAAAGCATATCCGTGCGTTTCCTTCGACCAATCCGATGATAGCAACTTTTATCTTACCGAAGAAGCCCTGGCAGATTATTCATTCAATAAAATGATCAAATCTGACGACAGGGCGACCAGCATAGAAATAATTGCCGAACTTGGCGGATACTCTATCGGCTCAGGAATGCTGTCGGAAGAAAATGCAATATTACAGGGCCTTGCGGCAATAAAACTGAAAGAGGAAGATCCGCTTACAATAGGGTATATTACAAGAAAAGGAGGCAACTTGTCGATATACGGAGATGCGTACATAGCGGAACTTCTCAATTACAAGGAAACTTAAATTATCGCATGTAAGATAAACTGTTTTGTGATAACCATTGCTTATCGCAGATGATAAAAATGAACGAATTTACAACAAGCAGCATAGAGAGTATACTATACACACTCTGCAAATGAGAAAAACAGTTTTGCAAACAAGCCTGTAATACGGAAGGGCTTTTTGCTATTCGGAGCTGAGAGATATGCGAAAGACCTTCATTATCAAGCGATGTTGATCGGAAGTTTTCATATTACCCGGTAACGTATATTTTTATGCACGGGGAACATCAGTTTTAATAAAGTTCAAACTGATTTGATTTGAACCGTTTTTCTCGCCGCGAAAAGGCGACGAAAGACATGGCGCTTCATGACCATTCTATTCGTGGCCGTTTTGTGCCGGAAAGGAATCATACTAATTATGAAAACTTATGAAAATATCACAGATCTGATTGGAGGAACTCCGCTTTTAAAGCTGACGAACTATTCGCGTCAGAATAATTTGGCGGCAACTATTTATGGCAAGCTTGAATACTTTAATCCTGCCGGAAGCGTTAAGGACAGGATCGCAAAAGCAATGCTTGACGATGCTGAAGCGAAGGGCATTTTAAAGCCCGATTCTGTCATCATTGAACCTACCAGCGGCAACACAGGCATCGGGTTGTCTGCCGTTGCGGCATCGCGCGGTTACCGCATTATTTTGACAATGCCTGAAACCATGAGCATTGAGCGACGTAATCTACTGAAAGCGTACGGCGCGGAGCTGGTGCTGACTGAAGGCGCCAAGGGGATGAAAGGCGCTATTGAGAAAGCGCAGGAGCTTGCCGCGCAAACTCCGAACAGCTTCATCCCCGGTCAGTTTACGAATATCGCCAATCCGATTGCTCATAGAACCACGACCGGTCCGGAGATTTGGGAAGACACCGATGGTAAGGTAGACATTTTCGTCGCGGGCGTCGGAACGGGCGGCACCGTGTCGGGTGTTGGCGAATACCTCAAAGCGCAAAACCCCAAGGTAAAGGTGATCGCAGTTGAGCCTGCCGGGTCTCCCGTTCTTTCAAAGGGGACATCCGGTCCGCATAAGATCCAGGGAATTGGCGCAGGCTTCATACCTGATACGCTGAACACCGAGATATTTGATGAAGTCATCGCCGTGGAAAATGAGGATGCATTTGCCACAGGCAGAACGCTTGCGAGAAAAGAAGGCCTGCTTGTCGGTATTTCATCCGGAGCGGCAGTCTGGGCGGCGACAGAGCTTGCAAAGCGACCTGAAAATAAGGGGAAGATAATTGTGGCTTTGCTCCCGGATACCGGCGAGCGCTATCTCTCCACTCCTATGTTTTCAGATTGAAAATACATTAGATGAGGAATTTATGATGATATCAACAATGCTGCAAAGAAACGGACATATTCTTGACTCCGAAGTGAAAACTATTCTCTTCGGCAGTCTTGCTCTGCCTCTGAGTACATGTTGCTGTCTGTGTCGTTTCTGCGACTCGGGCGGTGGATAACTTTTGCCTTTTAGCGATAACAGCGTTGCAAAAATCCCGCCTGTTCTTGCTCTGCAATCATGCAGAAACAGTACACGGCGGGATTTTTGTGTTTTATGACAACTTAGACGGGGTGAATTTATGATAGACGACATGGAAAGCGTAACGGCAAAGCTTTGTTCCTTCGCACGGGCGTACCATTCCAACCATGAAAGAAATAAAATTTTTGACGATTATCTTGCCTATGACCTGATGGGAAAAGAGGAATATGAGGAAATCGGCCAACTGATAGAGCATGATTACAACAAGGCCTTATTTGATCAGGCGTATTCATTCAGCGGAATGCGCATTCTCAACAAACTGAATCGGTATATTTCTCCCATTCCGCTCTCGCGGGCGGCATTTGCGGAACGGGAGCTTGTACGGTTCTCCCGGGAACGGGGCGATTGCCAGTATGTTATTTGCGGAGCGGGTATGGATACGTTTGCTTTTCGGAACGACAATCCCAAAATCAAAACCTTTGAAATCGACCATCCCGATACGCAGCGTTATAAGCTGGAGAAAATTAAAAAGCTCGAATGGAATATTCCGGCGAATGTGCGCTTTGTCGCCGTCGATTTCTCAAAGGATGATATGGCAATGGAACTGAAAAAAGCAGGGTATGATCCTAATGCTCCGTCCTTCTTTGCGATACTCGGCGTAACCTATTACCTGACGCTTCCGGTTTTTGAAGAAACCCTGGAACGCATTGGTGCGATTTCCGCTGTTGGGAGCAAGCTTGTTTTCGATTTTCCGGATGAAACGACCCTGCGGGACGATACATCTGAGAGAGTAAGCACATTGTCGGGCATAACAGAATCGTTGGGCGAGACGATGCTGCACGGCTACTCTGTTCCGGAGGTGGACGAGGCGCTTACGCGGCACGGCTTTATAATAGATGAACACGCGACTCCGAAAAAGATACAGGAGAGATTCTTCGAGAACAGAGATGACGGCCAGAGCGCCTTTGAAAACATTCATTTTATACTTGCGAAAAGGGGAGACAAATTCAATGAGAGCTACTATCTTTACATCTGAGTCGGTAACGAAGGGACATCCTGACAAGGTTTGCGATATAATATCCGATTCTCTTCTGGACGCATATTTGAAAGAAGACCCGTATGCCCGAGTGGCGGCGGAGACGGTCGTTAAAAATAACACTGTGATCCTTGCAGGTGAGATATCATCCGATGCATATATAGACGCGGAGAGAGTTGTCCGGGATGCAATACGGGGTATAGGGTACGACAGAGAGGAGCTTGGTTTCAACGCTGATACGGTTGAAATAATTTCCCGTCTTGACAGGCAGTCCCCGGATATAGCCCAGGGCGTTGATAATGCGCTTGAAACCCGCAATACCGATATCAACGACATTGGAGCGGGTGATCAGGGCATAATGTTCGGCTATGCAACGGACGAAACCCCGGAATATATGCCGCTGGCATTGAGCCTGGCGCACAAGCTTGCCAAACGGCTGACGGATGTGAGGGAGGACGGTACGCTCCCCTATCTTCGGCCGGACGGCAAGACGCAGGTCTCCGTCCTGTATGAGGGTGAGGAGCCCGTCGGTATCGACACGATCCTTATCTCCACCCAGCATAACCCCGATATCTCTCTTGAACGCATACGGGAGGATTTGATCCGGGAAGTAATTACGCCTGTCATCCCGCCTGAATGGCTTGATGAAAAAGTAAAGATTTTAATAAACCCCACCGGACGCTTTGTGATCGGAGGGCCTGTTGGGGACAGCGGCCTTACCGGGCGAAAAATCATCGTTGACACCTATGGCGGAGCCGCAAGGCACGGAGGCGGGGCGTTTTCCGGTAAAGATCCTACAAAAGTGGATCGTTCGGCTGCTTATGCCGCACGATATATCGCAAAAAACATTGTCGCCGCCGGACTTGCAAAAAAAGCCGAGATCCAGATCGCCTACGCCATCGGGATTGCTCATCCCGTATCGGTTCGTGTCGACACCTTCGGTACGGGGTCGGTATCTGACGAAGTATTGCAGGATGCCGTATCTGCTCTCGAAGATTTGCGCCCGGCCGCGATCATTGAGCGGTTTGATCTCCGCAGACCGATCTATGCCGCGACAGCGGCCTACGGCCATTTCGGCAGAACGGACATAAAACTTCCCTGGGAGAACACCGATCTTGCAGAGAGATTGAAGATTTATGTCAGAGAGTGTGCTTAAGGCAGCACCGCACAATTCCGCTGCGCTGCATTATGATAATTCGAAAACGAGGTGTTCATTTTGACCGGGACTGACAAGGCCCTGCTAATTGAGCAGGGCAAAAATAAGATAGAATGGGCAACCCGCCACATGCCGCTGCTCGACATGATAGAGCGGGAGTTTACAGAGACAAAGCCGCTGGCGGGCTTAAAGGTCGCTCTCTCCGTTCACATGGAGGCGAAAACGGCGAGACTCTGCAAGGTCCTGGCGGCGGGAGGCGCGGAAATGCACGCCACGGGCTGCAACCCCCTCTCCACCCAGGACGACGTTGCCGCCGCTCTTGCGGCGGAAGGAATAGACGTCCACGCACGCCACGGAGCGACGGAGGAGGAATATGAGGCAGACCTTGTTTCCACGCTGAAATGTGAGCCGGACATTATTATTGACGACGGCGGCGACCTCACGAACCTCATGCACACAAGTCTCCGTCAGCTGCTGCCCAACGTTATAGGCGGCTGTGAGGAGACCACCACCGGAGTCAGGCGTGTTGACGCCATGGCCAAAGCAGGCGAGCTCAAATATCCCATCATCGCCGTGAACGACGCACAGTGCAAGCACCTTTTCGATAACCGCTACGGCACGGGGCAGAGCGTGTGGGACGGCATCAACCGCACGACCAACCTGATAGTTGCCGGAAAGCGTGTGGTCGTGGCGGGGTACGGCTGGTGCGGGAGGGGCATCGCCATGCGGGCGAGAGGCTTCGGCGCCAAGGTCATTGTCTGCGAGGTAGATCCCGTCCGGGCGCTGGAGGCGCTGATGGACGGCTATGAGGTCATGGCAATGGATGAGGCCGCACCGGTGGGCGACATTTTCATAACGGCCACCGGATGCCGGGATGTCGTTACCGAAAAGCACTTTGCCATTATGAAGGACGGCGCGGTTTTATGCAACGCCGGTCATTTCAATGTTGAGGTTAAAGTGGATTGGCTTGAAAACAACGCCAAAAGCAAAATTATTCAGCGGCAGAACATTAAGGGATACACCCTGCCGGACGGGAAGACGCTCTCCGTATTGGCGGAGGGCAGGCTTGTGAACCTGGCCTCCGGCGACGGACATCCTGCGGAAATTATGGACATGAGCTTCGCCATCCAGGTTCTCTGTGTGGAGTATCTGGCGAGGCGTAGACACAAGCTTGCCCCATCTTTGGTTCCCGTACCTGAGGAAATAGACCGCCGCGTGGCTTTCATGAAGCTTGCAGCTGAGAATGTAAGCATCGATGCCCTTACAAAAGCACAGCGGGAATACCTTTCCGGCTGGTAAGCAGGAAGAGCAGCTATTATAAAAGAATTTGATCTGGAGGGAAATACATGTCAAATTACGGCAAAATTGAATCCGCCCTGATTCATGGCGGGATCTACGGAGATAAAACGACCGGAGCGGTGAACACGCCGATTTATCAGACCTCAACCTATGAACAACAGGGACTCGGCGAGAATAAGGGCTGGGAATACTCCCGTACGGGGAACCCAACGAGAGCGGCCCTTGAGGCACTTATCGCCGAGCTTGAGGGCGGCAGCGCCGGCTTTGCCTTCGGCTCAGGCATGGCGGCGATTACCGCCGTTTTGAGTCTGTTCAAAACCGGCGATAAGGTCATTATTTCCTCCAATGTATATGGAGGTACGTTCCGTGTGCTGGACAAGGTGTTTAACAGCTTCAATATCGGCTATGAGGTGGTAGATACCTCGGATCTTGATTTGCTTGAAAAAAGCATTTCGCGGGAGGTGAAGGCGATTCTCGTGGAAAGTCCGGCAAATCCGCTCTTAACGATTACCGACCTTGCGGCCGCAGCGAAAATTGCGAAGGCGCACGGTATCCTTTCCATCGTGGACAATACCTTTATGACACCGTATCTTCAGCGCCCTCTTGAGCTCGGCGCCGATATAGTCGTTCACAGCGCGACAAAGTATCTCGGCGGACACAGCGATCTCGTTGCGGGACTTGTTGTGGTAAACGATGATGCCCTCGCGGAACGACTTGCCTTCATCCAAAACGCCACAGGCGGCGTACTCGGCCCGTTTGATTCCTTCCTGCTCATCCGCGGTATAAAGACGCTTGGCGTACGGCTTGACCGACATGTGGAGAACGCGGAAAAGGCCGCACGTTTTCTCCAGAATCACAAAGCGGTAAAGAAGGTGTACTACCCCGGGCTGCCAGACGCGCAAGGGTATGAAACAAACCTCCGTCAGGCCAAAAACGGCGGGGCTATGATCTCCTTCGAGCTATATGAAAATTATGATATACGCAAATTCTTCAAGTCATTGAGACTCATAGCGCTTGCCGAAAGTCTCGGCGGCGTGGAAAGCCTTGTCTGCCATCCGGCAAGCATGACCCATGCGTCCATTCCGAAGGACGTGCGGGACAGAGTAGGCATCACGGATGGGCTTATTCGCCTTTCCATCGGAATTGAGAATATCGACGATCTTCTCCGCGATCTCGACGGAGCTATTACGGAAAGCGAGGTAAAATAATGTTTTACGAATCAATGCAGGAGCTTATAGGCAACACGCCTATCGTGAGACTTGGGCATCTTGAATTGCCTGAGAATGTCAATCTGTTTGCCAAGCTGGAGCTCTTTAATCCGGCAGGCAGCGTTAAGGACAGAATAGGAAAATACATGATTGAGGATGCGGAGAGAAAGGGACTTTTGAAGCCCGGAGGCACTATCGTTGAGGGTACGGCAGGCAATACGGGACTTGGTATCGCGTTTGCCGCGCTGAATAGAGGCTATCGCGTGATTTTTGTCGTCCCTACGAAATTCTCTGCGGAAAAGCAGGCGCTCATGCGTGCTCTCGGAGCGGAAATAATCAATACGCCGCGTGAGGACGGAATGCTCGGCGCTGATGCAAAAGCGGAGGAACTCAGAGAATCCATTCCCGGCGCTGTTACTTTGCGTCAATTCTATAATCCCGCGAACCCGCAGGCGCATTACGAGACTACCGGACCGGAAATCTACCGCGACCTTGGCGGCAAAATCGACTATCTTGTCGCGGGAGCGGGCAGCGGCGGGACATACTCCGGTGTGCTGCGATATCTGAAAGAGCAGGATCCTCTTATCAAAGGCGTCCTCGCCGACCCGGTGGGTTCCACTATGGGCGGAGGAGAGCACGCCGACTATAACATTGAAGGTATCGGCAATGATTTCATCGCGGCCACAATGGATATGTCCCTCGTGGACGAGGTGATCAAGATGAATGACGACGAGGCATTTGCAGGCGCCCGGGAGCTCGCGGCAAAGGAAGGCATCATTGCAGGCTCCTCCTCCGGTGCGGCGCTTGCTGCTGCAAAAAAGCTTATCGCTTCCGGCGCAAGGGGGAATATTGTCATAATCCTGCCTGACCGCGGCGACCGATATTTCAGCAAAAAACTCTTTGAATGACATCAGGCGTACCTAATCATTCAGGTACGCCGCAGACAAAACAGCCGCGTTATCAACACAGTCAAAGGAGCAACCACAGTGACGATACAACAACTGAAATATGTGATTGCGATTTCAGAGGCAGGCTCTATCAATAAAGCATCCGAGGTGCTTTATATCGCGCAGTCATCTCTCACGAGTTCCATCCGTGAGCTTGAACGGGAGGTCGGCATTACCGTCTTCAATCGAACGGGCAGAGGAGTGACTCTGACGAATGACGGGCTTGAATTTGTACAGCATGCGAGACTGGTCGTCGGCCAGTATGACCGTCTGCTCGAAAAATACGGCAAGGGCGGCACATTAAAGAAAAAGTTCGGTATCTCTACTCAGCATTATTCATTTGCCGTTAAAAGCTTTGTGGAGATGGTTAAACAGTGTGACACAGAGGAATATGAGTTTGCAATTCGGGAAACCAGGACGCGGGAGGTCATCGACGATGTCGCTTTCGGAATGAGCGAGATCGGGATCCTGTATCTCAATGATTTCAACCGAAAAGCGATCGAAAAGCTTCTGCGGACAGGCAACCTGGAATTTCACCATCTGATTGAATGCAGCGCATACATTTATCTTTGGAAAGGACATCCCCTTGCAAAAAATCGATCAATTCGATTTGAGGAACTGACAGACTACCCCTGTCTTGCATTTGAACAAGGCGCATCGGGATCATTCTATTTCGCCGAGGAAATTCTCAGCACCAGCGAGTACCCGAGAACGATCAAGGCAAATGATCGAGCGACAATGCTCAATCTCATGATCGGTCTTAACGGATATACTCTTTGTTCAGGAATCATCTGCGAAGAACTCAACGGTTCAGACTATATCGCTGTGCCGTTTGAAACGGATGGAGATACGATCGGCAGTAAAATGGAGATCGGATATATTGTAAAGAAAAACATGATCCTCAGCGGCGTTGCGGAATTATATATTGAAGAACTCAACAAGTATTTGAAGGGAAATGCCATGAAGAATAGAGCGCCGGAGGTATAGCTTCGGCCTATTACCCATAATACCTATAGGATATTGGACATTGCCGTTTTTTGCTTGTATAATAACATCAACGACATGAAGAAAGGAGGATCAACTCATGACAAGCATCTGCTCTATGTATATGGATATATGTATGCGCATGATGCAGCCCAAGGATATCTGTATCGGTCGATGTTGCATGTCACGAATGTGACGGAGTTTATGCGACACAAAAGAACAGAACTTTGGGAGTCTGAACATGACTCTATTTTTTTATTCTCAATTTGCAGTTAGGAGGAGAAAAGCTTGAAAAAATGGCTGATTTGCCTGGTAGTTTGTCTTGCGGCGTTCTCGTTGGCCGGATGTGTTCAGAGCATAAATTCAGACTGCTGCGAACAAACCGGCAATAATGTGAACGAATGCTGTGAACAGAAATCGCCGGCAAATGATTATCCAGGCGTTATCCCGGACTGCTGCGGTGAATAAATTGAAAGCTGCCTTGCGGCAAAACCGAAACACAACGAAAGGAATCAGTTTATGAAAAAAACAATTGCGGCGCTGCTTGCGCTGACACTCATCTTATCTCTTGCGGCCTGCTCAAGCGGCGGAACCGCCAACAACAGTACCAACGGAGGAAACGCGGTTTCAGAAAACGGAGAGACGATTAAAAACCCAAATGAAACGGAAACCCCTGTCCTGGAAAAGAACGATTTTGAACTCGGATACCTCAATTCCACGGCTCATCTTCTCGGATTCGTCGCTAAGGAAGAAGGTTATTTTGAGGAGGAAGGGCTGGATGTTACATTGACCCCGTTCTCCAGCGCGACGGAACTGGCTTCCGGCCTCACTTCCGGAAAACTTGATGTCGCTTTCATCGGATCTGTTCCGTCCCTCTCATTCCAGAGCCAGGGGCAGGACCTCACGATCTTCGGCGGCGCGATGACCAACGGTCACGGTTATGTGATCAAAGCGGAATATACTGAAGGGCTTTCAGACTGGGATGTTTCCATCCTCAAGGGCAGAAATGTTGCGTCGGTCAAAAACAGCGTACAAGACGCCGAGCTGCAGATCCTCCTGAGAAATGCGGGTATTGAAACAGGCGAAGGCGACGACCGGGTCAACATCATATATTTTGACAGTCAAAAAGACGCCTACAATGCGCTGCAGAACAATACGATCGACGCAGCCTCGGTATATTCTCCCTATGCCTCTCTCGCCGAAGGCGCGGGCTATAAGATCGTATATCGCTGCTCCGAAGAGGAAGCGCTTGCAAACCAGCCGTGCTGCCGCCAGGTCGCGCCGACTTCAGCTCTTGCCGAGTATCCTGATGCCTACAACGCGTTTGAGCGGGCGTTGATCAAAGCTTACAAATTCTCTCAGGATAATGAGGAAGGGACTATTAAAGACATAAAAAAGTACATTGACATTGATGAAGACTATATCAGAACCGAGGTTTACGGTGGGTATGGGGCGTCCAATCCCGACCCGGACAAGAAAGGCACGGCCTTGCTGAAGGATTCGATCGTAGAGCTTGGCTACATCGAAGATTACGACTTCGACGCTCATTACAATACGGATATTTACAGTAAAGCATTGACAAGCATCCTTGAAGAAGCCCCTGATGATCCCGTATATCAGTCTCTCAAGGAGCACTTTGACCGGTACGAATAATACTGACCGCAAGCTGTTCGATGTGGATTTTTTATCGAGAAAACAGGGCGGGGCTCTTTCCGCCTTGTTTTCTCAGAGCAAGACCCTGACGAAGACGGACTATTAAGCGCTGTGAGGTAAATATATGAGTAAAATTGAAATAAATCATTTGTCATTGGACTATTTTGAGAAAAACAATCGCTTCACGGCGCTGAAAGACGTGACTTTTTCTGTGGAGGCAGGAGAGTTCGTGAGCGTGATCGGATCCAGCGGATGCGGCAAAAGCACGCTTCTCAGCATACTGGAGGGAATCAAATTCCCTTCGGAAGGTTCGATCCTGATTGACGGCGAGCCAATTAAAGGAACCGGAAATGACCGAGGCGTGGTTTTTCAAAGCTACTCGCTGTTTCCGTGGATGACTGCAAGAAAGAATGTGGAGTTCGGCGTCAAGCAGGCAAAGCCGGAGCTTCCAAAGGCCGAGAGGCTCAGGATCGCAGACGAATTTCTTGAAAAAGTTGGGCTTGCCGCTTTCAAAGCCAATTACCCCTCTCAATTATCCGGAGGAATGCAGCAGCGTGTGGCGATCGCCCGAGCACTAGCTATGGATACGGATATTCTGTTGATGGACGAGCCCTTCGGCGCAATTGACGCAAAAAACAGAACCATTTTGCAGGAACTGCTACTTGACCTGTGGGAAGGCGACGGAACAAAAGAAAGAAAGACAGTTGTGTTCGTCACACACGATATCGACGAGGCGATCCTGCTCTCAGACAGGATCGTGATGTTATCTGCCAGCCCCGGACATGTTTATAAGGATATCTCAGTCCCGTTTGCCCGCCCGAGGAATCGTGCCGAGCTGGTTCAAACCGCAGAATACGGCATGTTTCGCAATGAACTGCTCTCTCTTTTCTATGGAGATATTGCTGATAAAATCGGCGGAAGCGAGGTGGTCCTGTAATGAGTTTCAGAAAGCGGTATGTCAGATTAACAAATCTTTTGTTTCTCGTTTTGGTCGCCGCACAGTTTTTGCCGGACAGGACCGCGAAGCCGGCGGAATGCGCCAATGTGATCTGGTTTGCCGTCGGCTTGGAGATTTTTGTGATTATCGCGTCAACATTGATTAAAAAGGAGCAGGGGCTGAGCCTGGTTCTGGATATTGTTGGTTTCGTGTATGCTCTTTTGCTCCTGTGGACACTCGCCTCGGCAAAATTCATGTGGCTGAAAGAATCGCTCTTTCCGCCTCCGGGCAGGGTCTTTGCGCAGTTTTTTATCGATTTTACACAGATAATGACAAACATCAGAAGCTCGATCTCGATCATCGTGCAAGGGTACCTGCTTGCCGCCGTCATAGCTGTTCCGCTGGGACTGTTTCTCGGTTGGAATGCGCGAGTCGGGAATGCTGCGACATACATCTCGAAATTTTTAAGCGCTATTCCGCCTATCGTTTATATCCCTTACGGTATTGCCTTGCTTCCGACCTTCCGTTCGGTTTCGGTTATGGTGATTTTCCTTGCGACCTTTTGGCCGGTGCTCGCCGGTACAATGAGTGGTGTGCTGAATGTCGAGCAAAAAATCATAGACTCGGCGAAGGTTTTGAATGTAAATCCCATTACCATGCTCTTTTCGGTGATCCTGCCCGCTTCACTTCCTCAGATTTTTATAGGGTGCAATCAAGGACTTACGGTGTCGTTTGTCCTGCTGACATCGGCTGAGATGATCGGCGCGCGGGACGGCCTTGGATACTATGTGAAAAATTACTCTGATTTCGGCGACTACACGAGAACGATTCTCGGCATCATTATCATCGGCATTGTTGTTGTGGCAATTTCTTTTTTGTTCAACAAGCTTCAACATTATCTGCTTCGATGGAAGAAATAACGGCCGGGGATCTGCAGCGAAGGAGGTAGCACATGACGGAAATATTATGGCATGGCAGAGGCGGACAGGGAGCCTTTACGGCCGCAAAGCTGCTTGGAATAGCTTATGTTTCAGGTAAAGACGGGAAGTACGCGCTGGCGTTCCCTTCTTTCGGCCCCGAACGCCGCGGGGCGCCTGTTCGGGCATTTACGAAGCTGAACGACGCGCCCATCGGAGACAGAAGCGAGATTTCAAAAGCGGACTACAGCATTTTCCTGGATGATACGTTGTTTTCGGAAGACGCCTTTTCCGAACTGAAGGCTGACGGAAAGATCATCATAAATTCCAAACGCACATTTGAGAGCGATCGGGTAATCGCGCTTGACGGCGATTCCATAGCAAAAGACATTTTGCATATGCCTATAACGAATACCATTATGCTCGGCGCATTTGCCGCCGTGTCCGGGAGCGTGAGCATTGAGGAAGTGGAAAAAGCTATACGCGCAGGCATGCCGGAAAAGTTGCAGGAGAAAAACATCGCAGCCGTGACAGCCGCAGAGGAGGCGTTGAGATGAAACCGTATCTGCGAGAACATTTCCCAAAGAAACTATCGGATATTCCCGACACGCCCTCTTATGATGCGGGCTATCTCGTTACGAAAAACGCCGGATGGCGAAATGCTCGTCCCGTTATAGACGCGGACAAATGCGTGGGTTGCCTGCAGTGTTATCTGCACTGTCCGGACGGCGTGATTTATAGAACGGCAGGCAAGGTCGCCATAGATTATGATTTTTGCAAGGGCTGCGGTATTTGTAAAAAGATGTGCAGACTCGGAGCGATCGGAATGGAGGCGGAAACATAATGGCAAAGAAGTTTTTGTCCGGTAATGAAGCCTTTGCCGAAGGGGTGCGCCTGGCTAAAGCGCAGGTTATTTCCGCCTATCCCATCACCCCGCAGACCATAGTGGTGGAATGCCTTTCGGAGATGGTTGAGAACGGAAGCCTGAATGCTGAATTCATTCATGTGGAATCCGAGCATTCGGCGCTGTCCTGCGCCATGGGGGCGTCCTCAGTAGGCGCGAGAGCTTTTACGGCCACCTCCTCGCAAGGGCTGCTATACATGGCGGAATGCCTTACTTATGCTTCCGGCGGCCGGTTCCCGATCCTGATGATGAATGCGAATCGTTCAACGGCGTTACCTTGGAACATCTATGGCGATCAGCGCGATTCCGTGTCGCTTCTCGACAGCGGATGGATCCAGGCTTACGCCGAAAACGCGCAGGAGGCGCTGGATCTGGCGCTGATGGGCTATTACATCGCGGAAAAGAAAGATGTTTCCACGCCGTTCATGGCAAACCTCGACGGCTTCATCCTCACTCACACTTATGAGGTCGTGGATGTACCCACCGCGGAACAGGCGGACGGTTTTCTCCCTTCGCTTGAAACGGAAAACAAACTCGACTTTGAGCATCCGCGAAATCTTGGGTTCACAGCGGGCCCGGATTACAACACCCAATTCAAATATAAGGAGCATATAGGGCTTCTGAATGCAAAAAAAGCAATTACCGAAGCGGAAGCGCGATTTGCCGAAATATTCGGCAGGCGATACACGGGACTTACGGAAAGTTATCGCACAGAGGACGCGGAGAATATTCTCATTACGCTCGGCAGTATTTCGGGATTGGCACGCGAGGTCGTGGACCGGCTGCGGGATGGCGGCAAAAAGGCAGGGCTTCTCCGCCTGAGATATCTTCGCCCGTTTCCGAATGAGGAAATTGCGTCAGCGGTAAGAAACGCAAAAGCGATTGCTGTTCTGGAAAAAGACATTTCTTTCGGCAATGAGGGGACGGTCTATACCAATGTCGCCTCTGCGCTTCACAAGGCGAACATCAATATCCCTGCCGCAAACTATATAGGCGGACTCGGCGGCAGAAACATTTCGGCAGAGGACATTGAGAATATGTTTGCAGATATTTCGGAGGGACATAACGGACTTCACTTTATCGGGATAGGAGGTGACGGCAATTGAGCCTAAACGCAAAGACGCTTTCCGAGGACGAGTTTTTTTATGGGCATAAAGCGTGCGCCGGCTGCGGCGGCAGTCTCGCAGTGAGGATCGCCCTCAAGGTTCTCGGCGAGCGAGCTGTCGCTGTTCTTCCGGCGGGATGTATGTCTGCGGTTGGCTTCAATTTTCCGCAGCTTTGCTTTGGGAACAACGCGATCATCTCCACATTTGCGGGAACAGCGTCCATGCTTACGGGGATCGAAGCCGGACTCCGCGCACAGGGAGTCAAAGATTTTCAGGCGGTGGGGTTTGCCGGCGACGGCGGCACGGCCGACATCGGCTTACAGGCACTTTCGGGAGCCATTGACAGGAACGACGATATCCTTTATGTCTGTTACGACAACGAGGCATATATGAATACCGGCGTTCAGAAGAGTTCTCTGACGCCCTTCGGCGCATGGACGTCGACTACGCCGGCCGGAAAGAACATTCGCGGTAATCTTCGCCCGAAAAAGAACATGTTCGAGATCGTTGCCGCACACGGTATCCCTTATGCCGCGACGGCAAGCGTCGGTTATTTGAACGATTTCATGACGAAAGTGGAGAAAGCCTCTAAAATACGGGGAACAAAATATATCCATATCATCGCGCCGTGTCCGACAGGCTGGGGGATCGCAGCCGACGAAACGGTGGAGATCGCAAAAGAAGTTGTTGACTGCGGACTGTGGTATCTCGCGGAATATGAAAAAGGCGAATTCACGCTTACGCATCGGCCGAAGGATTTTTCAGACCCTGCCGAATATCTGAAAAAACAGGGTCGTTTCCGCCATTTAACTGACGGCGACATCGAGTTGATACGCCGTTCCCGTGATGAAAAATGGAAAACTATAGATAATACTTTCAAATTTAACCAGGAGGAATTATAATGAACCGAGATGTAAACAACAAGTATTGGGATGAAGAACTGGAAACACTCCCTCGCGGTGAGCTGGAAGAGCGTCAGCTTGCCGATCTTAAGGAAATCGTTCAGTTTGCCTACGACCATGCGCCCTACTATAAGAGGTCGTTCGACGAAGCGGGCGTGAAACCTTCTGATATCGAAACGCTGAAGGATATTCAAAAATTCCCGTTTATCGATAAGAAAACGCAGCGCGACACACAGGGCGTCGGCTCGTTTCTCGGTGAGCTCTGCGCCGTGCCGGAAGAAGACGTTATTTTTATTTCCACCTCCTCCGGCTCGACGGGAGTACCGACAATGAGCCCGTTTACCAGGAAGGATTTCGATGAATTCCAGGAAACCGAAAGCCGTTGGTTTTGGCAGGTCGGAATGCGTCCGAACGACCGTTATGTACATGCGCTCAACTTCTCCCTTTATGTCGGCGGACCGGATGTGATAGGCGCGCAAAATCTCGGCGCCCTGTGCATCTGGGGCGGTACGCTGCCCAGTGAACGTCTGTTGTTCGTTTTGAAGACCTATCAGCCGACTGTTATCTGGACCAGCCCGTCTTATGCGTGGCAGTTGGGTGAAAAAGCGCTCAAGAGCGGCATCGACCCCAAAAAAGATTTAAATATCAAAAAAATCATCGTGGCAGGCGAGCTGGGCGGTTCAATAGAGGCTACGCGAAACGCGATCGAAGAGCTGTGGGGCGCGGAGGTCTATGATTTCTATGGGCTTTCCGATATTTTCGGCGCCTGCGCCGCCATGTGTGAAGCAAAAAATGGCCTGCATATTGCCGAAAACCATATTCTTGTGGAAACGATAGACATCCATACGGGAGAGGTTCTGGAACCGGGGCAGGTCGGCGAGCTGGTGTTTACCACTCTCCGCAAGCATGCGCGTCCGCTTATCCGTTTCCGGACAGGGGACATCGGCTGGATCGACAATACTCCCTGCTCCTGCGGCAGAACACACGGCAGGATCCACATTAACGGCCGTAAGGACGATATGTTCATTGTTTCGGCAGTCAACGTATTTCCGAGCGATATCGAGGCTGTGATCCGTGAGCTGTCCGGCATCACCGGCGAGTATCTGATCCGAGTGTTTGAAAAGAATTACACCTGCAAATATGCTGTTGAGATCGAAAAGAACGCCGACAACCCGGCGACAGACGAAGCTGTTGCCGAGGAAGTGTCTGCTGCGCTGAAGGCACGCATAGGCGTAAAGCCCGCCAATGTCGTAGTTCACCCTGACGGCGGACTTGATACGCGCAGCGAACACAAGTCCAGACGCATAATTGACGAACGCAAGCTGACTTACGAAATATAACAGGGGGAAACGAAATGCCGGCATTATCCAAACGAACGGAAGGTTTTACCGATTCCGTGATCCGTCGTATGACCCGTATTTCCTTGAAATACGGCGCGGTGAATCTGTCACAGGGCTTTCCCGATTTTGAGCCTCCCCGGGAGATCCTCGAGAGGCTCGCCGAGGTGTCAAAAGAAGATTTCCACCAGTATTCTATCACATGGGGCGCACAGAACTTCCGGGAGGCGCTTGCTGAAAAGCAGTCACGTTTTATGGGAAGAACGATCGACCCCAACAGTGAGATCGTCGTGACATGCGGCAGTACCGAGGCGATGATGGCGGCAATGATGAGTGTAGCAAATCCCGGAGACAAGGTGATCGTATTTTCACCGTTTTACGAAAACTACGGTGCGGATACGATCCTCTCCGGAGCGGAGCCGATTTATGTTCCCCTGCACCCGCCGGAGTTTAACTTTGACACGGATGAGCTTGAGGCGGCGTTCAGACAGAACCCAAAAGCTCTGATCCTCTGTAACCCCTCCAACCCCTGCGGGAAGGTGTTCACTTATGGAGAACTGAAGATTATCGCCGAGCTTGCCGAAAAATATGATACTTTTGTCATCACCGACGAGGTATACGAGCATATCGTTTACGCACCTAATAAGCACGTCTATTTCGCTGCTCTTCCCGGAATGTGGGAACGAACCATTTCCTGCTCGTCGCTGTCGAAGACCTACTCCATTACGGGTTGGCGTCTGGGATATATTATCGCGCCGCCTTTTATAGTTGACGTTGCGAAAAAAGTGCATGACTTTCTCACGGTCGGCGCCGCAGCGCCGCTTCAGGAGGCGGCGGTAACGGGACTTCGCTTCGGGGACGACTACTATGCGGCTCTCGCCGGAAAGTACACTGCCAAAAGGGATTTGTTTCTCCGGGGCCTTGATGACCTGGGCATTTCGCACACCGTTCCGCAGGGGGCGTATTACGTTCTTCTCGATATATCGGAATTTGGATTCGAAAGTGATCTCGAGTTCTGTGAAGTGCTTGCGAAGGATGTGGGTGTCGGAGCCGTCCCGGGCTCAAGCTTTTTCCGCGAACCTGTTAATCATCTTATCCGTCTGCACTTTGCCAAACGGGATGAAACCCTGTATGAAGCACTGAACAGACTGGAGAGTTTGAAAAGGAAAATCCCGTCGCGTAGATGACGGCGGGATTATCCTGGATGCGCTCAGCTGTTATGGCAAGAGAAGAAGATATCATGTTTTATCCAAAAGCCTGTGAGCCCGGAATTCGCAGGCTTTTTTGCGGTTGATTTCTGCTGACTTGACAGCTGCCCGGGTTTTGTGATGGCTGCTTGATGTTTTTCTCAAAATGTGGTATGTTTTACAAACATATACAATTAGTAGGTATTGCGCTTCCCGGGGAGGCCTTTATGCGTAAACTGCCGGAAAGGATCGGTTTTAAATGCTGAATCAGTTTTCAAGGACTCAACTTCTGTACGGAGAGGACGCAATGCGTTATTTTGCGTCCTGCCGTATAGCTGTGTTTGGGATCGGCGGGGTCGGCGGCTACGCCGTGGAAGCGCTCTCCCGCTCCGGGATCGGGGCGCTTGATCTGATAGACGATGACAGAGTATGCCTCACAAACATCAACAGACAGCTCTTGGCAACGAGGAAGACGGTGGGACTATACAAGGTGGATGCGGCAGAGGAACGAATAAAGGATATTAACCCTGAATGCAAGGTCAGGACCTATAAGACTTTTTATATGCCGGAAACACGGGAGCAGTTCGATTTTACCCAATACGATTATGTGATCGACGCCATTGATACGGTAACCGGCAAGCTGACGCTGGTGGAGGCGGCCCAGGAGGCCGGCACGCCCATCATCTGTTCCATGGGCGCGGGGAATAAAACCGATCCGACGGCTTTCAAGGTAGCGGATATTTACAAGACCTCCGTGTGCCCCCTGGCTCGGGTGATGCGGTCCGAATGCCGCAAACGCGGCATCCGGCGTTTGAAGGTGGTCTATTCCACAGAGCAGCCTATCCGCCCCCTGGAGGATCCTTCCATCAGCTGCCGCAGCCATTGCATCTGTCCTCCCGGCGCCCGCAAATGCACCGTCCGGCGGGATATTCCCGGCTCTACGGCCTTCGTTCCGTCGGTGGCGGGACTGATCATTGCGGGAGAAGTCGTGAAAGATTTGCTCGGGAGGTAGTCTCATTGCCTGCTTCTTTGATCCCGTCTTTTCTGGCCTTTTGCTTTGTCAATGGCATCACTCCGGGACCTGCCAATCTTTGCTCGCTTTCCACCGCTATGAACGAAGGCAGGCAAGCGGCTTTGCGCCAGTGGAGAGGATTGTTCGTCGGCTTTGCCGTCGTCGCTTTGGGCAGCGTGCTGATCAGTGCATTTCTGGGCAGCGTATTGGGCGAATATGTACGCTATCTTGCCTGGCTTGGGGCGGCGTATCTGTTGTGGCTGGCCTGGCATTATATACAGCCGGTGTTCTTTTCCGGCGATTCGGAACACCAAAATGAAAAGAAAAAGGCAGAAACGGCGTCTTTCTGGACGGGGCTGATTGTCCAGCTGACCAATGTTAAAATCATGATCTTTTGCATGACGGCCTTATCGTCCTATGTGCTTCCATACACCAGCCGCTTTACGTCGCTGCTGGCTGTCGGAGCGGTGCTGCCTTTTACCGGCCCGGTCTGCAATCTCGTTTGGCTGTTTGCCGGCGTAAGATTACAGCGACTTTTCCAGAGGCATCAGAAGCTTTTCAGTATTTTAATCGCGTTGTCTTTGGCTTGGTGCGCCATATCTATTGTCAGCTGATTATTTTTAGTGATGTACTGTAAAACGTAAGAACAAATTGGAGATGGAAAAATGAATTTTATCTTTATCTCTCCGCAGTTTCCGCACACCTACTGGCAGTTCTGCGACCGTCTGCGCCGGAATGGTGTGAACGTGCTGGGGATCGGGGACGCGCCTTATGACAGTCTGGAGCAGCCGCTGAAGGATGCTTTGACCGAGTATTATCGGGTCGATTCCCTGGAGAATTACGGCGAGGTCTATCGCGCAGTGGCTTATTTTGCTTTTCACTACGGCAAGCCGGACTGGCTGGAGTCCAACAACGAATACTGGCTGGAGCAGGATGCGCGTCTCCGCGCTGATTTTCACATAACAACAGGCGTCCAGCCGGATGAGATCGGCGCTTGGAAGCACAAATCCTCAATGAAGCCCGTTTACGCCAAGGCGCAAATACCCACCGCCCGCTGTCACAGGGTCGCATCGTTGGCGGCGGCGAGGGAGTTCATACGCGCCAACGGCGGTTATCCGGTCATAGCGAAGCCCGACGTAGGCGTGGGCGCCTCCGATACGTGGAAGCTGGAAAACGACGGCGACCTTGAGGCGTTCTTCCGCAAAAAGCCTGATGTGCCGTATCTGATAGAGGAGTTCATCACAGGAGATATATGCTCCTATGACGCGATAACCGATTCAAAATGCGAGCCGCTTTTCGAGTCCATGACGGTGTGGCCGCCCTCTATTGCGGATATCGTGAACCGCGACCTCGACCTCTCATATTATACATGTGCGAGGGTGCCGGAACAGCTTCGCGAGCTTGGCCGGGCGGCAGTAAAGGCTTTCGGAGCAAAGAGCCGCTTTGTCCATCTTGAGTTTTTCCGGCTGACACAGGCGAGAGAGGGGCTTGGCGAGGTTGGCGACTTTGTCGCCCTTGAGGTCAATATGCGCCCGGCCGGGGGTTATACCCCGGATATGATGAATTTTGCCCACTCCACCGACGTTTACCGCATTTGGGCCGATATGGTAACGGAGGATAAGCGTCTGCTCCCGGACAGCGAACAACACCATTGGTGCGTTTACGCCAGCCGAAAGGACTGGCATACCTATTTGCATACCCACGAGGAGATCTTGGAAAAATTCAGGGACAGGATCGTGATGTGCGAACGCATGCCGGAACTCATGTGGGCGACGATGGGCTACCAGATGTACACGGCGCACGCATACAGCGAGGAAGAAGTATTTGATTTTATAGACTTTATTCACGCCCGGAGGGAGGCGCCATGAGAGAGGAGTATCCGAAAAGCCGGAGTACCATTCTCGGGCGTGAAATGGAATGCGCTTTGTTTTGTGCGGATGATCCGTCAAACTCCGGAAATGCAAAGCTTTGCCTTGCGTTCCCGCCTCAAAACGGGCGGTTTTACGACTTCAAGAACTTCGGTATGGTGGAGAGCGTACAGCCGTGGATAGAGTCGGGACGGCTCCTGCTCGTCTGCGTGGACGGGATAGACGGCGAAACATGGTCAAATAAGGGCGGCGATCCGCGGGCGCGCATAGAGCTTCAGGAGCGGTGGTTTTCCTACGTCGTGGACGAGCTTTTGCCGAAATACGCCGTTTTCGGTAAAAAAGCCATGGTTTGCGGATGCAGTATGGGCGCCGTACATGCGGGAAACTTTTTCTTCCGGCGTCCCGACATGTTTGACGTTATGGTAAGCCTCAGCGGACTCTTTAACGCCCAGTATTTCATGGGCGATTATATGGACGACCTCGTCTATGCCAATTCTCCCGTGCATTTTTTACCGAATATGCCCCCGGACCACCCCTGGATGAGCCTTTACAGGCAGAGCGAAATCATCCTGTGCTGCGGGCAGGGAGCGTGGGAAGACGATCTTCTTGCCGGGACACGTGAGCTTGACCGCATACTGACGGAGAAAAACATCCCCCATTGGGCGGACTATTGGGGCTTTGATGTCGCTCACGACTGGAACTGGTGGCAGAAACAGCTGCCTTATTTCATGAACTGTCTGTCCGATAAAAAATATCTGTGAAAAAACGATACCTTGCAAGGAGAGGATCTGATTGGCTGTGAATGAAGACGTGTGCCGACATGATCACTGCGGACTATGCTGTGGGAGTAGCTGCGTCGGCTGCGGAAGCATAGAACTGACACGGGGCGAAATTGGGTTTTTGCTGAAATTTGCGCAGCTTCCGTTCCTTCCGGCAGCAGCGGATACGGATTGCAAAATCCCAGTCTATATTGGGGAGAGCTTCAGTGACGGAGACGACTGCTCTCAGATCATCAGACTGCTGGAAGCAAAAAAACTGATACGTGTGGATTATGATATACCGCTTGCAAATTTTGACTACAGCGAATACGAAAGCTTTCCACTTCACGGCAGCATGGCGTTGACACTGAGGGGACAGCAGGCTATCGACCAGATACGGTATATGGGGCTTGACATTGGAGACGAGTGAACAACACCGTTCACTCATAAGGGCGTCCATGCCAAGGATGCGGCGCGGTCATCTGTCTGGGAAGAGTATTCTTTCGGTAGAGATCGAAATGCTCAAATCAGGCGGTAACGGAGGGGTATGATGGTAAACACAAAAGAACCTTTGACAGGACAACTTCTGGAAAAACTATCCAAGCTGGAAGAATACATCAGGGAACTGGGTTCCCTTGCCGTCGGGTTCTCCGGCGGAATCGATTCTTCTTTTCTGTTGGCGGTTGCTCATGAAGTGCTGGGTGATAAAGTGATCGCCGTGACCGGCGTCGACGCATCGGTGCCGGAACGCGAGGTGAATGAAGCGAAAGCATTCTGTGAAAAGCGAGACATCCGCCACATCATCTGCGAGGTGGATCCGTTGAAGGAAGAAGGCTATCGGAACAACGGACCTGACAGGTGTTACTTCTGCAAGCGTGGAATATTCACGGAAGTGAAAAAGATAGCCGATGAAAACGATATTGCGTATATGGCGGAAGGTTCCAACATGGATGACCTTGGAGATTACCGTCCGGGACTGAAAGCGGCTGCGGAATTATCCGTCATAAGTCCGTTACGAGAGGCGGGACTTTATAAATCCGATATTCGGTTGATATCAAAAGCGATGGGGCTGCCGACCTGGAACAAGCCTGCCTATGCCTGCCTTGCATCACGCTTTGTCTATGGTGAGGAAATCACAGAGGGTAAGCTTCGCATGATCGACCGGGCGGAGCAGTTTTTGATAGAACACGGTTTTTTCGAAGAGCGCGTTCGCCTGCATGGAAACATTGCAAGAATTGAGGTCCCGCCGAAGGACATACCGCGTCTTGCATCAGATGAAATCAGAGATGCGGTGTATGAGGAGTTTACGAAAATAGGATTCCTGTTTGTTACTTTGGATCTGAAGGGGTACAGAATGGGAAGCATGAACGCGACAATGAAGAACAGTTGAGTATTCTATCTCTTGCCGGAGAGCGGCCGGTATTGAACGCTTTTCATATAGAGGGCGGTGAGAGCCGGAAAGAAACGCTGAAAATCGGGGGAAGGCTTTGACCATGCGATTTGATTTCGACACCATATATGACCGCCGCATTCCCAGCGATATTAAATACACCCCGGTAAAAGGCGCGGAGGGCGCTATACCCATGTGGATAGCCGACATGGATTTCAAATGCCCCCTTGCCGTGAGAGAAGCGCTTAACAGGGCGGCGGAGCGGGGAATTTTCGGCTACACCGACACTGACGACGCCTACGATAGTGCCGTCGTTTCCTGGTACAGCAGACGTATGGGTTGGAAGATCAATCCCGCTCACATCCTGAAAATGCCTTGTGTCATGTTTGCCATAGCCTCGGCGATACGGGCTCTGACTGAAAAGGGCGACGGCGTTATGATTTGCCAGCCCGTTTATCACCCCTTCGCAAGCGTTGTCACGGCCAACGAAAGACGGCTTGTCGTATCTGAACTTCGCCTCCGGGATGGGAAGTATTATATAGACTTTGAGGATTTTGAAAACAAGCTCATGAGGGAAAACGTAAGACTGTTCCTGCTCTGCTCGCCGCACAACCCCGTGGGGCGGGTCTGGACGCGGGAGGAGCTCTTGGAAATCGGGCGGCGCTGCTTAAAGCACGGGGTTTTCATCGTATCAGATGAGATCCACTCCGACTTCATTTACCCCGGCAGTCTTCACACGCCAATCGCTTCACTCTCTGAGGAACTGGCGGAGTGCTGCGTTACCTGCACATCTCCCACAAAGACATTTAATCTTGCGGGCCTGCAGGCGGCGAACATCGTCATTTCGAATCCAGCAATACGGGAAAAGATCCGCCGCACCGGTCTCGCCACCGGGTACAGCAACGTAAACTCCATGGCGATAGCGGCGACAAAAGCGGCGTATCTCGGGGGCGAGGATTGGTTTGACGCCCTGCTCTGTTATCTGGCGGAAAACGTGGCTCTCGCGGAGACTGTCGGCGGAAAAACCGACGGGAAGATCAGGCTTATAAAACCGGATGGCACCTATCTTCTCTGGCTCGATTGCCGCAGGACGGGAGCTTCCAACGCAGAGCTTTATAAGCTGTTTTTGAACAGGGCCGGGGTACGGATCCATAAGGGAACGATCTTCGGCGCCGGAGGCAGCGGATTTATGCGGATGAACGTAGCCTGCCCCAAAAGCGTGCTGCTTGAGGCGCTGGATAGGATAGAAACGGCAACGAAAGGTTTTGCGTAAATGCCGGTCAGAAATAAAAATACCGACCTCATTGCCATGAGAGGCGGCGTTGACACCTCGTTATGAGAGAACTGAAAGGAGAAAGACCATGATAGTTACAGAAACCGCGAACGCCCCGGCCGCCGTCGGCCCGTATTCCCAGGCCATTGTCTCAAAGGGCCTCGTTTATACCTCCGGCCAGATACCCATAGACCCAAAAACGGGAATGATCGAGGCGGAGGGCATAGAGGCCCAGGCCGAGCAGGTCATAAAAAACATCGACGCCGTGCTGAACGCCGCCGGAAGCGGCCTTGACAGGGCAATAAAAACCACCTGCTTTCTGAAAAACATAAGCGATTTCGCCGCTTTCAATGAAGTTTACGCCAAATACTTCACCGGCAAACCTGCCAGGAGCTGCGTTGAGGTCTCGGCGCTGCCAAAGGGGGCGCTGGTGGAAATAGAGGTCATAGCGGAGGCGTAAGGATGGTTTTTACAAACGAGCAGCTGGAAAGATACTCCCGCCAGATAATACTAAGCGGCTTCGGCGTCAAGGGGCAGAAAAAGCTGGCGGAGGCAAAGGTGCTCGTCATCGGGGCCGGAGGTCTCGGTTCCCCCGCCGCCATGTACCTCGCCGCGGCAGGGACGGGGGTAATAGGCGTCGCCGACGCGGACGCGGTGGAGCTTTCAAATCTCCAGCGGCAGATAATCCACACCACGGAGGATCTGGGAAAGCCGAAGGCCGAGTCCGCCGCCGCCACCATGAGGGCCATAAACCCGGAGGTGGAGGTGAGGGCTTACAACATGCGGGTGCATTCGAAAAACATCCTTGATTTGATTTCTGACTACGATTTTATAATCGACGGCACCGACAACTTCCCAGCCAAGTTCCTCATAAACGATGCCTGCGTCATGGCGGGAAAGCCCTTTTCCCACGCGGGGATACTGCGCTTTCAGGGGCAGCTGATGACGGTGATCCCCCACGAAAGCCCCTGCTACCGGTGCCTTGATGAGACGCCGCCTTCGGCGGGCGACGTTCCCACCTGCCGGGAGGCCGGGATAATCGGGGCCGTGGCCGGCGTCATCGGCACGCTTCAGGCGCTGGAGGCCATCAAATACGTCACCGGCACGGGAGAACTCCTGACGGGAAAGATACTGACCTTCGACGGGCTTTCCATGAGCTTCAGAACGGTGACCTTCAATCATCGCAGATGCGACTGCGGCGTCTGCTCGGAACACCCGACCATAACCGAGCTCATAGACTATGAGTTGCCCGTCTGCGACCTTTAAGAGGTGATAACCGTGGAAAACGAATGTAAGACCATAACGGCCCGAGAGTTTTCCGATCTCGATTTTTCAAAATACACCCTCGTTGATTTGAGATTGCCCGACGAGGTCTTGGTCAGCGGCATAGACGGTGCCCTGAACATTCCCTATACACAATTCGCCTCCAAAGCGGATACCATACCGCGGGACAAGCCGGTCGTCGTCTATTGCCGCACGGGAAATATAAGCGAGCAGTACGCGGAAATTCTCGCCGACAGGGGCTATGACGTTGCGAACGTCGAGGGAGGCTACGAGGCCTGCCGGGAACTTAACGTGGGGAAAACCTCTGTGTGCTCTCCGTGCTTTGCCACCTGCGCACCGCTGGCAGAGCCGGAGTTTATAGACGCAAAGGGCCTCAAATGCCCCGGCCCCATCGTAAAGGTGGCGGACTTTCTGCGGGATAAGCCGGAGGGGACGCGGATATGCGTTGAGGCCACGGAGGACGCCTTTTATTCAGATATTCAGGTCTGGTGCCAGCGTACCGGCAACAGGCTGGACGATATATCCTTTACGGACGGTGTGATAAAGGCAAAAATCACCCGGAGGAAGGCCGGGAGCGCAGAGGCATTAGGAACTGCGCGGGATGGCAAGACCTTCGTTGTGTTCTCCGGCGACCTGGACAAGACCCTCGCCGCCTTCATAATGGCAAACGGTGCCGCCGCCATGGGCCGACAGGTAACCATGTTTTTCACCTTCTGGGGGCTCAATATTCTAAGACGCCCGGAAAGGGTGAGCGTCGCCAAGAGCTTTATAGAGCGGATGTTCAGCTTTATGATGCCCCGGGGCACGAAAAAGCTGGGCCTTTCCCGCATGAACATGGGGGGCGCCGGCGCGAAAATGATCCGGAGCATTATGAAAAGCAAAGGCGTAAGCTCCCTGGAAGAGCTTATCGACAGCGCCAGAGAACACGGCGTCCGGCTGGTCGCCTGCCAGATGAGCATGGACATAATGGGCATACATAAGGAAGAACTCATAGACGGCGTGGAACTGGGCGGCGTATCCACCTTCCTCGGCTCCGGGGAACAGTCTGACATGAGCCTGTTCATTTGAGCAGGCAAGGTTATGCAAACCGAACGCGCCGATTGACAGCCACCAGCGCAGATGTTAAGATACGCATTGTAACCCCATTCAAACACTGTGAATGGATGATAAACATGGTAAACGAAAACAGACTAACAGAAAATTTCATAGGCCTTACGGCAATCGACTCGGAATCCGGTGGAGAGACGGCCATGCGCAATCATCTGACCGGGGCGCTGGCGCGGCTTGGTATCGCCGCCGGGATATGATTCTCACCGCAGAGGACATCGATCTGCCGTTGTTGGAGTTTCTGGTCTGTGACGAAAGCCCCAAGGCGCTGCTGGTATATGAGACCAGCGGCTCGACGCCGGTGAAGTCCGGTGCGATGATGGCCGTCGACCGTCTGGGCAGAACCGCCGGCACCATTGGCGGCGGCTGCAGTGAAAACGCCGTCTTGGGCGACGCCCGGCGCATAATAGGCACACACCGGGCGAAAAGCGTCACCGTAGATATGTCCAATGACCTCGCAGCCGAGGAGGGCATGGTCTGCGGAGGGAGCATGAAAGTTTGGCTCACGGATGTCGGTACTGGAGAATAACAGCGCAATCACCGCCGTGAGCGGCGGAGTGGACAACTCCGCAGCAGCATAACTTGGAATTGAAGTTTGACATCATTCCAGATTCAGTTATAATAGAAAGGATATGCTATACTGATCATCCAGAACTACTAAAAAACGGTATATTAAGTAAAAGATATACTTGAAGCTAAATACTCTAAACAAAAATATTCGTTGAATCCCTAAAAGATGGGCAAATACGCATACACGTATAACAAGACGGTCGAGGTTTCAACATGAGACGGGCGCAGGAGTTTTTGCAGCACTATTTTGGGCATAAAGAGTTCCGCCCCGGGCAGGCGCAGCTGATTGAAGCGCTGCTTTCGGGGCGGGACGTTTTGGGTGTGATGCCCACCGGGGCGGGGAAGTCGGTTTGCTATCAGATCCCCGCCCTTATGCTGCCGGGCGTGAGCCTTGTGATTTCGCCGCTTATATCGCTTATGAAGGATCAGGTGACGGCGCTGACACAGTCCGGTATTGCCGCTGCTTTTATCAATTCTTCCCAATCGCGTGAGGAGTACGGCGAGGTGCTCCGCAATGCGCGCAGGAATGCGTACAAGATCCTGTACGTTGCTCCGGAACGGCTGGAAACGCCGGCCTTTCTGAGCTTTGCTCAACAAACGGCCATTTCCCTTGTTGGTGTTGATGAAGCCCACTGCGTTTCGCAGTGGGGGCAGGATTTCAGACCGAGCTATCTGAAAATCGCTCACTTTATTGACGGACTGCCGAAACGGCCTGTGGTGGGTGCTTTTACCGCTACGGCCACCGAGGAAGTGAAAGCGGATATCCGACGCCTTCTGGCTCTGCGGGAGCCTCTGTGCCTGACAACCGGCTTCGACCGGCCGAATCTTTTTTTTGATGTGCAGCGGCCAAGGTCGAAGGAACAATGGCTTCTGGATTATATTGAGGCGCACCCGGACAGGAGCGGTATCGTCTATTGCTCGACACGAAAAACCGTGGAAACGGTTTGTGAAGCGCTTAGGGAACAGAGGATTGCCGCGACCCGCTACCACGCAGGATTGGAGGATGAGGAGCGCCGTAATAACCAGGAGGATTTTGTCTATGACCGGGCAACGGTCATGGCGGCGACCAACGCCTTCGGAATGGGGATCGACAAGTCCAACGTCAGCTTCGTAATCCATTATAATATGCCGAAGAACATAGAGAGCTATTCCCAGGAGGCCGGACGCGCAGGGCGGGACGGAGCACCGGCGGACTGTATCCTGCTCTTTTCCGACGGAGACGTGCAAACCGCTAAGTATCTGATAGAAAACAGCACCGAAAATGAGGAGCTCAGCGAGGAAGCCCAGGCGATCGTTCGTGAGCGGGATCTGTACAGACTGCGGGCAATGACAGATTACAGCAAGGCGTCAGACCGCTTCAGAGCCAGGCTCCTGCGATATTTCGGAGAGGACGCTCCGGGCAGCTGCCGTAACTGCGGAAACTGCATGGGCGACAAGGTGCGGCAGGATATCACGCTGGAAGCCAAAAAGATACTGTCCGGAGTCGCCCGCACAGAGCGCAAATATCGTACCGGATTGGGCGTGATGCTGATAGTTCGGATGCTCCACGGAAGCCGGGAGCAGCGTGTTTTGGACCTGGGGCTGGACAAGCTGCCGACCTACGGTATCATGAGCGATATGAAGCGAACGGAGATACGCTCCCTTATTGACGCGCTTTTAGAGCAGGGGTATCTGTACCTGACGGAGGGAGAATATCCGGTGTTGCGCCTTAAAAAACAGGCGGGCGCCGTGCTGTTTAAAGATGAACGCGTGTATCGTATGGTTCGAAAGCAGAAAGCGGCGCCTCGGGCGAGAAAGGCAGGAAAAGCACCGCTTCCGGAAGGCGGACTTTATGAGGCGCTGCGAGCCGTGCGCACACGTCTGGCAGTCGATGAAGGCGTTCCCGCCTACGTCGTTCTCTCAAACGCAGCTTTGGCGGATATGGCGGCGCGGCGCCCGCATACCAAATCGGAATTGCTCAGCGTCTCCGGCATAGGAGAGGTAAAAGCCGCCCGCTATGGAAGGGCGTTTCTCGACGCCATTGGGGAATGGGAAACGGAGCAGAAATAGATTAGGTGTGATAATTATCGCTTCATTGCAGTGCAGAGCCGATTGATATTGAATTATTGCGGAAAGACAGGTGTCAAATGGAACTCAAAGCATGGAAAAAGCTGTTTGCCCCGCACATTCTTTCCCGTGGTTTGGAGTACTATGAATCTGAGCTGGTAGAGCTTGAAGCTGTGGACGATCAGAGCATTGAGGCCACGGTGGAGGGGACCGACACTTATGATGTTCAAATCCTTCTGCGCAACGGTCGGGTAATACAGATGGATTGTGACTGCCCCTATGCCGCAGATGGGAACAACTGCAAGCACATGGCGGCAGTTTTATTTGCAGCGGATGATGCCGAAGAGCGTGAGAATTCTTTAGCAGAATGTATTACGGAGAGAAATCTCGACCAACGGAAGAACCGGCATGCGGTGCTGGCGCATGCTATCGCGGCGCTGTCTGAAGAGCAGATGCGGACCCTTCTGCTGGACGCGGCGAAAAAACATCACGAAGTTTTTGACCGCATCACGTTTGCTGGAAAAAACGCTGTCGATCCGTCGGTTAGAAAGCGTTGGGCGGCGGATTTGCGGCGTATCAGCCGAAAAGCCTCGGACAGGGATGGTTTTATTGACTATTACAACGCATACGATTATACGAGTGAGCTGATTGAGTATTTAGAAGAAAACATCGCGCCGCTGCTGGAGAACCGCCTGATAATGGACGCCTTTGAGTTGGTTGGAATGGTGTTCGTTGAAGCAATGTCGCAGGAAATCGATGATTCTGACGGAGGACTGAGCGCCGTCGCGTCAAGCTGTCAGACATATTGGGAAGAGTTGATACCGTCCCCAGAGGCAGTACAGGCTAAAATGCTTGATTGGTTTCAGGAACAGATCAGACGCTTTTCAGGCGACGTTGGCGAGGATATCCTGTGGCCGGTTGTAGTTGAAAGCTTTACGGATCCCGCATTGCTTCCGAAGATACTTTCAATGCTGGACCATAGGATCCAAACCGCAAATCAGTATGCGCTTCCGTATTTGATCGGGCAGCGGATCGATTTGATGAAGCGCATGGGAGCATCTGAAGAAGAGATTGAAGACTACCGAAGGAGCTTTTGGGCGCAGCCCTTCATCCGGAAACAGGAGCTGGAGCGGTTGGAAGCTGAAAAGCGATGGGCAGAAGCTTTGGCATTGCTGAGTGAATGCGAGCAGATGGATTCGGATGATATGCATCTACTGTCGGAATACAGCGCCATGCGTATCCGATTATTAAAGCAAGCAGGACAAGAGAAGGAATGGCTTGAAGCGCTTAAGCGGCACGTTTTTGGCTTCCCGCAGCGGGATATGACGTACGTTTCTGAGCTTAAGAAAGCGGTACCGGCACGACAGTGGCCGGAAATGCTTGAACAGTTGTTCCAAAACAACAACACTAAATCCCTGCGCCGGGAGCTGCAGTTGAGCGAGGGTATGCTGGAGCAAATGATGTCGGAGTTGGAGAAAAGTTCGTACGCTTATGAGCTTGCGCAATATGAAAAGGTCTTGAGGAAAGCTTACCCTGAACGAGTAAAGGATCTGCTTATCAAGAATCTGGATCAGCAAATGCGCCAAGCCTCGACCCGCAGCGACTATGCGAGAACCGTGCAGTCTCTCAAACGCCTGTACGGCTATCCGGAGGGGCGAAAAAGGGCTGCGGAGCTTGCCGCAAGCTGGCGCAGGGATTTTCCGCGCCGTTCCGCCATGTTGGACGAACTGAAAAAAAGCAAAGCTTTGATAGTATTTGATAGTAATAATATTTAATGCCACTTGCCCTTAGTTGATAGCTTTGCTATAATAAAAGCGTATCCAGGCTGCCAACAGCGGCGGATCAAATGTACGGAGGAGTGCAAAATGTTTTTTGACCCTTTTGTAATTGCCTCGCAAACCGGTGAACGCATTCCGGTTCAGATTGTTCCCGCTACTGTTGCTAACCTTTCGGCAACAAAAGGCGATCCAAAGTGGCAGACCGATTGGAGTTCTGACTATCTGTCGGATCCCTCAATTGAGAAATTTGCGGTAAAAGTATGTGATGGCGCATTGATTGGCCTTGGAGCTTATCAAATCCGCGGGAAAAAGGCGTATGTCTATATAGTATATATGGAAAGCGCTCCTCACAGCAATCAAACAATGAAACCGCAAAATGAGCGCAGCTATTTCGGAATAGGAGCCCTGTTGATAGCATTTGGCATCAAGTACAGTATAGATCACGGCTGCCGCGGGGATATTGTGTTTGATGCGAAAACCGATGAGCTGGCAAGGCATTATGAATCGGATTTTCATGCCATCAGGATACCGAGTGAAAATTCGTGAGGCCCGAAAAGGTATTTGCTTGCAGATCAAGAGGCATGGGCGGTGTTTTCACGCTTTTTGAAGGAGGAAGCAGAATGAGCATACAGGACGAACTTCTTAATCATTACCAGCTTGACGTTCTTGCTGAAAAAGCCGGAGGTTATGTAGCAGCACCAACGGCGGAAAGCCTGGATTACACAGACTTATTCTTCAGCGTATGTCAGCAGTTTGGAATCCGTTACAGTCAAGCTACCCCAAAGGAACGGTTTTTTGTGGATGAAGTAACACGCGTGACGTGGGCGATACAGCACGGTGAAAGAATAGGAGAAAACCTTCGCCCGGCTTTCTCTGCATAAACAGGTTGTTGGGCAGTCGCTTATCGGCTGCCCAATTTGTACAAACCTTTCCGCACACAAAAAACGCCCTCCCGGAATCGGTTTTGCGGGGGTGCGTAACCAATTAACTCGGGAGAGCGCTTGAATGGCATTCAAGAGGTCAGCGGTTCGATCCCGCTTATCTCCACCATCAAGGGGAAACACCTTTCAAAAACCTGTTCCTTTGGGAGCAGGTTTTCTTTATGCCACAAG